>ERZ779892.3787-NODE-3787-length-10303-cov-4.903786_pt1 | contig 10303 bp, 12 predicted proteins | sample MGYA00511552_ERZ779892 | MGnify/ENA primary metagenome ERZ779892 (study PRJEB29588, sample SAMEA2154561) | human gut metagenome | biome: human gut; feature: human-associated habitat; material: faeces | place: Denmark | collected 2008/2010 ... | reverse complement strand
CTGGTGGCGGCGGACGAGGTCATCATCCCGATCAAGCTCGATGCGTTCTCCCTGCGCGGGATGGCGAACATCATGCAGCAGGTCAGCAATATGCGCAAAATCAACGACAGCCTCACCGTCGCCGGCATACTGCCGACGATGTGGTACAAGTCCGATAACATCATCGAGGCCGAGAAGATGCTGCGCGAGTTCGGGCTCCCGGTGCTGCCGCATGTTCGGCGCACGAATAAGGTCGACGACATGACCTTTGCGCAGGAACCCCTTGTTATCAGCTCGCCGAAGAGCGCGGCGGGCGTCGATTACCGCCGCGTCGTCGCGGCGCTTATGTGAGGAGGTGCGGTCATGGGATTCGATTTAGCATCGGTGCTTAAAAATGTGCCCGATTCGGGCACAAGTGACGGCCGTGAGCGCATCGAGTACATAGGGCTCGACAAGCTGCGGGACGACCCGAACAACTTCTACTCCCTCGACGGCATCGAGGAGCTTGCCGAAAACATCGAGTTTGCGGGACTCCAGCAGCCCGTCCGCGTTCGCCGCGATGCGGAGCACAGCGGCGAGTACATCATCGTCAGCGGCCACCGCCGCACGGCGGCGATGCGCAAGATCGTCGAGGACGGCAACAAGGCCTTTGAGACGGTGCCCTGCATCGTCGAGGCTGACGGCGGCAGCGAGGCGCTGCGCGAGCTGCGCCTGATTTACGCCAACTCCGACACCCGCCGGATGTCTTCCGCGGATATCTCTAAGCAGGCCGAGCGCGTCGAGGCGCTGCTCTACCAGCTCAAGGAGGAGGGCGTCGAGTTCCCCGGCAGGATGCGCGACCACGTCGCCGAGGCCTGCAAGGTGAGCAAGTCGAAGCTGTCCCGCCTGAAGGTCATCCGCAACAAGCTCGCGCCGGACATCTACGCCGGGTATTACGAAAAGGGCAAACTGCCGGAGGACACGGCCTATGAGCTCGCCAAGCTGCCGGTCGACACCCAGCGTGTCATCGTGGACCGTGCGACGCGGAAAGACCGGGACGACATCAGGTACCTTTATTCGAGCAGGGTTAAAGATCAGAGCGCGGATATCCAGCGTTTCAGCAAAATGGCCTGCCGCTGCGAGCAGGGCGGGACCTGCGTCAATGTTCCGAATCTGGTGGATAAACTTTACTCCAACGGATGGCGAGGCTATACGCACTGCGGCTCCGGCTGCTGCTACGACTGCGACGAGCTTGCGACCTGCTCAAAGTGCTGCTCCCGCATGGAGGGAGTCAAGGCGCAGAAAAAGGCTGAGAACAAAGAGGCCAAGGCCGCGAAAGCTGCGGCGCAGGCCGAACGCGACAGGCCGATGATCGACGCGCTGCGGCTCCTCTGGAACCGGATGGGCGAGGCCTGCAAGAGGGCGGGCGTCGATTACAACGAGGTTTGCGGCAAGGCCGGCATATACGCCACCCTGCCTCCCAAGGACGCGACCGTGTTGCTTGACGGCGGCGGCAAGCTGACGACAGACACCCGGCTTCCGTTCGGCTACGTCGTAGGCCGAGACGGTATATCGAGCCTCGTCAAGCTGGCCGATCTGCTCGGCTGCTCGCTGGATTATCTCTTCGGCCGCGATGTGCCCGAATCGGGCACCGGCACGGCAGAGCCGAAGTGGATCGCAGGCAGGCCAACGGAGCCCGGCGTGTATCTGACCAAGTTCCACCCTCTGGATGATGACCTTGTGCTGGCTGACATCCAGACCGTATATGCCGACGGGTCGTTTTCCCTCGGCGATGTTGATGTCGTGGCGTGGTATCCTATCCCGCCAGAAGTGTAAAAGGAGGGTGGAAGATGGGTTATCATCCTCTCCTTGACGAGTGCCTTAAAGGGGCGCAGAGGGTCATCAAGGCCCAGGGTGACATTAAATTCGAGGGAATGCTGTACAGACAGCATCGGCTCAAGGTTCCCGAGAGCGTTGTGCGAGGATATGAGGAGCTCCTTAAGTATGAGCTTTTGTCACTATCGATAAAGCTCGACAAATGGGTTGAGCAAGGTGCGCCGATTGAGGAGAAAGACAATGGCTGAGTATGTGAAGAGGATTGACATGATTAAGAGATACTCGATATCTATAGCGGACGGCGGTTCCGTCGTTCTGGACTCTATTGAAATTGTCCTGAGAACCAGCGACGCGCCTGTCTGCTGCCTGGACGGGCTGTGTGAGATCGTGAAGGTTTGGCCGCCCGATGAGCTGTGATAACTGCCTATGCCGCACCTGCATTTTCTCCTGCGAACTGTCCTACTCCCGCGATCCGGACGAGCTCGACGCAATAGATGATATCTGCTTTACGTGCGACGAGTGCCGCTGGTGGCACGGTGCCGACCCCCGGTATCGCATCCAGACCCGCTGCGAGTGCGAACGGTACCGGGAATCACGGCGGGTAATCGACCGGCGGGCAGAGGCCGCACGGAAGAAATTCACGATAATAAACGGAGGGAAAATTAATGGATGAATACATCACCAAGAAAGAGGCGCTTCGCGTAATATCCGACGTCTTTTTTGAAACCGACCCCGACGGCACCGATCAACTCGCCGTACTCAAGTGCTCACGAGCCGTGCGCGCTCTCCCGGCAGTGGACAGAATGCTTAACGATCCTCATAAGATAGACCTGACCGGTCTGACTCCGTCCATGCCGCTTTTGATCCGTTATCCCCTCATCGGTCCTTGCTCCTCGTGCATCATGGAGTGCAAGGCCTACATTTCCGGCCTTGAGGTCAACGCTGGGGAAAAGACGTTATCATTGACATTCGACGTCCTTAACTCGGAGAAACTCCATGAGTAAAAGCGGATTACTCGCCCGGCAGAAGGCCGAGCGCGAACTGTGGACGATCAAAGTGATCGCCTACACCGAGCAGCAGACGCTCGATGCGGTCTGCCTCGCACTTGCTGAGGGCTTCGGTTTCGGTGAGGAGCGGCTGAAACGCTTCCACGACGCTTTCAATGCCAAGTACGCGGAGATCCGCGAGCTTGAGAAGCGCGACACCAAGGATAACGAGTACGCCATCGCCAAGCAGGAGGCCGCACTTAAGGCGGCCTGCGGTAAGTATTATTCGCCCCGCGAGGTGCGGTATGATATCAAGATCGTCACGCGAGACGGAAAGCAGCACAAACTGTAAATAACAATTCTTCCGCCGGGTGAGCCAGACTCCACGGGCTATGATTCAGGAGGTAAAACATGCCCGAGAGCATAGCCCTTAACTGTGACTGCATGGAGTACATGCGGTCACTGCCCGACAAGGTGTTTGACGTCGTTGTCGCTGACCCGCCCTATAACATTGCCAAAGCCGCATGGGATAAGTGGCCGAGCGTAGACGCTTATGTGAGCGACGTGATGGCGTGGCTCCGTGAGTTCAGCCGTATTCTCAAGGATACGGGCAGCCTATGGATGTTTCATTCCGACATGTCTCAGCTCTGCCGCATAATGGCTGAATCGCAGACACTGCCCGGCCTCGTTCTTCGGGATTTCATAGTTCTTTACAAACGCAATTTCCGCGCCAAAAGCTGGAAGACCGCCGAGTGTGCCAAGAACACCGGACTGCGAAGCTTCTTCAATGTCAACGAGTACCTTGTCCACTGGTTCTCAACTCCCGGCTGCAACACTTCTTGGAACAAAACCGGGCGCGATTATATTAACAGCAACCCCGAATGTTATAAGCCGTTGAAAGAGTGGTACCGCCAGGAGATGCAGCGTCTCGGCTTGACTCAAAAGGATATTGCAGAAAAGTATACAGCCGTCACGGGGAAGAAGCCGCACATGCTCAGACACTACTTTCAGGACAATCAATTTGAGATCCCGACGGAAGCCGTCTGGACGGCAGTCTACGAGCCGCTCGGCTTCGGGCAGTACGAGGATCAGCGGAAGCAGTACGAGGAGCTGCGGAAGCAGTACGAGGAGCTGCGGAACTACTGGCAGCCAGATGATGAGCACTGTAACGTATGGGAGTACGCCGGCGGCTTTCAAGTCCGTGAAGGACGCTTCCACGAGACGAGCAAACCCGTCAGCCTCTATCAGCGGATATTAAAATGCTGCACACCTGTGGGTGGGCGAGTGTTTGATCCGTTCCTCGGCTCCGGCAGCAGCCGCATCGCGGCGTACAGTCTCGGCTTTGACTTCGTCGGCTGCGAAATCGACAAAACATATTTTGAGCTGGAGGAGAAGCGTTTCGAGACGTTCACCTCACAGCAAAGCTTATTTTACTAATTAAACATTGCGGTCTATGGCCATGAGGCAAAGGACGTCAGGAGTATGCACATGGCTTACCGCAAAAAGATCATATCGGCCGGGCCGCTGGTTAAAGAGATCATATACCCGTATCGCTCAGGCGGCAGCAGCTCAAACGGCCGGCGGCGCACCGGGACAAGCTCGGAAGCGCAGCGCCGGATGAACGCTATTTACTCGTGGCAGAAACTTGAGCTGCTGCTCGCGGCTAACCTTGTCAAGGGCGACGTCGTCGGGTGCCTGACCTTCGACGACTATCACCTCCCGGAGACCCGCGAGCAGGTCCGGAATAAATTCAAGTGGTTTCTTGATAAGCTCCGGGCCGCGCGCGAGGAACGCGGGCAGAACCTCGTCATGTTCTGGTCGATTGAGCACCTCCACGGTGAGGGGCGCTGGCATATACATATAGCGTGCAACGCTACCGGCAGCGACTACGAGGAAATGCTCCGGCTATGGGGGCAAGGTGAATGCGAGTTCAACGCGCTGCGCGTGGATAAGAAGAAGAACTATGAGACCTTAGCCCGGTACATGGCCAAGGAGGAACGGGACAAGATAGGGCAGCGCTCTTGGAGCTACACCCGCAACGCTAAGAAGCCGGAAGTTGAGAGCTTCTCCGTGCGGGAGTTCACGCCGCTGCGCGTGCCGAAGGACACGACAGTGTTCGAGGACGTCCGCAGCCGCGGCGAATGGCAGTACGTTAAATACGCTTATAACAACGCGCTTAAGGTTCGGCGGCACCGCAGACGCCGGTCGTAGATTGTGCCCTATTCGGGCACCGGAAAGTCTTTTTTATAAGGTTTTTCTGGCTTGAAAACTATGTTATTAAAAGGAAAGGAGCGCTGAAAAGTATTGCAATCTCAAGGTTTTTCTGGTAAACTAACAGTGAAAGACGGGTTCCTCCAGTGCCCGACCTGCCGCGGCAATAAAAAGCTGCTCAAGATCGAGCCGGACACAACGGCGACTAATCTGGTCGTCTTCTGCCGTTTCTGCAAAACCGAACATCGGATCGACATCAGTCGGGGCCAGTGCTTTGAGAGCCGGGGCCAGTGATAGACACATGAGTGTGTTTGTCGCTGGCCCCGGCTCTTTTTCGTTTCCCGGACAGCGCCGAGGCGATAGCCGGCGCACGGGGAAGAAAGGGCCGGGTGTCCGCGTATGAGTCAATCCTGGGCGAGAGGTTTCTACTCCGGCAAGGCGTGGCTGCGCTGCCGCGCTGCGTTCATCGCCAAGCGCCGCGCGATCGACGGAGGGCTGTGTATGGACTGCGGCGAGAGGCTCGTCTACATCGCGCATCACTGGCCAGTCATGCTGACGGCCGAGACCGTCAACGATCCGGACATCGCGCTTAACCATGCAAATCTCCGTTGGGTCTGCAAAGAATGTCACGACAAGTATCCCGGGCACGGCGTCGCGCCGTCGCTTACGCCGCTGATCCGCTTCGACGCTGACGGCGACCCTATCCCCCCGTAATTTTTCTGCGGCTTCGGCCGCTCCTGACCGCCGCCCAGCCTCGGGAGAATACACAGGGTCGCGCAAGGCCCCCCACCGAAAGCGCAAAAATCGGGCAGAAGAAAAATATCAACAAAGACCCCGCGCACATGAGGAAAAGCCGCGAAAGGAGGGCGAAAATGGGACGAAATGCAAAGCCAAAGACCAAAGCTGACCGGATAAAAGCCGAGAAAAAACGGCTTGAATCCATCTACCAGGACATAGACCCCGTTCGCCAGAAGCTCGCCGCTCCGCTCATCGAACGCGCCGCTTTCATGCGCATCGAGTGCGAGGATCTCGAAGCCGACATCAAGGAGAACGGCTGGACTGAGATGTTTACCCAGTCTGCAAACGTTGAGCCTTATGCCCGTGCCCGTCCGCAGGGGCAGAGTTACCAGAGCCTGAACGGGAACTACCAGAAGATCATCCGGCAGCTCGACTCTATGCTCCCCGCCGTTGCCGGCAACAGCGAGGACGACGGCTTCGGCAGTTTCGTCACGGGGCGTGATGACCCGTGACAAAGCGCAGGTCGTATCCCCTCACTTTTGCCCCGATACGCGAGTACTGGACGAAAATCGAGAGCGGACAGGAAGTCGTCTCGCAGAAGATCTACCGGACGTACCGGCACATAGTCCGCCGCATGGACGGAGAAGGCTCGGAGTATTTCTACGACCCGCGGCGCGCTAACCACGTGATCGAGTTCGTCGAGAACTACTGCCGACACTCCAAGGGAAAGCTCGGAGGTCAGCTCATCCAGCTTGAGCTCTGGGAAAAAGCGATGCTCGCGACGGTGTTCGGCTTCGTCGACATCGAGGGCAACCGCCAGTACCGCGAGGCGATCCTGATCGTCGGCAAGAAGAACGGCAAGAGCCTGCTCGCCTCGGCGATAGGCCTGTACATGCAGCTTGCCGATTCTGAGCCCGGCCCGGAGGTCTATGCAGTCGCTACCAAGCGCGACCAGGCTAAAATCATCTGGTCCGAGGCAAAGCGCATGGTGCAGAAGTCCCCGACGCTGCTCAAGCGTGTGCGGCCGCTCGTCGGCGAGATCGCCAGCGACTACAACGACGGCGTATTCAAGCCGCTGTCCTCCGACAGCGACACGCTGGACGGCCTCAACGTTCATTGCGCGCTGCTCGACGAGATTCACCAGTGGAAGAACGGGCGGCAGCTGTACGACATCATTGCCGACGGTATGTCTGCCCGCGAGCAGCCGCTGCTGTTCATCACCTCGACCGCCGGCAAGATTCGTGAGGATCTGTACGATGAGAAGTACGAGGAAATCGAGCGGGTCATTAACGGCTATGACGATCCTGACGGCTATCACGACGACCGCCTCATCGCGTTCGTCTACGAGCTCGACGCCCGTGCGGAGTGGACAGACCCCGCCTGCTGGAAAAAGGCCAATCCCGGCCTCGGCACCATCAAGAGCTACAAAACGCTCGCAGAGAAGGTCGAGAAGGCCAAGGCAAACCCCGCGCTTGTCAAGAATCTGGTCTGTAAGGAGTTTAACATCCGCGAGACCAGCTCCGAGGCATGGCTCACCTTTGAGGAGCTCGACTGCCGCGACACGTACAAGCTCAACCCCTCGGAGCGGATCTTCGTATGGGTGCATGACGGCGTTGAAGAGGTGCTGCCGTATCCGACCTACGGTATCGGCGGCGTTGACCTGTCGAGCACGACCGACCTCACGGCCGCCCGTGTCATCTTCCAGGTTCCCGAATGTGAGAAGATCTTCTCGATCTCTATGTACTGGCTGGCCGAGGATCTTCTCACCAAGCGAGTCAACGAGGACAAGATCCCGTATGACAAGTGGCTCGACCGCGGGCTGGTTCAGCTCAGCCCCGGCAACCACGTTCACGCGAAGTACGTCAAGGAGTGGTTTGTCTACGTTCAGGAGGAGCTGGACATCTACATCCCCTACGTCGGATACGACAGCTGGAGCGCGACCTACTTCGTTGAGGACATGGCTGACTACTTCGGCAAGATGTCAATGATCCCGGTCGTGCAGGGCAAGAAGACGCTCAGTGAGCCAATGAAGCGCCTCGGCAATGACCTCGGCAGCAAGCGCATCATCTACAACAACAATCCGATCGACAAGTGGTGCCTGGCGAACACGGCTTACGACGAAGACGTTAACGGCAACATTCAGCCGCACAAGACCAGCAAGCCGACCCGCCGCATTGACGGCACGGCTGCGCTGCTGGACGCGTACACCGTGTTCCTGGACAAGCAGGACGAATACCGCGACCTGATCGCATAGGGAGTGATGCTTTGAGCATATTCGACAGATTTATAAATAAGACAATTTCCCGCGTCGACCTTGTGACTGAGCGCGGCAACGGCTTTTTTGCATGGAACGGCAAAGCTTACCAGAGCGACATTGTCCTCTCCGCCATCCGGCAGGACGTGAAAGCCGTCGGCAAGCTGACGCCGAAGCACGTCCGGGAAAGCTTCACCGCCGACGGCAAGCGCAAGATTGACATAAACCCGGAGCCTTATATCCGGTTCTTGCTTGAGGAGCCGAACCCGTGGATGACGGGCTCGGTGTTCCGCGAGAAACTGATGACCCAGCTCAAACTCAACCAGAACGCTTTCGCGCTGATCTTGCGCGATGACAACGGGCTGGCGGTCAATATCTACCCGATATCGGCCTCCGGCTGTGAGGCGATCTATGACCGCAGCGGCGAGCTGTTCCTCAAGTTCTTTTTCAACAACGGCAAAATTTTTACCTTCAGGTACACGGACGTGATCCACCTGCGGGATAACTTCCACAAGGATGATATCTTCGGGACGCCGATATTTCCGGCGCTCGAACCGCTGATGCAGATCGTGTCCGTCACCGACCAGGGCATTGTCAAGGCCGTTAAAAACAGCTCGGTCATCCGCTGGCTGCTGAAGCTCAACAGCTCGCTGCGGAAGAAGGACGTTGAAGAGCAGGCGAACAGCTTCGCCAAGGCGTTCCTCGACGTCGAAAACGGCCGCGGAGTGGCCGCGGTCGACGCGAAGGCTGACGCCGTGCAGGTCAACCCGACCGACTATGTGCCGAACGCCGCGCAGATGGACCGAACCACGAAGCGCATTTATTCGCTCTTCGGGACCAATCAGAAGGTCGTCGACACCTCACGCAGCGAGGCCGAGTGGGGCGCGCACTTCGACAGCGAGGTCGAGTGGGTGCAGAACCAGCTCAGCGAAGAGTTTACCCGGAAACTTTTTTCACGCAAGGCGCGAGCCTTCGGGAACAAGATCGTATTCGAGGCAAGCGCATGGGACTGCGCCAGCATGCAAACCAAGCTCAACCTCGTTTCACTCGTCGACCGCGGCGCGCTGACGCCGAACGAGTGGCGCGCTGCGTTCAACCTCGCGCCGGTCGACGGCGGCGATGAGCCGATACGGCGTCTCGACACCGCACCGACAAAGCAAATAGGAGAGGGGGCATCATCCGGTGAGAATTGATGTAAAGGGCACCATCGTCAGCAGCGATGAGGCATGGATCTACGATTGGTTCGGGATTGAGAACACAAGCCCGAAGCCAATCAGGGACGCTCTGGCGAGGGCCAGAGGTGAGCCCGTTGACGTCTACATAAACTCCGGCGGCGGCGATATCTTCGCCGGGTCGGAAATATACTCTGAGCTCAGAGCCTACAAAGGGCCGGTCGCATTGCATGTGACCGGCCTTGCTGCATCTGCGGCCTCGGTGATCGCCTGTGCAGGCCCGTCGGACATCTCGCCGACGGGGATGGTCATGGTACATAACGTGTCCGGCAGCGCTGCCGGGGACTACCACACCATGGACAAGCACAGCGACGTCCTTCGCAAGGCGAACGAGACGATTGCCGCCGCCTATGTGGAGAAAACCGGCATGACGCTTGATGCGGCACTGAAGCTCATGGACGAGGAGACGTGGCTCTCCGCGGCTGACGCTGTGGAGAAAGGTCTGATCGACAAGGTCAGCGAGCCCGCCGTCCGCATCACAGCCGCCTGCTGCACTGTGCTGCCGGCGGAAGTGATCAACAAAATGCGCAACTCGATCAAACCGCCCGCGGGCGAGCCCCCGGACGATCTGATAAAAGCCAAGGCCAAACTCAAATTTTATGAACTGAAAGGAAGATCTCTCACATGAAGAAAGAAACCTATCTCCAGAAGCGCAGCGAGCTCATGAATCAGGCCCAGCAGCTTCTGGACGCCGGCGACACCGAGAAATTCGAGGATGTCACCAAGCAGATCGAAAGCCTCGACAACGAGTACGAGGAGTCCAGCAAGCGCCAGGCGAACCTTGACGCGCTCAAGAACCGCGTCGCCGGCCCCGATTTCGCCGCAGCTGCCGTCAACCCGCAGTTCGGCAACGTGGTCGGCCGCTACGAGCAGGGCGCGCCCGACGATATGTACGACTCCGCCGAGTATAAGGCGGCGTTCCAGGCATACGTCTGCCGCGGAGTTCCTATTCCCGCGAAGTTTATTGACGCCGACCAGAACACCAAGACCAGCGATGCGTCCGTAGTCATTCCGACCACGACCGTCCAGAAGATCTATGAGGCGATGGAGCGCGTCGGCAACATCCTGCCGCTCGTCACCCGCACGAA
>ERZ779892.3786-NODE-3786-length-10306-cov-15.948005_pt1 | contig 10306 bp, 17 predicted proteins | sample MGYA00511552_ERZ779892 | MGnify/ENA primary metagenome ERZ779892 (study PRJEB29588, sample SAMEA2154561) | human gut metagenome | biome: human gut; feature: human-associated habitat; material: faeces | place: Denmark | collected 2008/2010 ... | reverse complement strand
GGGCCGGGGTGGCCTCCAGCGGCTCCACCGCGCCGCACTTGGCGCACCGGCGCAGTCGCCGGGCCTGGTAGTCCTCCAGGTCTTCCAGCTGTGTGTCGTTCACCCAGGAGTACAGGCCGATGCCGCCGGCGTCGTTGCGGTAGTAGGCGATGTACTGCGTCACCATGTCGTCCGCCGTGGTGTCCCCGTCGCTGCCCTTCACATCCGGCTCCTGCTCGGTCTCGTCGGACACGTCCACGCCGTACTTCCGCCGGATGAACTCCTTGGTCTGCGGGATTTTCAGGATGATGTAGTCCATGTCCTCGATGCCGGTGTACACGCCGTCCTGGGGCACGATTTGCTTGGGGTGCATGGTGGAGACCACCAGCTCCCCCACGCTGGTGTGGCTGCGCTGTGTGTTATCCCACTCCACCAGGAAGGCCCCGCCCCCCTGGATGGGGACAGTGCGCTCCATCATGTCGTTCAGCTGCTCAAAGGGCTGCCTGTCCAGCTCGTTGCGCAGCATATCCTCGATGATTTTGGCCCGCCACTCGTCCTGCTTCCGGCGGGGCGTCACCTTGGGCTGTGGGATGTTGCTGTCCGTCTGTGCCTCGATAAGCTCCGCGCAGATATTGCGGACGTGTGCGGTCTCCCGCTTCCTCTCCCCCTGGACGATGGGTAAAATCTGCGTGCTGCCCTTGTACAGGGTCTCCCGGTCATCCATCCGGCTCTCTTCGGCCTCATAGGCTGCCGCGTTCCGCTGCAGCCGCTCCTGCCAGATGCGCAGCTTCTGCTTGTCTGTCTTTTTCCGTGGCATGATGTCCTCCTATCGCTTGGGGGTTCCCCATATCTTCTTCAGGTGCTCCCGCTCGGCCTTGCTGGCCCGCTCGTAATCCTCCCACTGGCTGGCCGTCCAGGCCACGCCCTCCGCCTCCGGCGCCTCCCGCAGGTAGCTTTGCTGTGGGCGGATGTAGTGGGCGATGGCCAGGGCCATTATGCAGTCGTCGTGCGCGCCCTCCTCTGCCTGGGGCTTCCAGTCCTCCCCCCGGACAAAGGTGAGCATTTCCTGCAGGGTGGCCTCGTCGGACACGATGCTCATGTCCTCCCGCGTTGCCTTGATAAGCTCGGATATGATGACCGGGCGGGTCTTGGTGCTCGTCCAGAAGCCGAAGCTGTGCTTCACCGCGTGGGTGTAGTCGTCGATGGTCTCCCGGACGTACTGCTTCGGATACCCCAGGCGCTCCAGCTCCATCACCGGGTAGGTGCTCCAGTTGGCCTCCACGCCCACCAGCGCGGTGTTGTACCAGGTGCCCAGGCAATAGACCTGCCTGGCATAGAGGTCTTCATCGAACTGGTGGCGCAGGGTGGCCACCTGTGCGCCGGTGCGGTTATCCAGCACCTGGGCCACGAAGCTGTCGCTTCCCTCGCCGGCGGTGTCCCCGCCCAGGACGTAGGGCACGCCCTGCTCCGGCTCCCGGTAGACCTTGATGAAGCCGTCCTCGTCGTCCACCCACCGGATGTCCGAAAGCTCCAGGCCGTTGTCCTGGTACTCGAAGTAGCCGGTGCGCACCGGGCGGATGTGCTGCTCCAGGCGTGCCATGACGGCCTTGGCGTTGAACACCGTCTTCCCGGTGACGCCCCACATCCCCAAGCAATATACCGTGTAGTAATACTCGTCGGTCTCCTTGAACGCCTCCAGCGTCCGCTTGGCCGCCGCGTCCAGGAAGCGGTTGTCCTTGTAGGTGCTCTCATGGGTGCGTGCCCGCGGGTCTTTCCGGTCAAAGAAACGCTTCTTCAGCCAGTGTAGGATGCTCACCGGGTTGAAGCTGATGATGATTTGCTTGTAATACTTGGTCTTGCCCCGCAGGCGGATGTCCAGCTGGTTGAAGTCCCCCTCCAGCAGCTCGCTGGCCTCTTCAATCCAGATGCCCGTGATGTTGAAGATGGACTTCAGCTTCTCCACGTCGTCCAGGCCCGCGAAGAGGATTTCGCTGCCGTTGGCGAAGGTAATGACCATATCGCTCTTGTTCACCTTGTAGCCGCAGTCCGGGTAATACTCGGCCAGCTGGTGCAGCAGCTGCTTGAAGCAGCTCTCCCGCAGCGTCCTTGCCACCTTCCGGCACACCAGGAAGCGGTGCCCCGGCTCGCTGGTGGCCCGCTCCAGTATCTTGCGCCCGGCGAAGATGCTCTTCCCGCTGCCGCCGCCGCCTTTCAGCACCAGGTAGCGGTGGGTATCCGCGAAGAGGGGCATGAAGGTCTCGTTGTTGGTCTCCCGCAGCTGCTTGTACCAGACGGCCAGCTCATAGAGGCGGTCTACCTTGGCCAGGTTGGAGCGCGTCACGCCTCCTCACCGTCCTCCGCCAGGTACTCCGGCAGCTCCCCGATGTCCTCCTGGGCCTGGGCGATGGCGGCCAGCTTGTCATATAGGCTCATGCCCTCGGTCTGGATGCTCTTCCGGGTCTTGTCGCCCAGCTCCACCTCCTGCTTCTGCCTCCAGCCGTAATTGTTCTGCAGGTTGAAGATGATGCCCTGGACGCCCTTCTCCCGCGTCAGCAGCTGCTCCTCCAGCCACGCCTCGATGCGGCCCCGTGTCAGGGCCGTCACCTCCCGGAACTCCGGGTGCAGCTCTCCGTCGCAGTAGTTCTGCCAGGTGCTCCGGTCAATGCCCAGGTGGATGCACAGGGCGCTGATGGACGGGGGCACCACGAACTGCAGCTTGTGGATGACCTCGCCGGCATCGTTGTATATCACCGCCCCGGTCAGGTCTTTCAGCTCGATAGTGCGGCTGATGGATCTGAAATAGCCCTCGATGGCGTCGGCCAGGGCCTTTTTGCTCTTGTATTTCTTCGGTCTTCCGGTCTTCATGCCGCCGCCCTCCCTCCGGCGCTTTCAAGGTTCCCGCGCGTGCGTGCGCGCGTCACGCGCGCTTGTCGTGGGGAAAAAGTCCCGTTTATGTCACTTCTCATCCTGCACTCTACCACAAAAGGCGTGTTGCGGAGTGTCATCTTTCCCAGGGCATCATCTTCCCGGCGCCGGGAAAAAGAAAAGCGGGGGCAGCCGCAGCTGCTCCCGCTCGCAGGTTGGTTTTCATAGCTTCTTTGGGAAGTTCTCGTAGTAACGCCGTACCGCCCGGTACAGGGTCTCCCGGCTCAAATAGTGCTTCGCGGACAGCTCCGTGGCGGTGGAGTCCGTGGTCACGAACTCGAAGAGCGCCTGGTAGTGCTCCCCGCCGCAGGCCAGGCACAGGTTCAGGATGGCCTGCTGGTCTTCCGCCGGCAGCTCCTTGTACATCCGGGACACGAAGTAGATATAGCCCTGCCGGTCATAATCCACCTTCACCCCGCGCTTATATCGAAACATCGTGCCCCGCTCCTCTCGTCAGTCTTGGATGCCCTGGAAACTCTCCTGCACCTTTCCGCCCCGCAGGTCAAACTCCACGATGTGGAACCGCCCCAGCGGGTGGATGTACACCACCGTCCCGGTTATCGGCCTCTTCGGTGCGTTCTTTTCCCCTTCCCGCTCGAAGAAGGTCTCCGGGTATCTCTGTACCTTCTGCCCGATTTTCACAGCACCTTCCCCCCGTGCCGGTAGGGGCGGCCCTTGTTGTAGGCGTGCTTCATGGCCAGCACCCCGTCCACATCCACGCCCATCTTCCCGCACCAGTCCAGGATGCGGATGATGCAGTCTATCATCTCCACGGCCACGCCCTCCGGCTTGCAGCCCGTCTCCCCGGCGGGGGCCGGGTGGTCACAGCTCCCATCGAAGGTGCAGTGCCCGCAGCAGCCATGCACCAGCTCCTCGCCGTCCCGGTATGCCTCCAGGGCCTCGGACAGCTCGCTGTGGCACAGGGCCACGATGTCTCCGAAGCTGCGCGCTTCATCCCACCATCCATGCGCCACGGCGTTGGCGTGGATGTCCGCCGCCAGGTCGTTCAGGCCCGCGTTCCGCCCCGCTCCCTTCAGCAGCATGACGGCCCGATCCAGCTCCTCGAAGGTGCGGATGTACCCGTCCTTGTAGTCCTGCAGCAGCTGCTCCAGGGTGTAGGTCTCTTTTTCCATGTCTCATACCTCCCGAATGTCTATGTCAAAGCGTTCCTTCATCAGCTTCCGCTTGATGATGTACTTCTGCGTCCGGGTGGCCCGGCACTTCACATCCTCCACCACCTTCCGCCACACGTACTCACAGCTCCCTCCGGCGCCGCCGGCGCATACCTCGCCCCGCTCCTCGTAGCAGAAGTCCGCCCGGTAGCGGATGGCCCGCACCCGCTCGCCCTCCGGCGTGGTGTATGCCTCCTGCAAGGTGAAGTCCTGCTGCAGCCGCAGCTTCCGTATCTCCCCGGCGTTCAGGCGTGAGAGCAGAACCTCGAACCTCCGCGCCTCCTTCCTGGAGTCAAAGCGGATGCCCAGGTGCTCCGTCTCCTCGTTGTGGTACTTTGGCTCCGGCTTTTTCAGCCTGCGCAGCTGCTCCTGCTGCAGCTTGGCCACCGCCTGCTGCTGCACCCGCAGCGGCAGGTCTTCCAGCCGTATGGCCACGGCTATCGCCTCCTTCGCATCTCGATGTTCACATAGCACCCCCGGTTGATGTTGTTCCGGGTGAAGGTGGCCTCGGTCATGGTGAAGCCCTCATACCGGCCCTCGAAGTATTGCCAGGCCGCTTTTTCCTCGATGGCCTCTTCCATCTCCGCCAGGTCATCCATGGTCACGGCATTGTCCCGCACCACCGGCTCCGGGTGTACCAGGTTCTTGCTCTGGTTCCACCGCTTGTAGAACATCCGGTCTTTCACCACATACCGGGCCAGGCCCGTGATGCCGTCCTCCCGGAACTGCAGGCGCTTGCTGTTGGCGTAGCCCTTCCCCCAAAGCTCCTCCAGGGTGTCCCGGTCTATTCCGCCGGACATAATGACGTGGTGATGGACGCGCCCGTTCTTCTTGCCCACCTCCGTGCAGGACAGGTACTTCAGCGGGGGAAGGCCCAGCTTCTTGCGCAGGCGCTTCACCCGGCGGATGTAGTTGTACAGGTCTCGCTGGGCCTGTTCCTCGCTCTCCGGCAGGTCGTCGTATGTAAGATGCAGCGCGATGTCCTCCTCGGTGAAGTTGGCATGGGCAAGGCGGGTGATTTTCTTCTCCGCGTTGCGCTGGTTCAGCTTCTCCTGGATGGCGCTGGTGGGCTTGCACCTGGCCCGGCGCTTGCCGGCAGGCTGGAAGACGGGATAGATGTCCGCGTCCATGTAATTGCCGCAGACATAGATGTACTCCCGGATGAAGTGTCTCCCCCGGTACATCCCCGCCGCCTCCTTCCTGGTCGATAAGTTAAGATTGGTTACAAGCCTCAATTCGCGCGCGCGCGCGAATTATAATAGGTATATCCTCTTGTCGAAGCGTTCCGCTCTGTCCTCGGCTCCGCCGAAGGCATAGCGCAGCGTTCCGGTTTTTACGCCCCCAGGCCCGCCCTCTGGCCTGGGGGCTTGTCCTCATGCTCTTTTTTCATATCCCTCGCACCATGCCGGCGCGGCGCATCCGCAGATGACGGCCCGCTTCCCGGTGGGGAATATCTGCGTTACCCTTCCCCTGTACTTCCCAGGGTGGAGGCACAGCAGCGCGGTCTTCTGGTTCGGCCAGTCCTCCTCGCCGCTGTGCCGGCAGGCGTCGCAGCTCCCAAGGCTCCGCCGCTCCCATTCAGTCATCTGCATCCCCCAGCTTCTCGATGGTGCAGGCGCGGGCGATGTGTGTCCAACGTGCTTTCCATTGTCTGGAAGCAGTGGTCAGGGCCTTCAGCCGCTCCGGCGCGATGACTTCCACGCTCCCCAGCTCCGGGTGGGTCACTCTCCACCTGAACATCCTCTCCATATCACGCCTCCAGCTGGCAGGCCCGCGCCTCGATGCGCGCCACCTTGATGGTGCCCTTGGCGCTCACGCTGATGCTGGCCTTCCCATGGTCAACCGTCTGGATGGTGGTGCTGCGGATGGTGCCCGCCGCCGCCAGCTCCACCAGGCTGCAAAGGGCCTCCACGATTTCGTTCTCCACCGGGTCAAAGGAAAACCGCTCGCACCCCGGCCCCCACAGCTCCCACACCCGGCGCTTCGCGTCCTGGATGCGCTCCCGCAGGTTCCGCTCCAGGGTGGCCTGGGTGCATTTGCAGTTTTCCGTCACCCAGGCGTCCGCCTCGTCCTGGTCTGCCATACCCTGGGGCTGCTCCGCGCTGATTTGCCCGCAGTAGCGGCAGGCCCCGATGAAAACCATGTTCCCCTCGTCGCTCACAGCTTCTCCCTCACTTCCTTCAGGGCACCCACCAGCTCATTCAGCCGGCGCCCCATCCAGTCCACCGCCTCGTCCATGCTCTCCGGCTCCTTCTCCACCTCGATGTCTCCGTTCAGGCCGTCTTGCCCGAAGAGGCAGTCGTGGATGCTGTACGCCAGCTGGATGGCTTCCGCCGCCGCCTTCTGCGTGGTCTCCAGGCGCTCCCGCAGGGTTGGCTTCTTCGCGCTGTCCGTGCAGGCGCTCGCCTGGGAGGCCAGCTGGGCGATATTGGCCAGGTCACTCGTCCTCTCATAGGTGCTGTTCACTTTCATCTCCTCCTTCATCTTTTGGGAACGAACATATCCCAGTGCTCACAGTCATCCCGGTCAAAACCCTCGGTGCAGTCGATGCTGAACTGGTCTCCATCCGGCAGCAGCTCACATCGCCCATCCGGCATCCGGTGCCCGCAGGAAAGGCAGCAGTGTGGCGTCAAATCTGCCAGCTGTCCGAAGCGCCGCTCCAGGTTTTCCACATACTTCTCTTCGGTGTGTACAAGCTCGCCCAGCCGGCGCAGCGTGTCCTTCGGCGTGTGTCCGTCCCACCTGGGCGCGGTCTCCAGCTCCCGCACCCGGAACAGGTTCCAAAAGTCTCCCCGGATGTGATAGGTGGCCTGTCCCGCCAGCGTGTCGATGCCTGCGATGAACCACCCTTTCTCCATGGTGCCGTCGAAGTGCTTTGTGGACTTCCAGGCCCGCCCAGGGAACAGGTTGCACAGCGCGGCGAACAGCTCCGTCCGGTGCTGGTACAGCTCGTTGAACGTGTGGTAGCCGTCCGAAGTCTCCCCGGTTGCCTTCACGCTCCCGTCCGCGCTCACCTCCTGGATGGTTCCCCGGTGGATGCCCTCCGCAATAAGCATCAGCCGGTCAATGGCCTCCTCGTAGTCCTTCTCCAGGCGCTCCACACAGTCCACCATGCTCTCGTCCCCGTATGGGCACCCATGGTGCTCCTCCGTGTTGCAGGCCCGCATCCCGCACTGCCTGGCCAGCACGATGACTTCCCGCTCGGTCAATGGCTTCATGGTTTCCCCTCCTCTGGCAGCTCGAAGGCCAGCCCCAGCAGATACCGCATCACCTTCAGCATGGCCGCCTTGGTGATGCTGTTGTGTGTCTCCATGTTCAGCACCTTCCAGATGGCCAGCCCCTTTTCCTCTTCCGTGATAGCCTCGCCGCCCACAGCGTTCTGTCCGTCGATGTTGTAGAAGACGGAAAGTGCCTGGCCCATGGTCATCCCTTCCATCCTCTTTCTCCGTCGTTCAAACCGCTCGCACGCCTCCTCCCGCACCGTCACGGCGCACCCTCTTGGCGCTCGGCTTTCGTGCCTTTCGCAGTCCTTGTAAGGGCACTCGCCCCTGCTGCAGTAAATCATCCAGCTACCTCCTCCAGCATCCCGGCGGCCAGCAGTTCCTCAAATGTGAGCGTGTGGCACTCCCATCCATGCACCCGCTCTCCGCCGTCGTCGTAGGTGTGCCAGTCGTCTCCCAGTCTCACCTTCCCGTATGCGTAGGATAGGAACAGCCGGTGAAAGTAGTCCCCAGCCCTGAAAATCAGGCCATAGTCCCGCACGCGGTGATACTTGATGAACTCCACCCGGCGCATCGGCTCAATGTCTGGCCAGAACTTCTTCGCCAGGTTGTAGAACTTGGTCTTGTTGGCGGTCAGCCTATACTTCGCCATGCAGCTCACCCCTCCTTCTGAAAGCGGCGCGGACACCAGCGCGGGGAGGTCTTGACTTTCGGTTTTCTGCTTCCGCACTCCGTGAACCCGATGAAACAGGCCAGGCGGTTCGGCCTCGGATAGAGCTTGTTGAAGGTCTCCAGCGCCAGCGGATGCTCGCACATACAGTTCCCGCGCGGCATCCCCCTGTTGTTCCCGTTGCATCGTGCCCAGCCTGTCACCTTCATGTGCTGGCATCCTGCGCATACGGGCGTTTCTCTCTTCATGCTCTCGCTCCTATCACTCGGTCAAGCAGCTGCTCGTACATGGATCTGATGGTCTCCAGCTCGCAGCGTGTTCTGGCCAGCTCCGCCTGTTCCGGTGTCGGGGCAGGAGTACCCCCCCCCCGCAGATTTTCCGCTTCTGTCCCGCCGCCGATGCCCAGGGCCACCATGATGCCGATGTCCAGCCTCTGCAGCTCCTGGGGCGTCAGGTGGCCCACGAAGCTCCCCAACCTGGACTTGTCCACCGTGTAGATGTGCTCACACATAGCCGTGCTCGGCCTGGGCGCGCTGCGGATGCCGACGTGCTCCGGCATCTCCCGGTGCTGGGACGCGCTGCAGTAGACCACCTGGACGGTTTCCGCCGTCTCGTTGTGGTCGTCCCGACTCACGATGATGCCCGGTCTGCTCTTCATCATCTCGTGGCCAGTCACGCCCTCGTCATTGATTTCGATGTAATAGATGTCCCCGCGCTTCATGGTCTTCCTCCTTACTTCAGGCTTTTGGCCCATCTCGTCTTATTGCAGGTTGGGGCATGGTCTTCCCTTGGCCGGCTTTTACATGACCAGCTTCTTCCTGCTACCAGTGCCTCCTTTTCCCACCCGGCTGCCTTCAGGCTCGTGCCTGGTTCTTCTTCAAGAATATAGGTGATGATTTTTTCATACCCCATGGCAGCCGCAATCCTCGCGGCCCTCGCGTAAAGGAAGCTGCAGGCATTGTCCGCCCCGTCCGTACATAGGCGGATTACTTCACAGGTCTTTCCGTCATCCAACGCTCTGGCCACCGGACGCCCTACCTGTGCAATTCCCACCAGTTTCCCATCCATCTGTGCCCCTACCCTGAACAGGTCTCCCCGTGCAGGCGGATGGTGCCGGTGCATTTCCTTTACAAATTCAGCCGCTCTCTTCTGCGTCACGGGTACAGCCTTTAACTTCCGCACTCTTCACGCCTCCCCGGCCCATTGTTCCGCCATGGCCCTCGCTATCCCCGGAAATGTTTTTGCCCTGCGCTTCGGGTCTCTGTTTGAATGTACCTTGTATCTGGTGTATATAGCCGGGTCTCTGTTCGCGCTGGTTGCTCCCACCCAAAGCCCCACAGGCTCCACCACCTTTGTCGGCTTCAGCTCCGGCAGTCCCTTCAGCCACAGGAATGTCCTCTTTTTCCACGGGTCTCCAAACTGGTATGGTTCAATATGCTGCGTGTACTTTGGCAGTCCGAAGCACTTCATCTGCGCCGGATTTTCTACCGCAATCCTTTTACAGTCCGCCTCTAAAAAAGCCCTGAAGAAGCGCGCAGCCTCCATCCCTTTCTCATACCGCTCATGGTCTTTAATGCTCCCGTCCTTGTTGAACAGTCGGACGGCTCCGGCGGATGTCAGGTAAGTGCATGGCGGAAAGGCGATTATCATGTCCCACCTCATCTTCAGAAGCTCCAGGGCATCCACTTGAAGGTGGTATTCAGGGTGCCCCCCCCCGCACGAAATTACGTCGCAGCTGTACGCCTCGTGCCCCAGCCTCCGCAGCTCATTGGCAACCGCTTGGCTCTCTTCACAGGCCACCAGGACACGCATCGCCTTCACCCCTCATACGGCGTCTCCAGCCCCCAGTCCCAGGCCGGGCCGCCCTCGTACTCCTGCCGGAAGTAGTTGTGCTTCCCGTCCCCGTGGAAGTAGCAGTAGTCCGCCGGCAGCACCCGGCCCACGTCATCCTCTCCAGCCTTCTCCCGCTGCCAGCGTTCCAGCACGTCCAGCGCCAGGTCGTAAAGCTCCGGCAGCACCGGATGCTCCGGGGAGTATCCGGCAAACTGGTATTCCTGCGTCACCACGCCGATGATGTCGTCCGGCCACAGCCCGCTCCCGTCGTCCACCCGGTTGAGCACGCACCACACCACCGCCGCCTGCTCCGTGGTGGAGCACCCCCGCGCCTCTCCGTACAGGGTCTTTGCTATGTACTCCGCCTCGGTGCCCATGCTGTTGGCCATCGGCTCCGGCGTTTGCTCCGGGGCAGGGGAGGGCTGCCCTTCATTCAGCAGCACCACCGCCGCCGGCTCGGCCACCGTTTGCGCCGCCGGCTCCGTCTCCGCCTTCGCGGTTCCGCA
>ERZ779892.3784-NODE-3784-length-10309-cov-3.593037_pt1 | contig 10309 bp, 9 predicted proteins | sample MGYA00511552_ERZ779892 | MGnify/ENA primary metagenome ERZ779892 (study PRJEB29588, sample SAMEA2154561) | human gut metagenome | biome: human gut; feature: human-associated habitat; material: faeces | place: Denmark | collected 2008/2010 ... | reverse complement strand
AAATCATCGCCCCATTGGGGCGGACGGTCGAAGCGGACTTTTACCGCCGTAGAGTGTTCGTTTTCTTCCGTGTCCTCGATAACGCCCGTTACCATTAGACCCGTGAAAATGCACTCACAACGTCTGCCGATTAGTTCCCTGTTTACTTCTGTCGTTTTCATATCCCTAAAATTTACTTGTTGTTACTCCGTTCTTTCTTCGCCAGCCATTCGTCACGCCTGCGGCGGCACTCGTCCAGCGTTTTGGCTACCGTGCTGAAAAGTTCGCCGTCCGTGTGGCGGTAGTCATATTGATAATAAATTTGTCCCCTGAAAGCCCCTAAACGGCATTTCACGAACTTTTCTTCTCCCGGTGTTTGGGTAATGCTTACCCCGTTTTTGTTAAGTGACTGCATGATGTTCTATTTTTTAAGTTATTATATTTCAATCGTATTATATTGTCAGTAAGGAAAGCAACAACAGGAAAAACAGAGCGATGCCCAGCAGATAACACAAAGCCGTCATCAAACCAGTAATCGCACATGAACAGGTCACGGGCAAACTGTTTGTAATCGAAATAGGTCTTTGCGAACTCCGGCAGGTCGTAACATTCCTCTACAATTTCATAGGCGAAATCTTCTTCATCGTCATATTCCCCTTGATATTCATCCCGGAAATCACGTACAAGGTCGTCCGCATCTTCCTCGCCCAAATCATGGCTTTTATAGTTGCACCACACGAAAAAGGCTTCCTGCTCGGTGTCGCTCAAATCCTCCACCGCATCACGCAGGGCGAAGAAGTTTTCAGAAATCCAGCTTTCGTCGATTAAGCCCTCCGGCACGTTCTCCCAGTCCTGAAACATGTATTCCGCATCTTCCTCGTCCTTGTGAAGTTCCCGGCAGGCTTCATAAAATTCTTCCTTGTCCGAATAGTCCGAAAGGTCGAGCCATGCGCCGGACAATGAACCGTTGTTGTACTTGGCATAAGTGCCTACATAAACTTTTGCTTCCGATAATACCTTTGCTTCCATATTGCTGTAATTTTTAAGTTTTTAATTTTATGCGGATTTGAGAGGTGAGGGAGTTGAAGTTTCACTGAACTTTTTTCCTGTTTCCCGTAAATCCGACTTTTTTTTTATGCGTCTTCCGGTCGGGTCGGTCGTTTTCGTTTCACATAGGCGTAAAAGGGTAGTGTTTAGAGTTTGCAAGGTTTTGGGCAAAAAATACCTCGCAAGGCAGGGAAGATTTTTTCGCCAAACCGGAACGGCTCGACCTTGCAAAATCGTGAAGAACACGTAACTACCTTTGCCTATTGAAATGATTAAAACGACTGTCCCGGCTGGGGGACTGCGTAAGAGGAAGATTTACAGATAGGGAAACCGGGGAAAAGTGCCTGTTCTCTTTCATCTTTTAGGGAACACTCCATGCGGGCGGGAAAGGCAAGGGTGTTGTGAGCTTGCTTGCAATACGCTTGTGCGGGTTTCCAACGGCTCTTTTCACGGAATACAGTCAGCCATGCCACGCACGGCTGGCGTTTCGGGGAATGTGCCAGTTGGAAAAGGATATAAAAAATGCGGGTAGTCGGTGGACTGCCCGCAAGGTGGAAGAATGTACTTCATTGGGATATAGTTTGTTAGGCGGAATTTCGTTACCGAAATCGTTACCTATTCGTTTTTGTCACGGTTATAGGTAACGAAACCTACCGGACGGCGTTCTTTCTGTTGTTTCGACTGGCTCAAAAGCTGGGTAAGGGCTTGGTACAGTTCGTTGAACTGCGCATCGGTGCTTACCTCCAGTTCCTCGATGCGCCTTGACAGTTCCTCGTAACCGATTGCCATTTGGCGCATGAGGACGAAAGCCCGCATGATTGAAATGTTTACTTCTATGGCTACTTTGGAGCGGAGAACCGAAGAAAGCATGGCTACGCCCTGCTCGGTGAAAGCCATAGGCATAGCAACGCCGAAGTTGTAATCAGGGGGTATCACATTTTGTGATACCCCTATGGATAACAGCAAGTTAGCTTCCTCTTGGGTGAGTACAAACATAAAATCACCCGGAAAACGCTCGATATTGCGCTTGACCGCCTGCTTCAAGGCTCGTGTTTCCACTTGGTAGAGTTCTGCCAAATGATAATCGAGCATCACCCGGCAACCTCTGACCTCAAAAATCTTGTTTTGGATAATCTGCAAATCCATAATCGTATATTTTAGGAAATTTAGCAATGTTGGAATAATAGTAAGGACTGGTCACAAATTGTGACCAGTTCCCAATAATCAAGATTACATGGCGACTTCCTTGTAAATCTTCTCGATGCCGACAAACTTCTTGTCAAGCCCCTGCATATCGCTGCCTATCTTGCTGTTGGTGATGCGGGCGTAAATTTGCGTAGTTTCTATGTTTGTGTGTCCCAGCATCTTGGACACCGTTTCAATGGGTACGCCCTTTGACAGCGTGGTGGTCGTGGCGAACGTGTGCCGGGCAAGGTGGAATGTCAGGTTCTTTTTAATACCGCATATATCGGCAATCTCTTTCAAGTAGGCGTTTAGCTTCTGATTGCTGATTACGGGAAGTATCTTCCCGTCCGGCAACTTGCCCTTGTACTTCTTCAAAATCATCTTGGGAATATCCAGCAGGGGAACATTCACGTCCGTATTCGTCTTTTGCCGCTTGGTGATTATCCAAAGGTTGCCGTCAAAGGACTTTTGGATATTCTCCTGCCGCAAGTTGGCGACATCGCTGTAAGCCAAACCGCAGAAACAGGAAAAGACGAACAAGTCCCTGACGTGTTCCAGCCGTTCGGAAACCATTTTCTTTTTAAGGATGATTTTTATCTCGTCCTCTGTCAGATAACCCCTGTCCACTTTTTCCAGCCGGATTTTATAGCTGGCGAACGGGTCGCCCACCAGTATGCCGTTGTTACGGGCAATGATGATGATACGCTTGAAGAACTGCATGAACTTGGCGGTGGTGTTGTAGCCGCACTTGCAGGCGGTACGCAAATACAACTCAAAATCGGTAATGAACATCGGGCTTATCTCCTTTATGGATATGTCCGATACATTGTACTTGCTTTGGATAAATTCAGCGAGGTGGCGGCGGGTCACTTCATACTTGCGGTAGGTCGCTATCGTCTTGGATATGCCCACAAGCTGCTTCACATCGTCATTGTGCTTTTGGAACAATGAAAGGATTGTTTCGTGGCTCTCGCTGTGTCCCAAGAACTCGTTTTTCACTTTCTCGGCGGTCACGTAGTTGTCACGCCGCTGCATTTCGTGGTAAATGGTATTCAGGGAAGAACGTATGTCGTCCAAAAGGGCGTTTATCCTCCCGGCATCCCTGCCTTTGGCTTTGCCCGCAGCAATGCTCCAGTTGTCGGGCTGGATGTTCTGTTTCGTACTGAACTGGCAAAGTTTGCCGTCTATGGTGATGCGTGCCATAATCATAACCTCGCCGTTTTTCTTTTCAGAACCTTTCTTCAAATAAAAAAGAACCTTGAATGTCGATTTCATAACTCACTTTTTTTAGTTGCAAAATTAGTTTTTACCTCTCGTTTTCGAGTTATGCAGACTATGGACTAATATAGTCATTATCAGGTCATTTATGGACAATTCGTTACCGTTTTTGTCCGGCAGGGAATAGGTAACGATTTAGTAACGAAACTTTGTCTTTTACCGTACTTTTGAAGTCTTGGAAGCAGGACTTTCGGGCAATAAAAAAAGCCACAAATCATTGATTTGTAGCTTTTTGTCCGTTTGCTGACCATTTCTGTCCAGCACGTTCAGCGGAGAGACAGGGATTCGAACCCCGGGTACCTCGCAGTACAACGGTTTTCAAGACCGCCGCAATCGACCACTCTGCCACCTCTCCAAAACTCCTTTATTAAGAAGCGCTTCCTTCCGAAAGCGGTGCAAAGGTACGTATTCTTTTTAAATCTGCAAGCATTCTGACGATTTTTTCACAAAATAATCGTATTTTTGCTTCGTAATTCAAATTGCAACAGCTAATCTCAATCATAAATCATAAATAGATAAATCGTAAAGATCAATGATATACCCTCAAAACTTTGAGCAAAAAATAGGATTTGACCAAATCAGACAACTACTGAAAGAAAAATGTCTCAGTACATTGGGAGAAGAAAGAGTGACAGATATGACTTTCTCTGACCAACACGATAAAGTGGAAGAGTTACTGAATCAAGTTATGGAGTTTGTCCGTATCATTCAAGAAGAAGACAGTTTTCCCGATCAATTCTTTTTTGATGTCCGTCCTTCACTAAAACGGGTAAGGATAGAAGGAATGTATTTGGACGAACAAGAACTGTTCGATTTGAGACGTTCACTTGAAACGATCCGTGACATCGTTCGCTTCCTCCATCGAAATGAAGAGGAGGAAGAGTCGGACTGCCCCTACCCCAGCCTTAAACGGCTGGCAGGAGATATTGCCGTATTCCCTCAATTGATAGGAAAAATAGACAGTATACTGAATAAATATGGCAAGATAAAGGATAACGCCTCCACAGAGCTGGCACGCATCCGTCGAGAATTGGCAAGCACGATGGGAAGCATTTCCCGTTCACTGAACAGTATACTGCGTAGCGCCCAATCCGAAGGATATGTAGATAAGGATGTAGTTCCCACCATGCGCGATGGCCGTCTGGTGATCCCCGTAGCCCCCGGACTGAAACGAAAAATAAAAGGTATCGTACACGATGAGTCCGCCAGCGGGAAAACCGTCTTTATCGAACCGGCAGAAGTAGTGGAAGCTAATAATCGTATCCGAGAACTGGAAGGAGACGAACGACGGGAAATCATCCGTATTCTTACAGAGTTCTCCAATGTATTGCGACCCTCCATCCCCGAAATACTCCAATCGTACGAATTTCTTGCCGAGATAGATTTCATCCGGGCGAAAAGCTACTTCGCCATACAGACCAACGCATTAAAACCGGCTCTTGAAAACGAACAATTGCTCGACTGGACAATGGCTGTACACCCGTTGTTGCAATTATCGCTTTCCAAACATGGAAAGAAAGTTGTTCCTCTTGACATCGAACTCAACCAGAAGCAACGTATTCTTATTATTTCCGGCCCTAATGCCGGCGGTAAATCCGTATGTCTCAAAACGGTAGGTCTGTTGCAATACATGTTGCAATGCGGAATGCCGGTTCCGATGCACGAACGCAGCCATGCCGGGATATTCAGTAACATATTTATCGACATCGGTGACGAACAGTCCATCGAAGATGATTTAAGTACCTACTCTTCTCACCTCACCAATATGAAAGTGATGATGAAAAGTTGTGATGGACACAGCCTCATCCTTATCGACGAATTCGGAGGTGGAACAGAACCACAGATAGGTGGGGCAATCGCAGAAGCGGTATTAAAGCGTTTCAATCAAAAAAAGACATTCGGAGTTATTACCACACATTATCAGAATCTTAAGCACTTTGCCGAGGATAATGAAGGGGTAGTAAACGGTGCCATGCTTTACGATCGCCACCTTATGCAGGCACTTTTCCAATTACAGATCGGTAATCCCGGTAGCTCGTTTGCTGTAGAAATTGCCCGCAAAATCGGATTACCGGAAGATGTCATTGCAGACGCTTCCGAAATTGTGGGCAGCGAATACATCAATGCAGACAAATATTTGCAAGATATCGTTCGTGACAAACGCTACTGGGAAGGAAAACGCCAGACCATTCGCCAAAGGGAGAAACACATGGAAGAGACCATCGCACGTTATCAGACAGAGATGGAAGAGTTGCAGAAATCCCGCAAGGAGATTATCCGTCAGGCTAAGGAAGAAGCTGAACGATTATTACAAGAATCAAATGCACGGATCGAAAACACGATACGTGCCATCAAAGAGGCACAGGCCGAAAAAGAGAAAACCCGGCTTGTCCGTCAGGAATTAAATGATTTCCGTGCTTCGGTAAACGAACTTGCTTCCAAAGAACAAGAGGACAAAATTGCCCGGAAGATGGAAAAGCTGAAGGAAAAGCAGAACCGGAAAAAGGAAAAGAAGCAGGTTTCTGAAAGTCAAACACCTTCACCGCACCCCCCTAAAATCACTCCGATTACCATTGGCGAACATGTAAAGATTAAAGGTCAAAGTGCCATAGGCGAAGTATTAGAAATCAACGGTAAAAACACCGCCGTAGTAGGTTTTGGAAGTATCAAGACAACAGTAAAATTAGACAGACTGGAACGCACCAATGCAGCTCCACAGAAACAAGAACCTGCAAAAAGTACATTTGTCAGTAGCCAGACGCACGACCAGATGTACGAAAAGAAACTTGGCTTCAAACAGGACATCGATGTACGCGGAATGAGGGGCGACGAAGCTTTACAGGCAGTTACCTATTTTATAGATGATGCCATCCTGGTAGGTATGGGACGCGTACGCATCCTGCACGGCACAGGAACAGGAATCTTGCGTACCCTGATCCGACAGTATCTGGATACAGTACCGGGAGTACGTCACTTTGCCGATGAACATGTACAATTCGGTGGTGCCGGAATTACAGTAGTAGATTTAGCTTAAAAGAAAACAAAAGCACAGGACAGCTTGTTCTCATTATAGTCGTGAGTAGCTTTCAAATTAATACTCATTAAAGAAAACCATTACCTTTGTCGTAGTGGTCTTCTTAAACAAAAAATAAAGCATGAAAAACAACCTGTTAAGTGAAAAATTAATTTATACGGGTGAGAGCCAGACTCCTACCCATCTGCATCTCTGTACATACAATCTCAATGAAATGCAGGAATCTTCAGGAACAAACTTTCATGAAGTCAGTAATTCACTGAACAATGAACGTATCAACTGGTTACAAGTACACGGTTTGAAAGACACAGAAACGATTCGTGAAATCTGCGAACATTTCGAAATAGACTTCCTTGTGCTGCAAGATATTTTAAATGCCGACCATCCTACCAAAATAGAAGAACATGATAAATACATCGTACTTATTCTAAAGCTCTTCCACCCTGCTAAAAAAGAAAATGAAAACGATCTGGATGAATTGGAGCAGCAACAGGTATGTATTATCTTAGGTGCAAACTATGTATTGACCTTTCTTGAAAGAGAGACTAATTTCTTTGACGACGTAAGTATAGCCTTGCGCAACGATGTATTAAAGATACGAAGCAGACAAAGCGATTATCTGTTGAGCGTACTCCTGAACAGCGTAATAGGGAATTATACTTCAATGGTCTCGGATATAGACGATGCACTTGAAGACCTTGAAGAAGAATTGCTCAGAATCAGTGACGGTGATGATATAGGCATTCAAATTCAATCTCTCAGACGCCAGTATATGTTGATGAAAAAATCCATATTTCCTCTAAAAGAACAATATATCAGACTGCTGAGAGGAGACAGTACATTGATGCATAAAGCCAACCGTGCCTTTTTCAATGATGTAAACGACCATTTGCAATTTGTTCTCCAGACAATTGAAATATGTCGTGAAACACTGTCATCTCTGGTAGACCTCTATATATCCAACAATGATTTACGGATGAACGATATTATGAAACGGCTGACAATCGTATCTACCATTTTTATACCGCTGACCTTTCTTGTCGGTGTGTGGGGGATGAATTTTAAGATGATGCCGGAACTGGACTGGAGATACGGATACTGTTTCGCTTGGGCATTAATGATCATTATAGGGATCATGGTCTATGCATTTTTCCGGAAAAAGAAATGGTATTAGGGGAGTTGAAAGTTGAGAGTTGAAAGTTTATTAGAAAGAATAACAAGAGTACAATAATATGAAGTCAATCAAAGAGTTATACCGTATTGGCACAGGTCCTTCCAGTAGTCATACGATGGGGCCGCGAAAAGCGGCTGAAATGTTTGTAACACGCCATCCGGATGCAGCAAAATTCAAAGTAACACTTTACGGGAGTCTGGCAGCTACAGGAAAAGGCCATATGACGGATGTCGCTATTATCGATACCCTCGAACCGACAGCACCGGTAGAAATTATATGGCAACCCAAAGTCTTTCTCCCTTTTCATCCGAACGGAATGACTTTTGCAGCTTTCGACACTGATGATAAGCTCATTGAAAACTGGACGGTATATAGTATCGGAGGAGGGGCATTAGCCGAAAACAGCGATACGCCTTCCATTGAAAGCCGTGATGTATACGGAATGAACAGCATGACGGAAATTTTAGAATGGTGCGAACGTAGTGGAAAAGGCTATTGGGAGTATGTAAAAGAGTGTGAGGACTCTGATATCTGGGATTACCTGAATGAGGTATGGAAAACAATGATAGACTCTATCCGTCGGGGATTGGAAGAAGAAGGGGTCCTGCCCGGTCCGTTAAACTTAAGAAGAAAGGCTTCCACTTATTATATACGTGCTACCGGATACAAACAATCGTTACAATCGCGCGGCCTTGTATTTGCATATGCATTGGCAGTCAGCGAAGAAAATGCATCCGGCGGAAAAATTGTAACTGCGCCCACTTGCGGCTCTTGTGGTGTAATGCCCGCAGTGCTCTATCATTTATACAAAAGTCGTGATTTTAGCGATATACGTATCTTACGCGCATTAGCCACAGCCGGCCTTGTAGGAAACATTGTAAAATTCAATGCTTCTATCTCCGGAGCAGAAGTAGGCTGTCAGGGAGAAGTAGGCGTAGCCTGTGCCATGGCATCAGCAGCAGCCAACCAATTATTCGGCGGTAGCCCTGCCCAGATAGAATATGCTGCCGAAATGGGCTTGGAGCATCACTTAGGAATGACCTGCGACCCCGTTTGCGGATTAGTGCAAATCCCTTGCATTGAGCGCAACGCCTATGCCGCCGCACGTGCACTGGATGCCAACCTCTACTCTTCATTCACAGATGGCATGCACCGCGTTTCTTTCGACAAGGTGGTACAAGTAATGAAGCAAACAGGACACGATCTCCCCTCCCTCTATAAAGAAACAAGTGAAGGAGGACTGGCAAAAGATTACGAATTTAGCTAAAAGAGGATTATTAAAGAAAGGGGACAACGGGAATAAGAAGAATAAAGGGAAATGGGAGAAGTACTTTGCATCATGATAGCGCAATCACTTCTCCCATCTCAACTCTCCCCTCTCCCATTATTCCACGTCCGGCCAGTGTGTGTCATCCGCATCGGTAATATCCTTTTCAAGAAGGAGACCTCCATATGCGGAGTAATACAAAGCACGTTCCTGTGCACCTCTCTGAACTTCAAAGACAAATTCTTCCGACTTATGCGGAAAGGTTAGCTTAGTAAGGTTGTCAATCACCCAATCACCGTAACCACTCTCCTCGTAAGCCGTATTGACGGCTGCGGGTAGCTGTTCACGAAAAATCTCCATCTCCGTCATGATCCAATTGGCATTTGCATCAAACCACACATCCAGTTCCGACCCATTTACCCAACAATCAGCTACATAATAAACACCCTTCTGACTCCATTCTATATCCTGTACATCAGGATAAAGTTGCTTTAACGCTGTAATAATGTCCTGATTAGGTGGCATATAATCATCATCGTTGTCACAAGCACTGAAAGAAAACAGGATTATCGCCAACATTACGGCTCCTAAATAATATTTAAATTTCATCATCTCTAAAATTATATTGGTCAAGGTTCTATATCTTACAATCAATCATCCGCTTTACGGAACTTACCATTCTTATCAAACTTAAAAGTCAAATCGGTATTCAGTTCTACTTCATACCCTTTACGGTCCCGTTCGATCTTAGTAACGAACTCAGTAGTGAAATTATTCGTCTTCAAATAGTTACTGACGAAAGAGGGGATAATCGTTGCCGGTACCTTTCCCTTTTTAGCATCCACTTCCTGCCAATTCCCTTTGCCATCAAAATCAATTTCGATACCATTGGTCAATAAAACTTCGTACTTCTTAGATAAAACCTCGCTGTCTATTTTAATATGGGCCACTTGGGGTTTGGTGAAATGCTGGTTAATGAAATTGCGTGCCGACAGTGGCAACTGGTTAATATCCTTAGTAATCACATCACCGGCAAATGCAAACTGAACGGCTACGATAGCCATCACAAGAACAGATAAAATTTTCTTCATAATCGTTATTTTTTAATGTTAATAATATAGTTTCCTATGTTTTTATAATGCAAATAACGATAGTGATTCTGGAAAGATTTAGGAATAACAGAGTGAGATCACATTTTTCAGTTTCTTTAACTATCAACAGAATGAAAACAGCATAGTGTCAATACATGTCGAATCAGCCTGCATATTCACAGATTCCGTCAAAAGAACCAACTTTTCATTTTGGGCAGTAAGTATTAAAACAACTATCGCCAGCAAAGAAAAAG
>ERZ779892.3779-NODE-3779-length-10325-cov-3.115482_pt1 | contig 10325 bp, 8 predicted proteins | sample MGYA00511552_ERZ779892 | MGnify/ENA primary metagenome ERZ779892 (study PRJEB29588, sample SAMEA2154561) | human gut metagenome | biome: human gut; feature: human-associated habitat; material: faeces | place: Denmark | collected 2008/2010 ... | reverse complement strand
GTATGGATGAAAGAAGCATACCGGATGCGAGAGACAGATATATGAATCTTCATAATAAGGCAGTGTAAATAAAGTAGAGTAAAACAACAAGGAGGAGCTTTTAAATGAGCGATAATCACGACTTGTTGAATGATAATGATATGTGTTCTTTTTCGGGTTACGAGGTAGACGATGTGTGTTCCAACAACGATATCGACGCATGTGGAGACGGTATGTTTGTTGGAGTTTTTACAAGGTGTAAATTGGAACAGCGAACATGATAAAAAAATAGAAAAGTAGATATAAAGGTAACGTGTATAGAAAATGGTGTGACACAAGTGCGACTGGTGGAGAAAATCCTATTATGAGTATGTTGAGAGTGTATAAGATAGTTTCACGGTTGAAACAGATGTGATTATGGATATGTCAGTGAAGTTAATATGCTGACACTTCCAAAAAATAACAGAAGCAGGCAGAAGACAGCGGAAGAACTAGGAATCAGCATGGCAACACTGTGGACAAAAATGAAAAAAGGCATTGCAGAGTGAGCATTGCAAAGTGTCTCTGTTGCATGCCTGTAAGGAGAAAAAGATGGATGTAATAGTTTTGATCGATTCGTTTAAGGGGAGTATGACTTCCATGGAAGCGGGGAATGCGGCGCGTGACGGGGTGTTGCGCGTCTATCCGCATGCCAATGTGACGGTCCGCCCCCTGGCAGACGGAGGAGAGGGCACAACAGATGCCCTGATAGAGGGGCTGGGCGGAAGGAAAGTGGAACTGTCTGTGACGGGACCGATGGGAAGCCGGGTAAAAGCTTACTACGGAATCCTTGCGGATGAAAAGACGGTGGTTATGGAGATGGCGCAGGCCGCGGGCATTGCGCTTGTGGAGGAAGCGCAGAGAAATCCGGGAAAAGCCACCACCTATGGAGTGGGCGAGATGATACGGGATGCCGTTTCGCGCGGATACCGCAAATTCATCATCGGAATCGGCGGAAGCGCAACAAATGACGGCGGAATCGGAATGCTTAGAGCGCTCGGTGTGAAGTTTCTGACCAAGGATGGAGAGGAAGCAGGAGAGGGAGCGGATGCGCTTGGTAAAATACATTTCGTTTCACTGGAGCATCTGATGCCGGAACTGAAAGAATGTGATTTTCAGATTGCATGTGATGTCACGAATCCGCTCTGCGGAGAAAAAGGGGCGACCTATATTTATGGAAAGCAGAAGGGCATACGGGAAGAGGAAATGCCGCGTATCGACGCGGATATGAAGCATTACGCCGCGATCACTGCCGGGCGGATCGGCGTTGACTATGCAGCCCGGGAGGGCGCGGGGGCAGCCGGCGGCATGGGATATGCCTTTATCAGTTATCTTGGGGCGAGACTGGTTCCGGGAATCGAGCTGATATTAGACGTGATCCATTTTGAGGAGGAGGCAAAGAAAGCGCAGATTGTGCTCACCGGAGAGGGACGGCTGGATCTTCAGACTGCAATGGGAAAAGCGCCCGTGGGGGTTGCGAGGGCTGCCAAGAAGTATGGCTGTAAAGTGATTGCGTTCGCCGGTTCGGTCACAAAAGAAGCAGCTGCGTGCAATGACAACGGCATTGACGCATTTTTCCCGATCGTGCGAGGGGCGTGCACGTTAGAGGAGGCCATGCAGCGGGAAAAAGCCATGGAGAATCTCACCGATTCAGTGGAACAGGTATTTCGGCTGCTATAATATCACCTATTCTACAGGATGATTTAGAAGAACGATTATCTCAAAAATCTGGAATGAAAGAGCAGGTGATACGGGAAATAGATCTGGATAAACGGTTCAAAAAGAAATGTTGGGGCAATCAGGTCCTCCCCTCACCCCTTACAGTGCTCCCCGCGGTATGCCGTCGGTGACATGCCGGTCTCCTTCTGAAAGCTGGAGAAAAAGAAACTGCGGCTGCCGAAGGATAGTTCATCGCTGATGTCCTGAATACTCATGCGGGTACCCGATAGAAGAAGCTTTGCTTCTTCTATTTTTTTTCGGCGGATATAAGCATTCACGCTCTCGCCGGTCACTTCCTTGAACTTGTGGGAAAAATAATATTCCGTGTAGCCGAGCCGTTCGGAGAGCAGAGAGATCGAGAGCGGTTCGCGGATGTGCAGACTGATGTAGTCGCAGATGTTCTGAATCTGCCTGGAATGTGCATTCGTCTCTTTTGCGGCGCGGACACGGTGGACGTAATCATCGAGAAATTCGCGGCTTAAATTGGTCGTGTCGGCAGTTGTTTTACATTCCTCAATGCGCCCGGCATAGTAATCGTTTAGGGTGTATGCGATGGAGGGATTCAGACCGCCATCGATCGCAGCGCGGCTGCACAGGGTTAAGAGCACCAGCAGATTATTTTTGCTCATGCGGAGTGAATCGCCGATCTCGGCCTTAACGCCGGAGCTTAAGGTCATGGATTTCGCAAGAGCCTTTTTGTATTCCGGATTTCCTTCGCGGATCATGGAGAGAAATGTCTGCTCCGCCATCCAGATGCCCGGATGCTCCCCGGAGAGAAGCGGCGAGTCGTCCGGAACGTTTGTCGTGCTGTGTGAGGTAAAAGAGATCAGATCCGCGGTGATCCGCTCGCCGGTAATGGCGCAGTGAAACATGATGGCGTAGGAGAGCAGCACGGAAGACGGAATGATCGGCACACTCTCGATCTGCTTTACAATTTTAGAGCGTAGCTTGACGGTAAGCTGGTAGGAATCTAGCTTTTTCCGCAGAACCAGATGCGAGTTGCTTCCGGTAAAGGCAGGACCGACGATGTGGATCTGCTGCAGCGCAAAGCCCTGATACTCAAAACCGGCGATCCAGAGAAGTCCGAACTCGGTGTCCAAAATCAGCGGCATGCGGTTCCCGGATTCGATATGCGCGAGTACGAGAGAGGAAAAACCCAGCATGGAGATAATGTCCGGCAGCATGAGTTCTGCCGGACAGTCTGTCTCAATCAGCTCAAACTCCGGGCTGTAGTGCCAGAGATGAAGCGGGTATTCACATTGAACCATTTCCTGAAAAAAAGAGAGACGTTCTTTGATGTCCATGCGGGTATTCCTTTCTTTAGCGGTTCCAGCTTCCGAGGAAACGCAGACTTTCCTTCGGATGTCTTGTCTGTGTGCTGCGGTCGACCGCAATCAGTCCAAAAGTCATCGAGTAGCCTTTCTGCCATTCAAAATTATCCAGGAGGCTCCAGTGAAAATAACTTTTTACCGGGAGACCATCGCGGATGCAGGCAGCGACGCCGTTAAGTGCAGCATCGATAAAAGCGACACGCCTGGTGTCATCGGAAGTTGCAATTCCGTTTTCGGTGACATACAGGTCACCGTGAAAATCTTCTGCCACCCTGCGCAGAACATGCTCTAAAGCTTCCGGGTAAAACTCATAATTCATCTGGGTCAGTTCGGCACCCTCCGGATTCGGAAGCTGACCGTCCGGACCGATCAGGGAGCGGGTATAATTCTGCACGCCTAAGAAATCATCCTCCTTAATATAAGGGAGATAGTGTAAAAATTCTTCATCCCACTCAGAGGCTGCGCGCGCCTCGCCGCCCGCCTGCGGCTGAATGTCGTGCAGGCTTAAGGTCAGACCGACCTGAATGTCCGGATAGAGCGCTTTGATTTCTTTTCTGGCGAGCTCATGTGCTTTCATGATGAGAAGATCGCCCTCTCTGGTGCGCATGGAGGTAAAGTTTTCTACTTTTTCCACGCCGAAGACTTCCATATTTTCAAGGGCGGTTGCCTTTTGATTTTCCATCATTTTCTCAAGATTGATGCCGACCTGCACCGTACCGTCCGCGCTGTCGCCGCTCCTTGGCGCTGTCTGTGCTGCCTGCATCTGCGCCATCATCTGCCGCTTGTAGCGCTCGGCGATTGCGGCGACCTGAATGCCCATATTTGCCTCGTTGATGGTGCATACATAGTGCAGTTCGCTGCCGAGTTCTTCCATAATATAATGAACATAGCGGGCAAAGTCGGCAGGCGTAGTCGAAGCTTCCCATCCGCCTTTGGTCATCAGCCATTTCGGGCTGGAAAAATGATGCAGGGTAACAAACGGTTCCACACCGTATTTTTTGCAGCAGGCGATGACGTCGTGGTAATGTGCGACGGCCCCTGCATCAAACACGCCTTCCTCCGGCTCGATGCGCGCCCATTCGATCGAAAAACGATAGGCGTTTAAGCCGGCGTCGGACAGAAGCTTAATATCTTCCTCATAGCGGTGGTAGTGATCGACCGCGTCTAAGGACGGCTCCAAAAAGCTGGTGTGCTTCATGTGCTCCATCGCCCATAAGTCGCTGCGGATGTTGTTCCCTTCTACCTGATGGGCGGCTGTGGCAGCCCCGATCAAAAAATGTTCCGGTAATCTCATAAAATCCTCCATTCTGCAGTGAAAAAATACAGCGTCAGCCGTATTTTTCCTGTGCATCTCTTGTAATCTGATGTTACTATATAAGATTTTATAAAACCGGGAGTTTATAAAATCGTGAAAATGTTAGAAAAATAGCAATACATCATTTTATAACATGAATTTTAGTACATAACAACGAATTTGTAAACACAGAAAGGAAAAAGACCGGCTAGAATAAAGCCATAGAAAAACAGAGGCCGCAGATATAGCAGACATACGGAAGCGGCAAAATACGGAAAAGTCTGGAGGGTATAAAAATGTTTGGAAAGAAAAAAGAACAGTCTGTGGAGACAAACGGCATTGTCTACCGCCGTGCAAAGACATGGAGGGTAGCGCTTGCAGGATGCAGTTCTGGGATTGGAATGTGTTTTTATGTGCTGCTTGGACTGGCAAGCTATGTGGCAAACGAAGGGTATGGCATTGCAACAGCGGTGGTAGGCATTATCCTGACTGCAACAAGAATCTTGGACGGCGTCACAGATCCCATCATTGCGATCATCATCGATAAGATGAACACGCGGTTCGGAAAGATCAGGATTCTGATGGTGGCAGGATGGCTGATCGAGTCATTGGCAGTCCTGATCATGTACTGCTGGGCGAGCGGAAAGGGACATGGAATCGTGCTGTTCGTGCTGCTCTACTGCCTGTATGTGATCGGCTATACGATGTGCAACGTCACAGCGCAGATCGTTCCGGCGATGCTTACGAACGACCCGAAGCAGCGCCCGATGGTAGGCGTCTGGAGTACAGCTTATAACTATCTGGTGCCGATGATTCTTAACATCGTGATTACGGTGATATTGCTCCCAAAATATGGAAATGTCTATTCGGTAGAGATGCTTGCAGCATCCTGCATCGTCTGCGTGGCAGTATCGGGTGTGGGATTACTTCTCTGCAGCATCGCGGTATCGGATATCGATAAACCGGAAAATTTTGTGGGCGTGGCGAGCAAGAAGAAGGCGGAGCCGGTAAAAGTAAAAGATATGTGGGAGCTGGTCAAATCCAACCGTGCGCTGCAGACGTTCATCGTTGCGGCAAGTTCGGATAAGATCGCGAGCCAGACGGCAAGCCAGGCGGTTGTGACGACGATGCTGTTCGGAATTATTATCGGCAATATGCAGCTTGGGACAATCTTAAGTGTAATCGGTATGCTTCCTTCGATCATCTTCGCGTTTATCGGGGCGAAATACGCAGGAAAGCACGGAAATAAAGAGGCGATGGTGACGTGGACGTATGTGTGCATCACCGTGGCGGCGGTGCTTGTGGTATTGTTTATTTTCATTGATCCGACCCTGATTGCGACGACGCTTCCAATGATGATTGTATATGTATTATTGACCCTGGTGTTAAATGGTGCAAAAATGTGCGTGACGATGTCAAGCAATGCGATGATGGCGGACATCATTGATTACGAGTTAGACCGCAGTGGTAAATTCATTCCGGCAGCAGTGACAGGTACATACAGCTTTATTGACAAGTTAGTATCCTCGTTTTCTGCAGCGATTGCAACCGGTCTGGTGGCATTGATCGGCTACAGGCACACGATGCCACAGCCGACCGACCCGTCCACACCGGCAATCTTCTGGATGACGATGAGCATGTATTTCGGACTCCCGCTGATTGGCTGGGTATGTACGCTCTGCGCAATGCGCGAGACGCCGCTCTCCAAAGAGAAGATGGAGGAAGTACAGAAGAGCATTCAGGAGAAAAAACAGGCAGAAGTGGAAAAAGTGATTGAGGAAATGAAATAGAGAGAAGAAAAGAGAGGGAAAACGGAATAGATGAGAAATACAATAGTGCTGGAAAAAGACTGGACATTTTATAAAAATCCACAGAGTGAAAGCGGGGAAGCGGTGACGCTCCCGCACACCTGGAACGCGGTTGACGGGCAGGACGGCGGAAACGATTATTATCGCGGAACCTGCAAATATGTGCGTCATTTTGTAAAACCGGAACTGGAAAAGGGCGGAAGAGCGTATCTGGAATTTGACGGCGCAGCGATGACGGCGGATGTTGTGGTCAACGGAACGAAGCTGCTCCACCACGAGGGCGGATTTTCTACATTCCGGGTAGATGTGACGGAGCAGTTGACAGAGGACAATCTGTTAGAAGTATATGTGGATAACTCCGACAACACAAAGGTGTATCCGCAGAAAGCTGATTTTACTTTTTACGGCGGGTTGTACCGCATGGTAAAGCTGGTGACGGTGCCTAAAGTGCATTTTGTGATGGACTATGCAGGCGGAAACGGCATGAAAGTGACGCCGGAGGTGACGATTCTGGACGCCGCAGAGAAACAGGCGGACGCAGACGTGACGGTGGAACTGTGGATGACGGGGGAAGCACCGGACGTGACGGTCACCATGGCGGGAGAGACACAGACGGTTCCCGTGGAAAACGGTTATGCAAAAGCCGTGTTTGCGCTTAAAAATGTGCATCTCTGGGACGGTGTGGAGGATCCGTATCTGTATACGGTAAAAGCAGAACTTCCGGGCGGTGATGTCGTGGAGCGGACGTTTGGCTGCCGCAGCTTTAAGATGGATCCCAAAGAGGGCTTTTTCTTAAACGGACGATCTTATCCGCTGCGCGGCGTGAGCCGTCATCAGGATCGTGCGGGCGCGGGCAATGCGCTGACATACGAGATGCACCGGGAGGATATGGCGATTGTAAGAGAGCTTGGTGCCAACACGATCCGCCTGGCACATTATCAGCACGCGCAGGAGTTCTACGATCTCTGCGATGAGAACGGAATCATTGTGTGGGCGGAAATTCCGTATATCACGATGCACATGACAGACGGCACCGAAAATACGTTAAGCCAGATGAAGGAGCTGATCGTGCAGAACTATCATCATCCGTCGATTGTCTGCTGGGGACTTTCCAATGAGATCACGGCAGCAAGCGCGGTGAACGAAGAACTGCTGGAGAATCACCGTAGATTAAATGATCTGTGTCATGAACTGGATAAGACGCGTCCGACGGTTATGGCGGATGTCTTTATGTTAGAGACGGACAGCCCGATGCTGGAGATACCGGATATGAACAGCTACAATCTCTACTTTGGCTGGTACATCGGGGAACTGGATCAGAACGACAGCTTTTTTGACGAATATCACAGCACTTACCCCGACCGGGTGATCGGACTCTCCGAATACGGCGCGGACGCGAATCCGGCGTACCACAGTGCGAATCCGGAGCGGGGCGATTACACGGAGGAATATCAGTGCGTTTACCACGAGCATATGGCAAAAATGATTGAGGAGCGCCCGTATCTGTGGGCAACGCATGTATGGAATCTGTTTGATTTCGCTGCGGACGGGCGCGACGAGGGTGGCAAGCACGGCGAGAACCAGAAAGGGCTTGTGACGATGGACCGCAGGATCAAAAAGGATGCGTTCTATGTATACAAGGCATACTGGAGCAAAGCCCCATTTGTGCATCTCTGCGGCAGCAGGTACACGGACCGTGCAGAGGATGTGACGGAGATCAAAGTGTACTCCAACCAGAAGAAGGTCTCGCTCTTTGTGGACGGAGCAGAGAAAGAGACGAAAGAAGGTGCACGCATCTTCAGATTCCGGGTGCCGATTACGGGAACGCACACGATCCGGGCAGTGTCCGGGGACTGCACCGATGAGATTACAGTGAGAAAAGTGGACACACCGAATCCGGATTACATTTTCAACAAGCAGGGCGACGTGGTCAACTGGTTTGACAAAGAGGATTTTAAAGCCGATCACTATTCGATTTCCGATACACTGGGGGAACTGGCAAAAAATGAGATGGCAAACGCCATTGTGCAGAGCCTGATGGCACAGGCTTCCGCAAGCCGCGGCGATGTGGCGGAGAGCGTGAAGGACAACCCGGCATTGCAGCGGATGATGCAGCGCATGACACTGGCAAGTCTCTTAAAGCAGGCGGGAGACGCTGTGAGCGAGGCGCAGATGAAAGCGTTAAACGACGCATTGCAGAAAATTCCAAAGAATTAAGGAATAGGAAGTAAGGAGCGCAGAGGGATGAAAAAAGCAGTACAGCAGATCATGCTTGGAACAGTAACGAAAAATGAAAAGCAGACGGCAGAGACGCTGCGGCGGATCAAGGCGGCAGGCTACGACGGAATCGAACTGAACGGTTTTATGGTGAAACCGACCTCTTTTCTGGTGCGGATGCTCACGAAGGCGGCGGGGATGCCGGTCGGAAAAGGCGGCAGCTATGACTGGAATGCCCTTGTAAAAGAAGCGGGACTTTGTGTGACGAGCATCCATGAAGATCTTGGAACGATCAGACGGGAGCCGGAGACGGTTGCAAAAGAGGCAGAAGCCTTCGGCACAAAATATGTTGTCATCACGGGAATGTACCGCTTTGATTACGCGGATAAAGCCGCGGTGCAGGGGCTGTGCCGGGATCTGAATACCTCCGGAAAAATTTTGAAAGAGGCGGGCATTGAGCTTTTGTACCACAATCATAACTGTGAATTTCTGCACGTTGAGCCGCAGAAAACGGCGTATGATCTGCTCCTTTCGGAGACAGATCCGGAATATGTCAACTTTGAGCTGGACTCCTACTGGCCGACGGAGGCGGGCGTGGATGCGCTCGCCCTGATGAAAAAACTGGACACGAGAATGAAGCTTTATCATATCAATGACCGCGGCACTCGCCTTTTGAAGCCTGCCATGACGCCGATCTTAAAATCGGACAGCATGGAGCTTGGCTGCGGTAATATGAATCTGGATGCACTCATTGCACAGGCAAAGAACGTGAATGTGGATGCCGTGATTTTAGAAAGCCATAAAAACTGGGTGGATAATTCTCCGCTGCGGTCGCTGGAAATAAGCGCACAGTTTTTAAACGCACGGATTTGACAGAGCGGGAGATGGCAGAATAAGGATGGAAATGCAGATGGAAGAATTAAGAAAACAGTGGATCACTTCAGAAAAAGAATACCGGGAGGGCGAGGTTTTTGTATACCGGCAGAAATTTACAGCTTCACAGGTCAAAAAAGCCGTGTTTTACGGCACAGCCCTCGGCGTGTATGAAGCAGAATTAAACGGCACGAAGATCGGGAGGCAGATGTTTGCGCCGGGATTTTCCTACTATCCGAGACGTGTGCTCTATCAGACACACGAGGTTACGAAGCTGTTGCGGGAAGGGGAAAATACGCTGACGGTCTATCTCGGACAGGGGTGGTACTGCGGGCGTTTTCTCTGTGAAAATCAGACGCAGATATACGGAGAGCAGCCGGCGGTCGCATGGATTCTGGAACTGGAGGATGCGGCGGGAAGCAGAAAGATCGTCTCCGATGAGACGGTGGAGGAACTGGAATCTCCGTATGAATATGCAGGAGAGTACGATGGTGAGATTTATTTTGCAGACGGAAGAGAGAACGTGACCGGTCATGCGGCCGCCTACACAAAGGAGACGCCGTTCGCACTGGAGCCGACACTTACGGAGGTGCGCCTGCAGGATGAGATGTCGGTGCGGGAGACAATGGTGCAGGGAGATGTGACGATCCTTGATTTTGGGCAGAATTTTGCCGGAATTGTAGAAATAGATCCTTCTTTTTTGAAAAATGAGACAATTACGATCCGGGGAGATCTTAAATGCCGACGGCAGCCTGTACACCGCAAATCTGCGCAAAGCAAAGGCGACGATCGTCTACCATGCAGGTGCGGAGAAGAAAAAATACCGCCCGCGCTTTACTTATATGGGATTTCGTTATATGGAACTTTCCGGTGCGGCATATCAGCCGGGGATGATCAGGGCATACGCACTTCACACAGAGATGAAGCGTACCGGATATTTTTCCTGCGAAAATCCGCTGGTGCAGAAGCTCTATGAGAACCAGGTCTGGGGACAGAAATCCAACTATGTGGAAGTGCCGACCGACTGCCCGCAGCGGGATGAGCGCATGGGCTATACCGGGGACG
>ERZ779892.3777-NODE-3777-length-10329-cov-3.529979_pt1 | contig 10329 bp, 8 predicted proteins | sample MGYA00511552_ERZ779892 | MGnify/ENA primary metagenome ERZ779892 (study PRJEB29588, sample SAMEA2154561) | human gut metagenome | biome: human gut; feature: human-associated habitat; material: faeces | place: Denmark | collected 2008/2010 ... | reverse complement strand
GAGCCTAACCACAACCCACCTTATGGGGAGGTGCATCATGGCTGAAAATAGTCTATCTCAAGCCGTATCGTTCATCAATGACAACTCCACCATGGAAATTGGTCTGACAGTCGAAGGCCAGCCCGCCGTGCGCTCGGACATTGTGGCCTATCATTTCCATCGCAACCACAAGAATGTCCTGCACCAGATAGTGCCATTTCGTACCGCCGGTCTCCCCGGCACAGTATGCCTGCATCTGCCGCTGAATGCCTTGCTGCACCGTTCCGTAAGCGCCGGAGATCAGGCAGGACTCCAGCTGTTTCCGCTCATCCGCAGACAGCGCCGGCAGTTCCACTGCAGAAAACACCCGAAGACTCAGCTGCCGCATCTGCTGTTCAAATTCTGACAGTCCAAGCTGACGCAGTTCTGCTGTGAGATATGCCCAGTCCAGCACTTCACTTTTCTGCTGCAAATAGACATAGATGTCCAGCAGGGCACGCAGTCCGGTTCCGCAGCCAGTGGCGTGCTTGTGGGTGTGTGCGACCATATAGAGGTAGAAGTCCTCCGCCGTCATATGGCAGCCGAAGCGATGGTCTGCGTCTTTTCTCAGCAGGCGTTCCGGATTTGCATAATACGCCTCGATCCGTTTTTCCCGTCCGGCCGGATAGAGGCTGACATGCATCTCGAAGTGATACACCGGCGGTTTCTGGTACACATCGTGGTGCGATTTCCCGAAGCTGATTGCCTGATAGCCGTTTGCCGTCAGAAACGTTCGCACCTTGTCCCGTGCGGTTTTGTCGTAGAGAATGTCGTTGTCCGCCATCTGGCGCATGCCGATTTCAGGGTACATCGATTCCAGCACGATGCCTTTCAGCGGCAGATACCAGATCCCGTTTTGCTCCAAAAATTCGCAGAGTTTTCGGCGCTCTGCTGCCAGCAGGATGCTCTTGCGGACGGCTTTTACGTGTTCCTCCTCCCACTGGGGCGAGCGGATTCCCGCCGACCGCAGCGCTACCGCAACCATCGCCGTCAGACAGTGGAACTGGCACATGATATAGAGCTTTTCCGGATTGACCTGCGCCAGAAGTTCCTGCGACGGGACTTTGCCATGGAGCGCACATGCTGCCAGTTCCCGCATCTGGTATGCTGTTTTCCTCATTGGGGTTTCCTTTCCAAGAAAAGCAGCAACATTTCTGTCGCTGCTCTCTGCTGTTTTATTCCTTTTTTGTCCTTTGTCGTTCAACCTACGAAAGTTATTTTACACCGTAAAAAATCCCTTTTTGAAAGGAGAGATAAATGGGCAATCCCGAAGCAAAGTTTAAAAAGCCGCCGATTACGAGCCAAATGAGTTCGGATGAAGCGCCTGCATACAGCACGATTTGAAGGATTCCGATCACAGCCCCTGCCAGTCCGGCATAAACCGTCACGCCAAAGCTAAGGTTCTTTTGATATCTTGTGGCGATTTCCTTTTCATGGATTTTGTTCAAATAAATGAGATAAGCAACACCAAACACGACGGCAGCCACTGCAATGAGGGCAATGCCATCTAACACATGGTGAAATCCATTTCTGCAAAAATAAAGGATGCCTGCTATCAGGTGTATGAGTCAACCAATATCACTGAACAGCCCGAATACCAGAAACGGAATATCCGGTACCATAGCCGTATAGCGGACACCTTCTTTTCCCTCCTGCTGGAGCTGTTTGATATGGTCTTCTGTTGTTTTCCTTTTTTTCATGCAAAGTTTCCTTTATCGTACTCATGAAAATCACCAGCTTCTCATTTGTTTTTTCCATTATACCACAATTTCCACCAAATTTCAATATGAGGAAAGAGGCCTTCTAAAGTTGAACTCTGCAGGATTTATTTTAGGTATTTCATAGCCAGCGCTACTTCTTCTAAAAAGTCATCTGGAATATAGATCTCCCCATTTTCGTCAAGCCACTCTCTTCTTATATACATCATTAAAGCATCCTTTAAATCTTTATCCTGAATATACTGCAATATTTTAGGAACATCAATCGTAATTTTATTATCGTCATCATACATTTTACAATGTAAAATCTGATGTGCAAAAAATAGAAGCATCTCAGTATCTTGTGGCGTTTCATATATGTACGACCAAATCGTTTCTTCAATTGTTTTAAGGTCTTCTGATGCTACAAAATCATCATCAAAACGATTAATGTCCGGTATGATCGACCATATCAAATTCTTGATAAAAATTCTTTTCTGAAATTTATCATTATAGGATTTCAATTCATCTGTTCTCTTTATAAATGTTCCCATTTTATTAATATCTTCATTTTCTTTCACCATGATGATATCCTCCTCCAAGAATAATCCGCCAATTCAACTGCACAAATCTGATGGGCAATTCCATTGACAAAGCAGCAGTTTCTTTTCGACAAAATTCGTGTTTTCTTGTTTGATATAATTATACCTATTCCGCCCGTCTTTATCAACACTTTTTGCATATTTTGGTGCAGCAAATCACATTTACTTTCGAAAAAGCGGAAAAGTAGCCGAAACATGAAAAAAGCATATCAATTGAGATGCTTTCTGCAATTTCTTGACAGACACTTTCTTTTCCCGCTGCTCATGCTTGAAGCCGATCGGTTCCGCAATCATATCCCTACGATTTTTCCAACTCCGCCGGACGCTCCAGCGTCTTTACCCGAAACAGGAAAAACCAGACGTGACAAATCCAGACCACTGCCAAAATCCCGCAGGGAATCCAGATTTGTTTTCGTGCCATCATAAAGAACCCGAATCCCATCAGGCTTGACAAGCGGCGGAAAAGAATTTTTGCTGAATACCAGTTCCTCTGTTGATTTTATCGATCTGCTGGAGCACAAGGTGGTATTCGAACTGGAAAACATCCGGAGCAGCGCAGAAAAATCTCTCATCATGGGCTTCATCCTAATCAATCTTTCCGAAGCAATTCGTGAGAAATATCAGATGGACGGAAAATTTCAGCATATTACATTGGTAGAAGAAGCGCATCGATTGCTAAGCAAGTATCAGTCTGGTGACAGCCCTTCGAAAAAGCAGAGCGTTGAAATGTTCTCGGACATGCTTGCGGAAATTCGCAAATACGGGGAGTGTCTGATTATCGCCGACCAGATTCCGAACAAACTGACACCGGATGTTCTAAAGAACACCAACACTAAGATCATTCACCGTATCTTTGCAGCGGACGATAAGGAAGCCATCGGGAATACGATCATGCTGAAAGATGAACAAAAGGAGTTCTTGTCCAATCTCCCCGCTGGTCGTGCGGTTTATTTTACAACTGGTACAGATAAGGCAATCCAGATCAAGATCGATCGGGAAACGGACACTTCTGAACAGGCGCCGACAAATGCCGAAGTGCGAAACAGCGTTCTCGCATATTATCGGATCAATTACAAAAGAGGCTTGTACAAGGGGCTGGAGCTGTTTGATACGGAGCCGACAGAGGAACAGTTTGCCTGGATTCGGAAGATGGATTCCGAATTGCTCGGAAAATGGAGCTATGAATTGTCCGCCAGTCAGGGCGTAAATATCAGCGCAGAGAGCAGGCAGGAGATTCAGGAGGCAATCGAGTGTATCGGGGAGGATGTGTTTGTTCGCTATCTCCAGCTGCACGCAGCACAGCCTCTGCTGAACTGTATTGTGTGAGAGCTCGTGTTCATAGGCGTCTATCTACGTCTTTTCGGCAAATTTTGTTGCATACTGCGTTAAAAATTCTTGCCATACGAAAGTATGCCTGCAAATTTTTGCCTTGTCTGCAAAAGAATTTGCTCGAAAATCCGCATATATTTCCTACGAACACAAGCTCTAAGAAGCGGGATTCCGATTCCCGCATTACAAAAATAAAAAAAGGAGTTTGATAATCATGGGTATTTTTAGTTCTATTGGCAGTGCACTTAGCGGTGCGTTTCATAGCGTTTGCAGCTGTGTCAGCAGTATTTGCAGGGGAATCGGCGGCGCACTTGGCGGAACATTTCTCGGCGGAGCGATCTCTTCATTTATCGGCAAGATCGGGCTTGCACTTCCCGGCCCGAACATTGCGGCTGCGATCCTGCTGGTCGTCGGGGTTGTGTGCAAAATTGCCGAATCGCTCGGAATGAAGGAAAAAGAAAAGGATGAGCCGGAGGAGCTTGCATTCAAGGCGGAAAAGGATAAGGAATCCAAACCGGAGGACTTTGATTCCACCGAGGAATATATCAAGCACTTGCAGCAGGACATCAAGATTTCCAACGAGGAAAAAGAAAAGCTTGACAAGATGTCGCCGGATGAAAAATCCGCCTATCGTGCAACGGGCGCTTATCTCTATGCGAAAGCCTGCAATGAAAAGCTTGGTTTTGACACAGACGGATTGAAAAGTCCGGAACTTGTTGGGATCACTGCGGAAATTCTCTCCGATCTTGCCAAGATCAAGGACATTCTCTCTCCGTCTGACTTTGTGGTGTACAACAAGTACTTGCAGGCAAACGGCATGGGAATGAAAGAATTTTCGGACTATCTCCACGGGTGCTCCGTCAATCTCGAAACATTTAAGAATGTGAAAGACGCTCTGTCGAATGCGATGCGGGAGATCACTCCGGGCATCAGCGACAGCGACATCGGCAAGAACCTCTATCAAATGAATGAAAAAGTCAATGAAACTTTCAGTATTGGGGAATAAAGAATGAAAATATGTCATTGTCTCTTCTGGATCGAAAAAAACAAAATTGCCGCCGTGCTCAGCAAAGACAACCGGTTTGAAGTCATGAAATTCGGCGGGAACTGCTTTACCGGCTATACGGAGGATTTTTGGGAAAAGTGGCAGGATTACGCCGGTTTCCTAAAGACCAGCCAAACCGATTTTTGTCTGGTATACGACGACGCTCCAACGATTTCGGAGGAGCTGCTGCATCGGGAATGTGCGGACGAATCCGGCGTATGGAACAGATACACGATACAGGATGCCGTGCATCTGCTGCCCATTACAAAGCCCACGCAGATTTCCAATGAAAACGGTGTGTGCATTGCCAAAGCAGGCGCATTCCGAAAGGCGGAAACAACTGGAATTGTGAATCTCACGGCGAAATACCGGCATGCGGAAACCGCACCCGCCGAAGCGGAACGAAAAATTTTGGAGACGACGCCGTTTATTGACGAAATGTGCGAAAGACTGAAAATTTACGACAAGGGGGAATAGAACCGTGGCAGAAGTAGAAACCACCAGACAGGTGGACAAGGTTGTTTTGCGGGACGATGTCTTGGGAAATGTGCTTCATGCGGAGCTTTACAAAACACTGCGGGAGATGCTATACGAAAATTATCGTGAAATGGAGAAAAAATATTTCCAAAAGGACAGCATCTGTTTTTTATGCGGAAAGACAACAGCATACTACTATACGGAAAAAAGAGTTGCCGTCATACTCGAAAAGGGAACTATACAGGAATTTTATCTTGACCTCAAAAGAAAACATTTGGACAAAAAAGCCGTAGTTGATTTGTTTGGCAAGAAGTGTCCTTCCGATATCTTACAATATATCAAAACTGGAAAAAAATACGGTGAAGGTCATTGGATTGGGTTTGAGAACGGTTCTTATTGCGTTGAAACAGAACGATTTGCCGATTGGAATGATGGGGATTCTGTACAAGTAGGAGTTGTTGATATTGGTTCTGTAGATTTTCAGAACGCAGTTCGCACGCAGAAATATCAGATCCTCGACTATGAGATCTTTCAAAAGGTCATTAAGCTTCTGAAAAATCGGAGCATTCTGGAAACCGAAGACAAATCCAAGTGCCTCTCAGAGAAAGAGATAGACCGGCTTCAGACCATCCTCGGATTGAACCGGACACAGATCGAAATAGAAGTTTCCAAAAAACTTGCAAGCAATTTCACACTGTCGCCGGAACTCATCGATACGTACACGGCGGGGCTTCTTGCATGCGACAAAGTGCGTGCAGATCTGGAGGTCTACGATAAAAAGTGCCTGGAGGATGTCAACTCCGGCCATTGGGAACTCTGGTCGGACGAAGCGCCGAAAGCGGAAGACGGACAGGTGCTTGTTTCTCTGAAAAAGCCGCTGATCGCACGGAATCCGGCTGCCGACATCCACGAAGACGGGCTTATCGGCATTGACTTTGGTACCAAAAGCACCATTGTTTCCAAACGGGACGGCCGTGCGAAGACGACGCTTCTCCGTGTGGGCACCGGTCAGCTGAGCAAAAAGGCAGAGGCGCAGCACTATGAGAATCCGACGATCATGGAATTCATTGATCTCGAAAAGTTTCTCAAGAGCTACGGCACCAGAAACGGCAGACCGGAGACCTCCATCGATGATCTCCGTGTTTCCCACACCGCAAACTACGACCTGAAATCCTGCACGATCAGCGACAATTTCTATTCGTTCTTTTATGACATCAAGCAGTGGTGCGGAAACAAAAACCGCAGTGTAAAGATCATCGACCAAAAAGGCGTGGAGCGTGTGCTGTCGCCGTTCACTTCTCTGAAAGAAAGCGCATTCAATCCTTTGGAATTATATGCGTACTACCTCGGTCTGTACATCAACAATATGCGGAACGGCATTTATCTGGATTATGTTCTCTCGTTCCCGACCACCTATGAAAAGACCGTAAAGGAAAAAATCCAGAAGAGCTTCGAGATCGGTTTGAAAAAATCGCTGCCGGATTCTATTCTGAAAAATGCAGAGATCATGGCAAAATTCAGAGTAAGACAGGGCGTGAGCGAACCGGCTGCGTATGCCATTACAGCATTGCAGGGATACGGATTTGAGCCGGATGAGGGCGAAAATGTTTTTTACGCCATCTTCGATTTTGGCGGCGGCACAACGGACTTTGATTTCGGCTTGTGGAGATGCGCAGACGACAGCAAACGTGAAGAACGGCGCTATGACTACGTCATCAATCACTTTGGCTCTGAGGGCGACAGATATCTCGGCGGCGAAAATCTGCTGGAACTGCTTGCGTTTGAAGTATTTCGTGCAAACGCCGATCTTCTCGGCGGCGACAAGAAAGGCAGCAGCGGGGATGCGGTGGGATTTTCATTCTCAAAACCGCAGGAATGCGACGCTTTTCCGGGCAGCGAGATGCTGATCTCCGATTCCCAGGAGGCAAAGCGGAACACCAAGCAGCTGATGGAAGTGCTTCGCCCTTTCTGGGAGGGGATTATCGGAATTGACAGCAAGACTGCTGCGTCCGCAAACGCCCCCGCTGCTCCGAAATCAAATGCAGCAAAGGATGCGGAAACCGTTTCCTATAATGGCTATATCTTCAGAAACGACGAGATCTGCACATTCCCTATCAATGACGGCACGATCACAGTAGATCTCTTTGACAAGGAGGGAAAGCGGAAATCCAACTTCAAGCTCTATGTCGAAAACAAGGACAGAAATATTCAGCTGAACCTGGCGGAAGTGCTGGAAAAGCGCATCGAACGTGGCGTGTCGAACTTTTTCACCTCTATCTGCAAGGCGTTCCGCAACGAATCGCTGCAGCAAAGCGGCGTCAATGAGATTCAGATCTTTCTGGCGGGAAACTCCAGCAAATCGCCGATTCTCCGAAAGCTGTTTGACAAGTACATCAAGGAGAACAACGACAGCTTTCGGGAGGTATCCGGCGGAAGCCACTTCTACCTGTTCCCACCCCTCGGCACAAAGGAAGCCATTGCCATTCAGCGGGAAAAAGGCATCAGAGTCGATGAAAATGACATCACTGCGCCCACCGGAAAAACCGGCGTTGCCTATGGTCTGATTACCGGACGTGAGGGCGGTAAGATCAAGGTGATCTCGGAGATCAAAGCGGACGAACAGACCAAGTTCCGCTTTAACATCGGCATCGAGAAGCGTGGAAAATTCAAGATGGTACTGGACAGAACACTGGTTGCCTATGGACAGTGGGTGTGCCTGACCGATGCGAGCGTAGAGGATTTCGAAATTTACTATACCTCTCTGCCGAACGCAGCCAAGATGTCTATCGACGAAACCGGCATTTACAACAAGCGCTGCCGGCTGCCATATACCAGCGATAACGCAGATGTTTTCATTCGCTGCGTGGAGGATGCGCCGGAGGACATGGAATATTGTATTTCCGAGGGAGAACCCTCCGCAGATCCTGCGGGTGTGGTTCGTGTGCATCTGGGAGAGTGAGAAAGGAGTCGATTATGTCAAAACGTATTGTTACGCTCGGTACCTGGGACGGAAAGCCCATCCAGTGGATCGTCCTGAAAGAGAGCAAGCTGGGCTCGGTTGTCATCAGCAAAGACAGCCTTTTCCAAAGGGAATTTGATTCCAAGAACCGTGACTGGCCTGACAGTGACATCAGAGCATACCTAAACAGGGAATTTTTTCAGCAGGCGTTTCGTGCAGAAGAGAGAAAGCGCATCATCAACACCATCATAGACGGGCAGAAAACGGATATTTTTCTATTGAGCAGAGAGGAAGCTGAAAATTGGATGACAGAAAACGAAAGACGTTGTGTTGAAGTTTGGTTTCTTCGTTCTCGACATGATAGCAGATATATTGATGCAGCAATTGATAACATATTCTCTAGAGGCAATGGTAATGCCGAGTGTTTTATTCGTCCCGCTTTCATTTTGGACCTTTGATATTTCTTCAGCACACAAACAGTGAGCTTCATATCCCGCAACCCCAGCACGAGGAGCAGGCGTTAACCGCCTGTTCCTCGTTTTTGCTGTCCGTTTATCGAGAATACTGAAATGTTATGATTTGTTGTATAATCTCTGCCGAATATTTGATTTTTTCTTGACACCAAACGAACGGGTGTGATATAATAGAGATATCGCAGGTGTGTGACACACCTCAAACAAAAAGGAGGCATATTGTGAAGAAACAGTGGAAACGGCTGGCTGCCCTTTTGTCGGCAGCGGTCATGGCAGCGGGAACGCTGCTGTATTTCCCGAGCGGAACGCTGCAAAATATCCGGTGGGAGATTGCTGCGAATGCGGAGAATGCGGATGCAGGGAATACGGGCGCAGTGACGTGGACAAAAACAGAAGATGACGGTCTGGTTTGGACACTGTATGACAACGGAGCACTGACCATCAGCGGTACAGGCGCAATGAGAGATTACGCTTATAATGATAAAAGTCCTGTATACGGGAATGCCAATATTACAAGTCTGGTGATCGAAGACGGCGTTACCAGAATCGGAAAGAATATGTGTTGGGGATGCAGCGGATTAGTCGATGTCATGATCCCTGATAGCGTCACTGAAATCGGCAGTTTTTCATTTGCCTGCTGCAGCAGTTTGCCCGGCGTTACAATTCCGGAAAGTGTCGATACCATAGGAACTTCTGCCTTTCAAAGCTGCACGAATTTGGAGCGTGTGACAATCCCAAACAGTGTAAAAAGTATCGGAACTTCCGCATTTCAGATGTGTACGGCCTTAACAAGCATCACAATTCCGGAGAGTGTTACGGATATCGGGGAAGATGCATTTATATGGTGCAGCAGTTTAGCCAGCGTTGAAATTCCGGAAGGTATTACAGATATCAGAAATGGAACATTTCGGGAGTGCAGCAGTTTAGAGAGTATTACGATTCCGAGCAGTGTTACAAATATCGATAGCTATTCTTTTTATCAATGTACTGGCTTGAAACATGTGACAATTCCAGATCGTGTTACCAGAATCGGACATGGTGTGTTTGCCGGCTGCACGAGCTTAGAGCGTATGACGATTCCGAACAGCGTGACCAGCATCGGAGGCGGTGTGTTTGAGGACTGCTCTGATTCACTGGCGATTACTGTTGTCTGCGGTACGGCACTGACAAAGAATGATTTTGAAGACCGGGCGGATTCGGTGACGATTATGCAGCACGACTTTGATGCCAACGGTTTCTGCCAGAACGACACCACCCACTATCAGCCGGCAGAGGATCGCGATGGCGACGGCACATACGAGATCTCCAACGCCGGTCAGCTGTACTGGTTCGCAGACAAGGTGAACAACGGTGAATACAGTCTGAACGCTGTCCTCACAGCGGATATCTCCGTCAATGAGGGCGATGTCTCCGGCTGTGACGGCAACAAGGCAGAAGGCTGGAGAGATTGGACACCCATTGGAAATGTTAGCAACATAGGAAATGCTAGCAACATATATTCTGGCACGTTCGACGGACAAGATCACACAGTCAGCGGATTGTACTTTAATGATGAAGACGCTGAGTATGTTGGTTTGTTTGGACGTTCATGTGGCAACATAAAAAATGTTGGCGTTGTTGATTCCTATTTCAAAGGAAATAATTTTGTGGGCGGTGTGTGTGGAAGCAATGACCGCACAATCACAAACTGTTATAATGCAGGGAATCTTACCGCTATTGAGTCATCTGC
>ERZ779892.3773-NODE-3773-length-10335-cov-3.033755_pt1 | contig 10335 bp, 10 predicted proteins | sample MGYA00511552_ERZ779892 | MGnify/ENA primary metagenome ERZ779892 (study PRJEB29588, sample SAMEA2154561) | human gut metagenome | biome: human gut; feature: human-associated habitat; material: faeces | place: Denmark | collected 2008/2010 ... | reverse complement strand
TGATATCGTTGAGGCATACACGATGGTGGAGGTACCGCGTTAACAGACGTTTTGCGTGTATGGAAGGAGCTAGAAATTGAGAAAAAACAGTATTAAAAATACCCGGATCAACGGGGAAGTGCTGCGCGAGTTGTCGAATATCATCCGCGGGGAGATCAAAGACCCGCGGATCAATCCGATGACCAGCGTGGTCACCGTGGAGGTTGCACCGGATCTGAAAACGTGCAAGGCTTATATCAGCGTGCTCGGGGATGAGAAATCCCAGAAGGCAACGCTCGCAGGTCTTAGAAGTGCGGAGGGTTACATCCGCAGGCAGCTTGCCCACAGCATCAACCTTAGGAATACGCCGGAGATTACATTTGTGCTGGATCAGTCCATTGAGTACGGTGTGCGCATGTCCAAGATGATTGACGACGTGACAAAGGATATTCCTGACCGGATGGATGAGGCGGAAGAGGAAACAGAAGAATGACGAATTTTGATGATTTTCTGGCAGAGGTTCATACGGTTGCCATCGGCGGACACATCCGTCCCGATGGTGACTGTGTGGGCTCCTGCCTTGCTACTTATAATTACATTAAAACATGGTATCCCGACATTGATGTGACGGTTTATCTGGAGCCGATTCCCAATATTTTCAAATTTATGGCGCGCTCCAATGAGATCGTCTCCGATTTTTCCGGGGATACGGTATATGATCTGTTTATCGCGCAGGACTGCGGGGATACGGGACGTCTGGGCGGTGCGGCGCATTTCTTTGAGCAGGCGAAGCATACCGTCTGTGTGGATCACCACATCAGCAACCAGAGCTTTGCACAGGACAACTACATTTTTCCGCAGGCAAGTTCCGCGTCGGAGCTTGTCTATGAACTGCTTCCAAAGGAGCGCATCACAAAGGAGATTGCCGAGTGCATTTATACCGGAATGGTACATGATACCGGCGTCTTCCAGTATTCGTGTACGTCGAGAAAGACGATGGAGATCGCTGGAGCGCTGATGGAGTGCGGGATCAATTATCCGAAGATTGTGGATGATACCTTCTACACAAAGACATATAACCAGAACCGCATTATGGGGCTTGCACTGCTAAAGAGCAGGCTGCACCTGAACGGAAAATGTATTTCCAGCGTGATCACGGAGGAGGAGATGAAGCAGTACGATGTGCTGCCAAAGCATCTGGACGGCATTGTGAATCAGCTCCGCGTGACCAAGGATGTGGAAGTGGCAGTCTTTTTGTATGAGACGGGAGACGGCACGTTTAAGGTGAGCACCAGATCCAGGGAAGTGGCGGATGTCTCGAAGGTGGCGGTAAAGTACGGCGGTGGCGGACACATCCGGGCAGCCGGATTTTCCATGACTGGCGATGCAGATGCCATCATCGAACAGATTGTTTCGGATCTGGCAGAACAGATAAAGTGAGAAAAAAGCAGTATGATGAATGGAATTATCAATATCTATAAGGAAAAGGGATTTACCTCGTTTGACGTCGTGGCTAAGCTTCGGGGGATCTTAAAGACCAGAAAGATCGGACACACGGGAACACTGGATCCGGATGCGGAGGGGGTGCTCCCGGTGTGTATCGGCAAGGCGACGAAGATCTGCGAACTGCTGACGGACAAGACGAAGGAATACGAGGCTGTCATGCTGCTTGGAAGGACGACGGACACGCAGGATGTGACGGGCGAGACCCTGACGCAGCAGGAGGTGCGCTGCAGTGCAAAGGAAGTGGAAAAAGCGGTTCTCTCGTTTGTAGGTGATTATATGCAGGTGCCGCCGATGTATTCTGCCTTAAAGGTTGACGGCAGGAAGCTGTGTGATCTGGCACGGGCCGGCGTGACCGTGGAACGTGCGGCGCGTCCGGTTCATATTTTTTCCGTCGAGATCCTTTCGATCGAACTGCCGCGTGTCAGGATGCGTGTCTGCTGTTCCAAGGGAACGTATATCCGCACGCTCTGCCAGGATGTGGGGGAGGTGCTCGGCTGCGGCGGTTGTATGGAATCGCTGCTCCGCACGAGAGTTGGAGAGTTCGCGCTTGCGGACGCCATAAAGCTGTCTGAGGTGGAGGCGTACGTGATTGCACACAGGTCGGATGCGGCGGAGACAGAAGAGATGCAGCTTCCGTTCCTTCAGGCGGTGGATACCGTCTTTCTAAAATATGAGAGCGCGACGGTGGACGGACAGTTCCGCAAATATTTATATAACGGAAACCGGCTGCGCCCGGAGATGTTTTTGGAGGAACATGAGAGCATGAGAACGGCGCCGGTCCGCGTCTACGACGATGAAGGCGCATTTTTCGGCATTTATGAATATCAGGCGGAAAAGGAAGACTATAAACCATTAAAGGTGTTTAAGTAGATCATGAAATATATCAGGAACACAACGGATTTTTATATAGAAGAGAATACGGTGCTTTCTCTCGGCAAGTTTGACGGGATTCACAGGGGGCATGAGCAGCTGCTGCAGTATTTTGCAAAGAAAAAGGATGAAGGGCTCGCGGGAGCGATTTTTACCTTCGACATTCCACCTCGCAGAAATGTGCAGAATGTGGAGGCGAAGGTGCTGACCACGAACGAGGAAAAAAGGCACATGTTTGAGCGCCTGGGGATTGATTATGTGGTGGAGTGCCCGTTTACGCAGGAGATCATGTGCATGGAGCCGGAGGATTTCATCGCAAAGATTGTGCGGCAGCTTCATGTAAAGTGCATGGTTGTGGGGGAAGACTTTCATTTCGGACATAATCGCAGGGGCGATTACCATATGCTGCGGCAGTATGCCGGAAAATACGGATACGAAGTGATCGTTGTGGAGAAAATAAAAGAAGACAGCCGAGACATCAGCAGCACGTTCGTGAGGGAAGAGATCGCAGCCGGGAATATCGAGAAGGCAAATCATCTTCTGGGATACCGTTACTTTGTGACCAGCAGAGTCCTGCACGGCAACCAGATCGGAAGAACGATCGGGATTCCGACCATCAACCAGCTACCGCCGAAGGAGAAGCTGCTGCCGCCGAACGGTGTCTACGTGACGGAGGCATACATCGGAGACCGGTGGTACCGCGGCATCAGCAACGTGGGGTGCAAGCCTACGATTGAGGGAGAGTATCCTGTCGGGGTGGAGACACATCTGCTGGATTTCGCGGAAGATGTCTACGATAAGATGGTGACGGTGGAGTTCTTAAGCAGAGTCCGCAGCGAGCGGAAATTTGCATCGATTGAGGCGCTCAAAGAGCAGATGCAGAACGATGTTGCCTATGGCCGTGCCTATTTTGAAAAACACACCTCGTAATAATTATTACATAAATGTTACAAAAATATGTTGACATCGTAAAAAATCGTTGCTATACTGGACGTTAGATTTAAAAATGAGCACAAACTAGAATTGCGCAGAAGACGGCGCAAGAATGGAGAGTCATATGAAAGCACGATTAGCGAGAATCGCAGGTTTGGTCCTGGCGGGAACTCTGGTGGTTTCCACAGCGGCAATAGATCAGAAGTCAAAGAATACAGATGCGGATACCAGTGCAACCGTGGCGTCCGGTGTTACCAGCGCACTGTCCGGAAGCCTCAGTGATGCGGCGATGGGGGTGGCCGGTGTTTCCGGAATGGACGTTGCAAGAACGGCACAGGGACAGGAAGCGGTTGAAGAGGGCACCGAATCAGCAGAGGCGGGTGTGGATGCATCGACGTCTTCTGCCGCTGCCGGAGTATCGGCAGAGCTTGCAGACGCAGCAACTGTGGCCTCACAGGCGCAGGACGAACTTACAGAGACGGAGAGCACAGAGGAGCAGACAGAGAGTACAGAGCAGGATGCCGCACAGCAGGCGGCGAGCGCTTACGGATACACCAATCTCGGTGTGGCGAATGTTGAGGGCAATCTTAATGTCCGTGCAGCGGCAGGCACTGATGCAGATGTCGTGGGCAAGATGCCGAACAACGCAGGATGTGAGATCCTCGGCGTGGAAGGCGAATGGACACAGATTAAGTCCGGTTCCGTGGAAGGTTATGTAAAGTCGGAGTATCTTCTGACCGGAGATGCGGCGCTTGCCAGAGCGGATGAGGTAAAGCAGACGCTTGCCACCGTGACGACGACAACCCTTTACGTCAGAGAGCAGCCGAACACCGACTGCGCGATTGTCACAATGATGCCGCAGGGCGAGGAACTCGAGGTGCTCGAGGTGCTTGACGGATGGGTGAAGATCAACGTCGACAGTGATGAGGGATATGTCTCTTCCGATTATGTAGAGATCTCGACAGAGCTTTTAAAGGCGATGACCATGACTGAGATCCGGTATGGACAGGGTGTTTCGGATGTGCGTGTATCGCTGGTGCAGTATGCGACACAGTTTGTCGGCAATCCGTATGTATGGGGCGGCACAAGTCTGACCAGAGGTGCGGACTGCTCCGGTTTTGTCATGAGCGTATTTGCCAACTACGGCATTTCCCTTCCGCATTCTTCCGGCGCGCAGTCGAATTGTGGAACGAAGATTTCGGCCTCTGAGGCACAGCCGGGAGATCTGTTCTTCTACGGAAACGGAAGCCGCATCAACCACGTGGCAATCTACATCGGCAACGGACAGGTGGTACATGCAAGTTCACCGAAGTCCGGCATCAAGATTTCCGGTGCCTATTACCGTACGCCGGTCAAAGTTGTGCGTGTGATCAATAATTAAAAAGTTGTTTACAAGCGTATGCAGCTATGCTATAATGCGAGAGTATGAGTTCAGCCCATATTCGGTAAATGGACACTCCAACCTTTTACTGAGTATCATACACAGTCGGGCGATGGGCCAAAAGGGCCCGGTATGGCAGAAGCCATCCAAACAGAATATTATAAGGAGGATCAGAACATGATCGCAAAGGACAAGAAGCAGAACATTATCGCAGAGTATGGAAGAACACCGAATGACACAGGTTCACCGGAGGTACAGGTTGCTCTTTTGACAGCACGTATCGAGGAGCTTACCGCTCACTTAAAGGAGAACCCGAACGATCATCACTCCAGAAGAGGTCTTTTAAAGATGGTTGGTCAGAGACGTGGTTTACTTGCTTACTTAAAGAAAGTAGATATCGAGAGATATCGTGCTTTAATCGAGCGTTTAGGTCTCAGAAAATAAGATGTCCAAAGCGGGCAGACATGCCCGCTTATCAATAGAGCGGAGAGCTTCCCCGCTCTATTTTTACTGTATGGAGGCACTTCCGTGCAGCATGGCAATCTGACAGAAGCGTATCCCCGAGACCACTGAAATATAGATACGTGCAGTGTATGTATTTCAGTAGTTTCGGTGCTTCTGCAGAGTAGTTTTGCGGGATCCTTCCGGCAGAACCGAAGAAGAGAATGAAAGAGAATCAGAAAAGGAGAATTCGCATGTACAAAAGTTTTTCGATGGAACTTGCAGGCAGAACACTTACCGTTGATATCGGAAGAGTCTGCGCACAGGCAAATGGAGCAGCTTTATTAAAATATGGAGAGACGACCGTGCTTTCTACCGTGACGGCATCGGACAAGCCGCGTGACGGCATTGATTTCTTCCCGCTTTCCGTAGAATACGAGGAGAAGATGTATTCGGTTGGCAAGATCCCGGGAGGATTCAACAAGAGAGAGGGTAAGGCATCCGAGAATGCAATCTTAACCTCCCGCGTAATCGACCGCCCGATGCGTCCGTTATTCCCGAAGGATTACCGCAACGACGTGACGATCAACAACATGGTAATGTCCGTAGATCCGGCATGCCGTCCGGAGATCGTTGCCATGATCGGTTCCGCACTGGTTACCACAATTTCCGATATCCCGTTTGCAGGTCCGTGTGCAACAACGCAGATGGGTATGGTGGACGGAGAGTTCATCGTGAATCCTTCCCAGAAGGAGTGGGACAAGGGTGATCTGCAGCTGACCGTGGCTTCCACAGCAGAGAAGGTGATCATGATCGAGGCAGGCGCCAATGAGATCCCGGAGGACAAGATGATCGAGGCGATCTACAAGTGCCATGATGTAAACCAGACGATCATTGCGTTTGTCAACAAGATTGTGGAAGAGGTTGGCAAGCCGAAGCATGAGTATACAAGCTGCGCAATTCCGGATGAGATGTTTGCGGCAATCAAGGAACTGGTTCCTCCGGCACAGATGGAGGAGGCTGTATTCACAGACGAGAAGCAGCAGCGTGAGGAGAATATCCGCGAGATTACGGACAAGCTGGCAGAGGCTTTCGCAGACAATGAGGAGTGGCTTGCTGTTCTGGGCGAGGCAGTTTACCAGTATCAGAAGAAGACTGTCCGCAAGATGATCTTAAAGGATCATAAACGTCCGGATGGACGTGCCATCAACCAGATCCGTCCGCTGGCAGCAGAGGTGGATCTGATCCCGAGAGTACACGGCTCTGCGATGTTTACACGTGGACAGACACAGATTTGCGATGTGGTGACACTTGCACCGCTCTCCGAGGTTCAGAAGATCGACGGACTGGATGAGAATATTACGACGAAGAGATACATCCATCAGTACAATTTCCCGGCATATTCGGTAGGCGAGACCAAGGTATCCCGCGGACCGGGACGCCGTGAGATCGGTCACGGTGCGCTCGCTGAGAAGGCACTTATGGCAGTGCTTCCTTCCGAGGAGGAATTCCCGTATGCCATCCGTGCAGTGTCCGAGACATTCGAGTCGAACGGATCTACTTCCATGGCATCGACCTGTGCGTCCTGCATGTCCTTAATGGCTGCCGGAGTACCGCTCAAGGCTATGGTGGCAGGTATTTCCTGCGGTCTTGTGACCGGAGATACCGATGACGATTACATTGTCCTGACAGATATCCAGGGCCTCGAGGACTTCTTCGGAGATATGGACTTCAAGGTAACCGGTACGCATAAGGGTATCACCGCCATCCAGATGGATATCAAGATTCATGGCCTGACCAGACCGATCGTAGAGGAAGCCATCGCAAGAACAAGAGAGGCGAGAATCTACATTATGGATGAGGTAATGTCCAAGGCAATCGCAGAGCCGCGCAAGCAGGTGAGCGAGTATGCACCGAAGATCGTCCAGATCCAGATTGATCCGGAGAAGATCGGCGATGTGGTTGGACAGAGAGGCAAGACGATCAATGAGATCATTGCCCGCACCGGCGTGAAGATCGACATCACAGATGACGGTTCCGTATCCGTATGCGGTACGGAAGCGGAGATGATGGATAAGGCCATCGAGATGATCCGGATTATCACGACCGATTTCAAGGAGGGACAGATCCTTACCGGAACGGTAGTGAGCATCAAGGAGTTCGGCGCATTCTTAGAGTTTGCACCGGGCAAAGAAGGCATGGTTCACATCAGCAAGATCGCAAAAGAGCGCATCAACCATGTGGAGGATGTACTGACCCTTGGCGATAAGGTGAAGGTGGTATGCCTTGGCAAGGATAAGATGGGAAGAATCAGCTTCTCCATCAAAGATGTTCCGGCGGAAGCATAAAGCAGTCATGCACCGGTAATTGCATAACAGAAATGAAGTGCCTTTTCTATGGCTTTGCATAAGCTATAAGAAAAGGCATTTTTTTATGAATCGGGTCAGAAAAATCATCCATACGGATTATGCATATAAAGCAGGTTTGAGCGGGAAAAATGTAACCGTGGCGATTATGGATACCGGAATTGTTCCGCATGTGGATTTCGGGAACAGGATCCGCTATTTTGGGGATTTCTGTGAAGGAAAGACGGGACTGTACGATGACAACGGCCACGGCACGCATGTGTCCGGAATCGTGGCGGGCAGCGGCGAGGCATCGAGAAAAGAATACGGGATGCCGGTTTGCCACGGCATTGCACCGCAGGCGGATATCGTGATGTTAAAGGTGCTAGACGCCAAGGGGAACGGAAATACCAGGGATGTTCTGGCGGGAATGGAGTGGATTGCAAAGAACCAGCAGGAATATCAGATCCGCCTGTTGAATATTTCCGTTGGAATGCTTCCAAGCGCGGGAGAGCGGGAACAGCAGGAACTTCTTAGCGCGGTGGACGATCTCTGGGACAGGGGGATCATGGTTGTCGCGGCAGCCGGAAATAACGGCCCTAAGGAAAATTCGGTGACCATTCCCGGAATCTCAAGAAAGATTGTAACGATCGGAAGCAGTGACGACGGAAAGAGCGAGCCGGGGAAGCGGGGGCTTAAGACGGGGTACAGCAGCAACGGTCCGACGGCATGCTGTATTGTAAAGCCGGAAATCCTGGCTCCGGGCACGGCGATTAAAAGCTGCGGCAGGGAAAAAAACGGATACCGGGTAAAGAGCGGGACTTCCATGGCGGCGCCGGTTGTCACGGGTGCACTGGCGCTTGCATTTCAGAAGTATCCGTATCTGTCGCCGGCGGAGATGAAGCTGCGCTTGTACGAGAGAGCGTATCCGCGGGGAGAGCAGCTTGGCAGAAAATGCTGGGGAATGATTCATGTCGACCATCTGGTGAGAGGCTGAAGAGGAGCGGGAGGCTGAAGAAAATAGAATGCTGCAAGACGGAAAGGAAGGGAAGGGAAGGGAAGGGAAGGGAAGGGAAGGGAAGGGGAGGTGACGTGACCGGCGGTTGACATTTTATATGAAAAAACGTAAGATAAAAAATACGGTTTTGAAAGGGAGGAGACTTATGAAGAAGATTGCACACCTTCTGATGGGAAGACTGACAATTGTCGGGGTTTCGATATTGCTGCAGATCTGCTGGCTGTTTCTGGTGCTGTGGAAATTCAGCTATCAGTTTACCTATGCGAACCTGATAATCCGCGCTGCGGCGATTGTTCTGGTGCTTGTGATTGCGAACAAGTGGGAGAATCCGGCGAATAAACTTTCCTGGACGTTTCTGATTCTGTTGTCGCCGATCCTTGGAATCATGCTGTATTTCCTGTTTGGACGCTCCGGTCTGACGAAGCACACCAGAGAACAGATGGATGCCGTGAACCGGGAAGTGGATGCCTGCATGCCGGTAGACGAGGAGGCGGTCAGGCTGCTGCAGGAGGCGGATCCATCGGTTTTACGACAGTCAAAATATATTGCGGACTGGGGACATTTTCCGGTCTACCGGAATACCGCCACAAAGTATTATGAGAGCGGGGAGGCGATGTTCCCGGATATGCTTGCAGCGTTGGAGAGCGCGGAATACTTTATTTTTCTGGAGTATTTCATCATCGAAGAAGGCATCATGTGGGATACTATCCTTGACATCCTGCGGGAGAAGGCGGCCGCCGGACTGGATGTGCGCGTGCTGTACGACGACGTTGGTTCGATCTGCACGCTGCCGAAAAACTACGACCGCTATCTGATGAGCCTCGGCATTCACGCGGTGCGCTTTAACCGCTTTATCCCGACGCTGAATACCTATCTCAACTACCGCAACCATCGCAAGATGACGATTATTGACGGCAATGTCGGTTATATGGGCGGTATCAATCTGGCGGATGAGTATATCAACAAAAAGGTACGCTTCGGCTGCTGGAAGGACACCGGCATCATGCTGCAGGGTGAGGGAACAGCCAATATGACCGCCCTGTTCCTGCAGATGTGGGAGTATGTCACCGGCGAGGACATGCCGCCGCTCGAAAACTATCTGCCGACCGCCAAGCTGCCGGCAGACGGCTATGTGCAGCCGTTTGCGGATTCACCGCTCGACGACATCAATATCGGTGAATCCACCTACCTGCAGATCATCCATAACGCGCGAAAGTACGTCTATATCACCACGCCGTATCTTGTACTGGACAACGAGATGATTACGGCGTTGACCATTGCGGCGCAGTCCGGCGTGGATGTGCGCATCCTGACGCCGGGCATCCCGGATAAAAAGCTGGTGTACATGATCACACGTTCGTACTATCAGCAGCTGCACCGAGCGGGTGTGAAGATTTATGAGTACCGACCGGGCTTTCTGCACGCGAAAACCATCGTGTCCGACGATGATACGGCGGTGGTCGGTACGATCAACATGGATTTCCGCTCGTTCTTCCTGCACTTTGAGTGCGCGACCTGCTTCTACAACAGCTCGGTCGTTGCCGCCGTTAAGCAGGACATTATGGAGACCATCAATGTCAGCCGCCGGATTGATGACGAATGGCTGCGCCGTGTGCCGTGGATTCGGTCGATCATGGCAAGCGTGCTGCGTCTGTTCGCGCCGCTGCTGTAATGAGAGGAGCGTGGTTTGATGGACCGACCGGAGCAGACACTTTCCGCTGTGCTGGATGCGGGAGAGCTGCTGCTGACCTCGGGTGCTGAGGCAGCTCGCGTAGAGGACACCATGCGCCGTCTGGCCAAGACTCATATCTATAAGCCCGGTGACCCGGAGGTGCTCACCCAGCCGTAAAGCGGAAGCCGCG
>ERZ779892.3769-NODE-3769-length-10339-cov-3.818456_pt1 | contig 10339 bp, 6 predicted proteins | sample MGYA00511552_ERZ779892 | MGnify/ENA primary metagenome ERZ779892 (study PRJEB29588, sample SAMEA2154561) | human gut metagenome | biome: human gut; feature: human-associated habitat; material: faeces | place: Denmark | collected 2008/2010 ... | reverse complement strand
CTGGTAGCTGACGCCTGCTTTCTCCAGCAGCTGGAACACGCGGTCAAGCAATCCGCTCTTTCTCGCGCTCGAGCCGCCGTAGACGACGAGCACGCGCGAAAGCTTCCGCTTCTTCAGCAGCTCCGGCAGCTTGCTGACGCTGCCTGCGCCGAATACGATCTCGGTGGGTACGTAATATTGAAATGCATGCATGGTTTATCCCGCGACGCAGTCTGCCTTGACTACGCCTTTCCTTTCTGCGATTTTCTGGGTCAGCGCCTCGAGCGTGCAGCTGAGATTGCTGGTCTCGGCCGAAATGGTGACCATGGCGCGGCCGCCGGTGGGGATCGACTGGTTGATGGTCAGTATATTCGCGCCGCAGTTGGCAAAAATAGCTAATATCTCCGACAGAACACCGGCCTTGTCCTTGAGCATCATCTGGAAGGTGATGATGCGCCCGGCCATCAGGTTCTGAAACGGGGCGATGGAGTCGCGGTATTTGTAGAAGGCGCTGCGGCTGATGCCGACAGCCTGGGCAGCGACATTAACCTTGTCGGTCTCGCCGGTCTCAAGCATCCGCTTGGCCTCGGCGACCTTCTGGAAGATCTCCGGCAGGGCTGCGGCCTCCACAATATAATACTTCGGGCTTTGTTCCATAGCGTTCACCTCATAATTGTCCGTGTTGGAAAAGCAAGTGTCTATAGTCAGACTCCAATATACACCACATACCCGCAAAATGCAAGCAGAAAAGCACAGGAGGAAGTTCAAACCATGAAAAGCCGCAAGATCTGGAAGACTGTTCTGATCGTGCTGGGCTGCGCGCTCGGTGCGTGGGCATTCGGCGCGCTGCTGCTGCCGGTGCTGCTGCCGTTTTTTATCGGGCTTGCCGTGAGCCTGCTGGCGGAAAAACCGGTGCGGTTTCTGCAGACGCGGGGGCATGTTCCGCGCCCGCTGGCGTCCGGGCTGTGTGTACTGCTGCTGTTCGGGATTTTGTTTGGCGGACTGTTTTTTCTGTGCCGCCTGCTGTGCTCGGAGGCGGCGGATCTTGCCCGTCAGCTGCCGCAGCTGGCGGAAAATCTGACTCCGCTTTTTGAACGCCTGAAATCACGCCTGCTCACACTTGCCGGACGGCTGCCGGACGGGCTCGGAACGGGCCTACGTGCGGGCGTCGAGGAGTTTTTCAAGACCGGTGCGGGCTTCGGTACGAAACTCTACGAGACGCTCTTTTCCTGGGCTTCCGGCGTCATCGGACGGCTGCCGGATGCGGTCCTGTTTGCGGTGACGGCGATTTTGTCCAGCTTTATGCTCTCCGGCGAACTGCCCGCCATCCGCAGCTGGCTGCGCCGCGCGGTGCGGCCCGCGTGGTTGGAAAAATTGCAGACGCTCGGCGGACATGTGCGCGCGACGCTCGGCGGCTGGCTTCGGGCGCAGCTGAAGCTGATGGGCATTACATTTTTGATTCTGAACGCAGGGCTTTTGCTGCTGCGGGTGCGCTATCCGGTGCTGGCAGCGCTGGTCATCACGCTGGTCGATGCGCTGCCGGTGTTCGGTACGGGCACGATTCTGATTCCATGGGCGCTGGCGCTGTTTCTGCGCGGCGAGACGAAAACCGGCATTGGCCTTGTCATTCTGTATGGAGCCGCAGCCCTCAGCCGGCAGGCGCTTGAGCCGCGTCTGGTCGGAAAGCAGGTGGGGCTGAATCCGGTGCTGACGCTGCTGGCGCTTTACACGGGCTACCGGCTGCTGGGCGTGGGCGGGATGATCGTGTTTCCCATCGCGGCCATGCTCTTCAAGCAGATCTGGGATCATTCCGGCCTGCAGCCGGAGGGATAGTGGCGCAGGACTTGCGCGCTGTGCCGCGGCACGGTATAATAGCGCCGAAGGAGGCGGTGCGCATGGTTTTGGAACAGACGGCCGCGCGGCAGGCAAAGCTGCTGTCGCTCCTGCGGCGGGAATTCGGCTGGTCTGCCGGACTGGTCAAGCGGCTCAAATGGCAGAACGCGCTGTTTGTAAACGACGCGCCCGCGCATACCGATGCGCCGGTCATGCCCGGCGACCGGGTGCGCGTCGTGCTGGAGGAGCGGACGGAGGGCTTTGAGCCGGAGCCGCTGCCGCTTTCCATCCTTTATGAAGATGAATGCTTTCTCGCTGTGGACAAGCCCTCTGGAATGCTGGTGCATCCGTCGCCGCAGAAAAATAGCGGGACGCTGGCAAACGGCGTGCTGTATCACCTGCTGGCGCGCGGCGAGGCCTCCGGCGTCCATCCCGTGACGCGGCTCGACCGGGACACGTTCGGCGTGGTGATTTTGGCGAAAAACGCGAATATCCACGACCGGTTCTGCCGGATGCTGCGCGAGCGGCAGCTGGAGAAGACCTATCTTGCTTCGGTTTTCGGCCAGCCGCCGCAGGCGGAAGGGCAGATCGACCTGCCGGTCTATAAGATCGGCGGCGGGAATCTCATCCGTATTGTGGACGAGCGGGGACAGAAGGCGCTGACGCAGTACCGCGTGCTGGAACGGGCGGAAAAAACAGCACTTCTGGAACTGCACCCTCTGACGGGCCGCACGCATCAGCTGCGGCTGCACTGCATGGCCTCCGGTTTCCCCATCTTAGGCGACCCGCAGTATACAAGCCCGGAATCGACGGCGTATTCCGCTGCCCACGGACTGTTCACGCAGCAGCTGTGTGCCGCAAGGCTCGTTTTCCCGCACCCCATGACGGGGGAGCGGATGGAAATTTTGTCGAGGCAGGCAGTTTTCTTTCCGAAAGACTAGGCAAGCGCCATGCTTTTCTGATATAATGTATAATATTAAAAGCATAGGAGACGCTGCATGGAGAAAAAGAACGCAGTCTATACCATCACAGAAGATCAGTCGCCGGAGGAAGCCCGGCGGGAGCATGTTATGCTCGTTGTGCGCAATCTGGCGGCGGGCGCGGCGGCTGTTTTGTTTCTGGCCTCGTTTGCGCTGGCGGATATCCACAAACTGCTGCGCGCAGCGGCGTATTTTCTCGGCGCGGGCGCGTATTTTGCTGAGATCCTTGTCCTGACGGACGGCTTCCGGCGCGAAGTCCCGCAGAAGGAACTCTTCATGGCATACTGCTTCGGCCCCTTGTACATCTTACTTGGCCTGAGTTATCTGCTCGAAGCATGACCGCATAGCCGGCAGAACCCCTCCGACCCGGCGTACCGCCGCGCCGCCTCCCTGAAAGGGGAGGCTTTTTTCTGGGATGAAAAATTTTTCTTCAAACGCGCGCAACCTTCGCGGAAATTTTGCGTGTGGAAAAGAGAAATACAGCGGCGGACGCGGCGCGGCCCACAATATCTTGTGGCGGATGTTACGTCTACCTCGCAACATGGGGCGAAAGGGGATGAAATGCTTGGAAAAACAGCCATTTTCGTAAAAATTGGTTGCATTTTTTAATTTTTATGGTAAACTGATTACATAAAAATCTGCGGCTGCAACAGGCCGCAAATTGAAAGAGGTGCACTTATGAAGCGTACATTTGGAAGATTCATGAGCCTGCTGCTGGTCCTCGCCATGGTGTTGGCGATGGTGCCTGCGGCATTGGCTGCAAATCAGGCGTACAGCGTCGAGCCGAACTCGACGATCAAGATCAAGACGTCGATCATCAAAGAAGGCTCTGTCAGCTGGAGTTCCAGTGATAAAAGTGTTGCGACAGTCAGCGGCAGCACAACAGAGGCAACTGTGACCGGCGTAAAGGCCAGCAATACAGCTGTCCGGATCACGGCCACCGGCAAGGTAAATGGTCGTGATTATTCGGAGTATTTCACGGTTTATGTGCGGGACGCATATACCCTCACGCTGGCGCTCAGCAACAGCAATATCAACGGCACGGTTGCGCTGAATCAGGGCGACACCAGAACGCTCACCGCGACTGTCACGGTCGGCAGCAGCGGCGGTGTGACCGCAGGCAATCTGGCAAACTGCGAGGTGCATTTTACCAGCGATAGCGATGCCATCTCGGTTTCTCCTGACAGCGCGAAGGTCACCGCAAGCACAGTCGGCAACTATACGACCTATAAGGTTGAGACGACCGTCGAAGCAAAGAAGGTCGGCGGCGCAACGCTGACGGCGCAGGTCTATTATAAGAGCAAGGATGGCATGAAGCCGTCTACGTCCGCAGCTGCGACGAAGCAGATCGGCTTCAGAGTCAGCGGCGCGGCTACCGTCACGGTCACGCTGCCGGACGCGCAGAAGACGCTTTCGCTGGAAGCGATGGGCACGAGCGGCACGCTTCAGCCGAAGGTGTCCGGCTATTCCGGCACGGCGCAGCCGAAGCTGCTGTATTTGTATGACAGCGAGGACAACAGTCTGTATGTCCGACCCAACACCGCTACGACTTCTGCAACGGTGGAGCCGTACAAGGCTTGCGACGCGACGAACATCTATATCTGCATTGCAAGCTACAATGCTGGCAAGACATATAAGGATGCCGAGGAAGGAAAACTTGTTGGTTCTTATGCTGTCTGCACGGTCAGCATCAAGAATAAGGGTATGTCTGTTACAGCGCTCGAAGTCATGAACAGCGAGAGCGTGACGTATAACGGGAAGACTTCCCGTCTGCAAACACTGCTGGACAACGGCACGATGGTCTTCGGCCTGCAGGACAGCTATTACAAGCCCGCTGTGGTTTCCCCGATGATCCGCGGTACACTCGAAGTGACCGCGCGCATCAAGGCGCCCGATTCGCTGCTTAATAGCAAGACAGATCGGAGAAATGCGTATTCTCGCATCGAGTGGACGAGTTCCGCACCTGCTGTTGCAAAGGTAAAGACTACTTCGTCTGACGATCAGAAGGCGGTTGCAACGATTGAGGCTGTCGCACCCGGCACGGCGACGATCACCGCAAAGGTCGATGGCAATGTAACGGCTACTTATGCGGTCACGGTCTATCAGGGCCGCGCGTATCAGATTAAGGAAGAGCCGAGCATCGGTGAGACGGTCGGCAGAATGACGGACGCTGAACTCAAGAGCATGTTTGAGCAGGAATCGGCCAAGGTCGAGATCCAGACCAGCATTTACGCGGATGAGACAGCAATTTATGAACTGCCGGTCAAGAACGCGACGGTCGTAGCGGGCACAACTGCGAGCAGCAAAAAGTTCAAGTATACGCTCGACGGCCTCAAGACGGCTACAAAGGAATTCTTCTACAACAGAAACGATCCGAACAGCGAGGGCGTTACGACGACCAAGGAGGTGACCTTCTCCGATATCACCTTCACGGAGCAGCCCGCAAACGCGGCGTACAAGCTTACCGATACCTTTGCTGATCTGGCTATGACGGCGTCGGTTTCGACGGGTACGATCAAATCCGTGGTCTGGTACATGAACAGCGACCAGTCGAACGGTGCAGACCGTGCAATCTATACCGATCCTGCGTCCAAGACCAGCCCCATGCGTTCGGTCCTGAGCAATATCAAGCAGTATATCACCGGCACGGGTACTTATGTGTTCTACTGCCGCGTCACGACGAGCGACGGCAAGTACGCGGAAACCCGCAAGGCAAGCATCACCATCACTGGTGAGAACCACATTGAGATCACCTTCAAACCGACTGCGGTAAAGGCCGGCGAGACGTTCACCATCACCGGCGTGCCGCAGGAGTATGTCAACGGAAAGCTGACCAACGTGACCGGCAAGACCTATACGATCACATGGACCTCGAGCGACGAGAATATTGTCAAGCTTTCCAGCAAAACCAGCACCAACAGCAGCCCCTCCGTCACCGCGACGGCCAAGGCTGGCGGTCAGGTCACCATCAAGGCTGAGACGACCATCGGCGCGAAGAAGTATGCCGCTGAAAAGGTGTTCACCGTCACGGTTCCCGAGGCGGCCAACGTTGCGCTGACGCTCGGCGAGAACGACACCTATGTCCTGCTCGACGGCAGCAAGATCGCCGCGGCAGTTAAGGGCGCAGCCAAGACTACGCCCAGCACCTTCACCTTTGAGTCTCCGGCAAATGGCACGCTCTACACCACGAGCGCCATGTCCAGCACGGTCAGCACGACGACGAAGTACTCTTCCAGCGAAGTCAGCAAGATGGTCTACCGTCCGACGAGAACCACCGGCACGCATACGATCAAGTACGCCGCCTATGACGGCAGCGCCCAGATCGCAACCGGCACGATCATCGTCATGACCAGCGCAAGCACGGTTGAATACCACATCTCTGCCAATGAAAAGCAGCAGATGTCCGTCAGCGACTTCCAGCGCGTCTACGGCTCCGGCCTGAGCACCGTGACCTTCGGCTCGAACGCCGATACCCGCGGCGCTCTGTACAAGGGCAGCACGACCAGTTCCGGCAAGGTCGGCAGCGAGTCCTACAGCGTCTCGACCGGCTCGAACCTGCTGAAGAACGTCTACTTCATCGCGGGCAGCACCACGTCGAAGTACACCGTGACCATCCCCTTCACGGCAAACGGCTCGTCCGGTCAGATGAACGGCCAGCTTGTGGTCTATGTCAATGACACCCACACGCTGAACTCCACCGGCGCGTCCTTCCGCTCCATGGGCATTGCAAACGAACTCACGCCGGATAACGCCACCGGCAGCACCTACATCACCATTGACCGCATCGTCGGCGGTAAGCTTTACTCCGCCTACACCAGCATCAAGAACTGCACCGCGCTGACCAGCAAGGATCTCGGCAGCACGAAGTTCTACTTTACCGGCTCCAACAGCCTGGACAGCCTCTATGTCCTGCCGCTGGCCGACAGCAGGAGTGTCGAAATCTCCTATACCATCGACGGCAGCACGAAGGGCACCCTGTCCTTCTCGGTCAACCAGCAGACGGCTTCCAACCAGTTCACCGATGTGAGCGGTTCTTACAAGTGGGCAGCCAACTCGGTCGATTTCATGTACATGAACGACATCATCAAGGGCAACAACACCAAGAACCCGAAACTCTTCGGACCGGGCGCCAAGATGACCCGCGCCATGCTCGTCACGGTTCTCTACCGCGCGGCAGGCGAACCCTCTGTTACCGGTATCACCAACAAGTTCACCGACAACAAGCAGGGCAAGTATTACTACAACGCGGTTCTCTGGGCCTCCAACAAGGGCATTGTCAACGGCGCGACCGCCACGACCTTTGACCCGGATGGCAACATCACCCGTGAGCAGATCGCAGCCATCCTGTACCGCTACGCGGGCAGCCCGTCCGTGACCGGTTCTCTGAGCGGCTATCCCGATCAGGCGCAGGTCAGCTCCTTTGCCGTCACGGCAATGCAGTGGGCTGTCGGCACCGGCATCATCACCGGCGTCACCTCCGGCGGCAGGACGACCCTCTCCGCAAAGGGCAACGCCACCCGCGCTCAGGTCGCCGTCATGCTCCACCGCTTCCTCACCTTTGAATAATTCCAGATTTAAAACCGCCCCCGGTTCACAAAGCCGGGGGCGGTTTTCTGCGTGCGCACAAAAAGGGGGCATGCTGCAGCAGAAGCTTGTAGCATGCCCCTTGATTATTATTTTGCGTTGATGACCAGTTCGCCGTGCTGCACGTCGCAGACCAGCGTCTGGCCGGGCAGCACGTCGCCGCGCAGGATGCGCTGGGCAAGAAGTGTTTCGACCGTGTGCTGCAGATACCGGCGCAGCGGTCTTGCGCCGAACTGCGGGTCATAGGCTGCGTCAATGACGAACGACTTTGCCGCCGGAGTCAACTCGCATTTAAGCTGCTTGTCGGCAAGGCGCTTGTTGAGCGCCGCGATCTGCAAGTCGATAATGCCGGTGATATTCTCCTTCGACAGCGGCTTATAGAACACAATCTCGTCCAGCCGGTTGAGGAACTCCGGGCGGAAATTGCGGCGCAGAAGCGTCTGCACCTCGTTTTTCGCATCCTCAGAGATCTCGCCCTCCGGCGTGATGCCGTCCAGAATGGCCTGCGAACCGAGATTCGAGGTCAGAATGATGATGGTGTTCTTGAAGTCCACCGTGCGGCCCTGCGAGTCGGTGATACGACCGTCGTCGAGCACCTGCAGCAGAATGTTGAACACGTCCGGGTGCGCTTTTTCGATCTCGTCAAACAGAATGACGGAATACGGTCTGCGGCGCACGGCTTCGGTCAGCTGGCCGCCCTCCTCGTAGCCCACATATCCGGGAGGCGCACCGATCAGACGCGACACGGAGAATTTCTCCATATACTCCGACATATCGATCCGCACCAGATTCTTTTCATCGTCAAACAGCGCCTCTGCCAGCGTCTTGGCCAGTTCTGTCTTGCCAACGCCGGTAGGGCCAAGGAACAGGAACGAGCCGAGCGGCCGGTTCGGGTCCTGAATGCCTGCTCTGCTTCTCTGGATAGCCTCAGAGACGACGCGCACGGCCTCATCCTGGCCGACAACACGCTTGTGCAGCGTATCTTCGAGATGCAGCAGCTTGTCGCGTTCGCCCTCCATCAGTCTTGCGGTCGGGATACCCGTCCAGCGCTCGATGATCTTGGCAATTTCCTCCTCCGTGACCTTGTTGCGGAGCAAACTCGTCTCCTTGCTGCTTTGCGCCAGTTTTTCCTCCTGCTCCAGCTGCTTTTTCGCTTCGGGCAGATCGCCGTACTTCAGCTTCGCGGCCTTTTCGAGATCGTAACTCTGTTCGGCAGATTCAATATCGCGGTTGATCTGCTCGATGCGTTCGCGCAGCTGCTGCACGCGGCCGATTGCGTTCTTCTCGTTTTCCCATTTGGCTTTCATGGAGTTGAACGTTTCGCGCTGTTCGGCCAGTTCCTTTTGCAGTTCCGTCAGCCGCGCCTTGGAAAGTTCATCGTCCTCGTTTTTGAGCGCTGCTTCCTCAATCTGCATCTGGATGATCTTGCGGTTGATGACATCCAGTTCGGTCGGCATGGAGTCCATTTCCGTTCGGATCATGGCGCAGGCCTCGTCAATGAGGTCAATGGCCTTGTCAGGCAGGAAACGGTCGGTGATATAGCGGTTCGAGAGCGTTGCGGCGGCAATGATTGCATTGTCTGTGATCTTGACGCCATGGAAGACCTCATAGCGGGATTCCAGACCACGCAGGATGGCAATGGTGTCCTCGACGGTCGGTTCCTGCACCAGAACGGTCTGGAACCGGCGCTCGAGCGCGGGATCCTTTTCGATATACTGGCGGTATTCGTCCAGCGTGGTTGCGCCGATGCAGTGCAGTTCACCGCGCGCGAGCATCGGCTTTAGCAGATTGCCCGCGTCCATGGAGCCCTCGGTCTTGCCCGCACCGACAATGGTATGCAGTTCATCGATAAACAGGATGATACGCCCTTCGGACTTTTTGACCTCAGCCAGCACGGCCTTCAGACGTTCCTCAAATTCGCCGCGGTACTTTGCGCCCGCGATCAATGCGCCCATGTCGAGTGAAAAGATCGTCTTGTCCTGCAGGGACTTCGGAACCTCGTTTGCGACAATGCGCTGTGCAAGCCCCTCGACGATGGCCGTCTTACCGACGCCCGGTTCGCCGATCAGCACAGGGTTGTTCTTCGTCTTACGGGACAAAATGCGGATGACGTTTCGGATTTCATCGTCACGGCCGATGACCGGATCCATTTTCTGTTCCCGCGCGCGCTTGACCAGATCCGTACCGTATTTGGCAAGCGCCTCATAGGTATCCTCCGGCGTGTCGGACGTTACGCGCTGATTGCCGCGCACCGACTGCAGCGCCTGCAGACAGGCCTCCTTCGTGATCTGGTACGGACGGAACAGATTTTTCAGCGTTGCATCCGCATTTTCAATCAGGGACAAAAACAGATGCTCGACGGAGACATATTCGTCCTTCATCTGCTTTGCGATGTCTTCCGCGCTGTTCAGCGCCGTATCAACGGCACGCGCAACATAATATTTATCTGCCTCACGGCCCGAGCCGGTCACGCGCGGGAGTTTTCCTAACTCTGCATCGACCGCAGCCTCAAAGCTTTCGAGCGTGATACCCATCTTTTTCAGCAGCTGCGGCACAAGGCCGTTCTCCTGCCTCAAAAGTGCGGCCAGCAGATGGATTTGCTCAATCTGCTGGTTCTGATTTTCAATGGTCAGCTTCTGGGCGGCCTGAATGGCCTCCAGAGATTTCTGTGTATAGTTTTGTGCGTTCATAGTTCACACCTCTTCTTCCAACGTTAGCACTCTATACATGTGAGTGCTAATTCACTTTGGCTTCATCATAGACCTGTGCCCGGATTTTGTCAAGAGGATAAGGGGATAAAAATTATGATATTTTTGTAAACATTTGATCGAAAAAAGTTTTTTCGGATTTAATAGTTATTTAAAAACTTGCCGCTAAGTTTTTTAATAAACCCTTGCTATTATAATCATGCAAGAAGCGATATACACTTTTTCATTTTCCCCTCATATTGATAAAGAATCCCC
>ERZ779892.3766-NODE-3766-length-10343-cov-9.805113_pt1 | contig 10343 bp, 9 predicted proteins | sample MGYA00511552_ERZ779892 | MGnify/ENA primary metagenome ERZ779892 (study PRJEB29588, sample SAMEA2154561) | human gut metagenome | biome: human gut; feature: human-associated habitat; material: faeces | place: Denmark | collected 2008/2010 ... | reverse complement strand
GGGCTGCGCCAAGGGCACGACCGCCGAGGTCTGTCCTGACTGCCGCGGCAGCGGCGTGATCCAGCAGCGCCGCCAGACGCCGCTGGGCTATATGTCGACGTCGGCACCCTGCCAGCGCTGCGGCGGCAAGGGTAAGATCATTCATCAGCCCTGCCCCAAGTGCGGCGGCAAGGGCATGATCCGCCACCGCAAGACCATCAAGGTCAGTATTCCTGCGGGCATCGACAACGGGCAGACCATTTCGCTGCGCGCGCAGGGCAACGCGGGCAAGAACGGCGGCCCCGCGGGCGACCTTCTGATCGTTGTGTCCGTGCGTCCGCACGAGATCTTCCGCCGCGAGGGCACGAGCGTCCTGTGCGAAGCGCCCATTACGTTCACGCAGGCGGTGCTCGGCGCGGAGCTTGAGATCCCGACGATCGACGGCAAGGTGAAGTACACCATCCCCGAGGGGACGCAGAGCGGCACGACGTTCCGCCTGAAGGGCAAGGGCATCCCCGGCCTCAACGGCCGCGGCCGCGGCGACCAGTACGTCACCGTGTATATCGAGACGCCGCGCAACCTGAACCGCGAGCAGAAGGAAGCGCTCAAGAAGTTCAGCGAGTCGCTCGGCGAGAAGAATTATGAGGAACACAAGAGCTTTTTCGGAAAGTTCAAGCTGTAACGAATAGAAGATGTATTTATCCGATTATCACACCCACTGTTCGCTTTCGTTCGACTCGAAAACGCCGGTGGAAGACATGGTGCGCGCGGGCATCGCGCAGGGTTTGCAGGAAATGTGCCTGACCGACCATGTAGACCTGTTCCACCCGAGGGAGACGGCGCACTGGGAGCACGATTTTTCGAATCGTGAAGAGACCTTTGCGCGCGCCGACCAGGCGGCGGACGGGAAGATCATCGTCCGCCGCGGCATCGAGCTCGGCGAGGCGATGCGCGACTTTGCCTACGCAGACGAGCTGCTCTCGCGTTTGCCGGAGCTCGACTTTGTCATCGGCTCGCAGCATCAGCTGTCGGAAAAGTACGATTGGAACGACCTCTACTTCATGCCCGAGGCCACGGAGCAGGAGGCGCGCGAGCAGATCGCGGACTATTTAACGCTCGTTCTGGAGACGGCCAAGTGGGGGAAGTTCTCCGTGCTCGGCCACCTGACGCTGCCGCTGCGGTACATGAATGAAAATCTGGGCGAGCAGATGACCTTCGACGGGCATTACGACCAGTGCCGGGAGATTTTCCGGGCACTGATCGAAAGCGGGTGCGGCATCGAGTGCAACACCAACCGGGGCAACGTGCCCCTGCCGGACGCGCCGCTGTTGAAGCTGTACCGGGAGACGGGCGGCGAGATCATCACCATCGGCTCGGACGCGCACTCCGCCGAATATGTAGGCTGCTGCGTCCGGGAAACGCAGGCGCTGCTGCGGACGTGCGGGTTCCGGTATTTCTGCACGTTTGAGGGCGGAAAGCCCACGTTCCGGAAGCTGTAAAAACACAAAGGAGACGACCACTATGAAAATTGCCATCGCCTGTGACCACGGCGGCTACCTGCTGAAGCAGGACATCCTCATCTGGCTGGAGGAGAACGACATCGACTACGAGGATTTCGGGTGCTACTCCACCGAGAGCGTGGACTATCCCGTATTCGCTGAAAGGGCCGCCCGGGCGGTGGCCGCCGGGGAATGCGACAAGGGCATCGTGATCTGCACCACGGGTATCGGCGTTTCCATCGCCGCCAACAAGGTGAAGGGTATACGCTGCGCGCTGTGCACCGACTCTCTCCAGGCAGAGATGACGCGGCGGCACAACGACGCCAACATGATGGCGCTGGGTGCCGGCATCACCGGCGGCAATCTGGCCAAGCGGATGGTGGAGATCTTCCTGCACACGGAGTTTGAAGGTGGACGTCACGCCCGGCGTGTGGCGCTGCTGGACGCGATACAGTAAACAGGAAAACGTATTTGTGAGGTAAACGCCTATGGCAACAAAGGGATACAACAGCTACCATGGCCGAATGTCCGGCGGAAAGATCGTGCTGATCGTGGTGCTGGCGCTGGTACTGGTGGGCGCGGTGGCCTATCTGGCATTGCAGAACTATGTGGTGTACGATGAGGCGGGCAACGCCACCATCGACCTCCCTTTTTTCCACAGGAAGGACGACCGTGGTGAAAAAACGGATGACAGCACCGTCGACGGCACCGGAGACCGGGATGACATCGTGGACACGGTGGTGCCGGAGCATCCCCATGTGAAGGTGGCGGCGCTGCACGGCACGCGGCTGCCGGACGACTGCCTGTGGTGGGGCGCGGACTACATCATGAACACGCTGGCGCCGGAGGACCTGGTGCTGGCGGTAAAGCGTACCACCGGCGGCATCACCTACGCCACTGGTGTGGAGACGCCGCAGGGCGTGGTGGTGGAGACGGGACGGCCCATCGAATGTCTGCGTACACTACTGAGCAGCGGACGGTACACCGTGGGGCACATCGTGTGCTTCCGGGACAGCGCCTACGCCCGGAGCGTGCCGGAAACGGCGCTGGTCCGGGAGAACGGGCAGCTGTGGTACGACGCGGAGGGGCAGGCCTGGCTGGACCCCACCGACCCGCAGGTGCTGCAATACATCACCGCGCTGGTGAAGGAGTGCGGCGAGCTGGGCTTTAAGGAGGTCCTGCTGGACCAGTTCTGCTACCCGGCGGATACGACGGGCGTTGCCAACACGGCGGCGGACCCGGCGCAGGTGCTGGCCGACTTTGCCGAAAATCTGCGGTCGGCACTGCCGGAGGGCACAGCCCTGTCGGTGGTCGTGCGGAACACGGCGGACCTGGACATCGCGCAGATGGCTGAGCTGTTCGACCGGCTGTATGTGCCGTCGGCGGACACACTGGCCGCGGTGAAGGCCGCACTGCCGGAGGGCTATGACCCGGAGACGCGGGTGGTGGCCATGACGGCGGAGGCACCGCAAAGCGGAAGCTATGTGATCGTAAGCTGAACAAAAAAAGAAGCACCCGGGCGGGTGCTTCTTTTTTTGCCTGATTTATTCCTGAGGCGGTGTGCTGTCGGCCGGGGCACTGTCCTTGGGGGCGGAGCAGTGGGGGCAGACACCGTTCTCCAGCTTGGCGCCGCACTGGCTGCAGAAATTGGCGGGCTGGCTCTGTGCCGCCTGTGCCGCTTGTGCCGCCTGTGCCGCTTCACGGCGCTGGCGGAGAGCCTCCTTCATCTCCTGCATATTCGGGGCGGCAAACACGTCCCCGCTGCCGTTGCCGGTCTGATCGGCCAGCTTGTGGTTGATGGAGATGACGTTCTTCAGCAGCAGGATGGCCATCATCATCAATTCATAGCTGAGGCGGATCGCAATGGGCCCCAGGATGATGATCAGCAGACCATAGCCGCCCATCCAGATGCGGTCGCCGGTCCAGTAGTTGTACTCGGTGCGGAAGAGCATGAGCACGCCGAAGATGATAACGGCGGCGGTGGTGAAGATGTACAGGGCCTGAAGGATCTTTTCCACCATCAGGTACTTGAAGTTGCAGGTGTCGTGGAGAAACTTGCCAAAGGCGCCCAGCTTTTCCCGCTTCTTCTCCGGGACCACATAGATGAAGGCCAGGACAGTGGCGACGAGGGCCAGGACACCGGCGATAATGAGCATGGTGGTAGGCATCATGATTCTCTCTCCTTTTTATATGTGATATCCTCAATATATCGGGAAACCGGGCTATTGTCAAGGCAAAAACGTCCCGCGGCGAGAGCCGCGGGATGTTTCGGTTTCTCTGTTGATCAGTTGTTGTCCTCGGGACGGGGCCGGCGGTACTCCTGGGCCTTCTCCTCGCCCTTCAGGACGCGCAGGGCACCCTGGGCCAGGGCCAGCAGCTCATCTTCACCGGGATAGACGGTGATGGGAGCGATCCAGCCGACCATCTCGGAGATGGCGTCCACGGTCTCCTTGCCGTAGGCGATGCCGCCGGTGAGGATGATCTGGTCCACCTTGCCGTGCATGACGGCGGCCATGGCGCCGATCTCCTTGCCGATCTGGTAGTGGAAGGCATCCACCACGCCGGCGATCTTCTTATCGTGCTCGGCCTGCGCCAGCAGATAGCGCATATCGTTGGAGCCGGTGTAGGCCACCAGACCGCCGCGGCCGGAGAGCATGCGGTGCATCTCAGCCTCGGTGTACTTGCCGGAGAAGCACTGCTTCACCAGCTGACCGGTGGGCAGGGAGCCGGAGCGCTCGGGAGAGAAGGGACCCTCGCCGTCCAGCGCGTTCTGGGTGTCCACCACGCTGCCCTTCATGTGAGCGCCGATGGAAACGCCGCCGCCCATGTGGCAGACGATGAGGTTCAGATCCTCATACTTCTTGCCCTGCTCCTTGGCGAAGCGCTTGGCCACGGCCTTCTGGTTCAGAGCGTGGAAAATGCTGACGCGCTGAAACAGGGGGTGGCCGGCATAGCGGGCCACGTCTGTCATTTCATCGATGACCACAGGGTCGACGATGTAGGAGGGGATGCCCAGCTCGTCGCCGATCTCGCGGGCGATCAGGCCGCCCAGATTGGAGGCGTGCTGTCCCTGCACGCCGATGGTGCAGTCCTTGACCATGTTGTCGTTGACAGCGTATGTACCGCCGCGAATGGGGCGCAGCAGACCGCCGCGGCCGGAGACGGCGGAGAGGGTGCGGGCGTCGAAGCCCTGCTCGCGCAGCGCCTTCATTACCAGGTCGCGGCGCCAGTCCTTCTGGGCGGGGATAGTGTTGAACTGGGCGATCTCCTCCGCACTGTGGCGCAGGGTCTTGTCGAAGAGAAGCTGCTCATCCTCATAGACACCGATCTTGGTGGAGGTGGAGCCGGGATTGACTACAAGAATTCTGTAAGACACGTTTGTTTTCCTCCTATGCTCTTTTGTTCCGCGGCACAGCGGGTAAAATCAACATTCCTTATTATACAGAATATGATGCCGTCTGTAAATGGGTTTTTACGCAAAAATGCGGTATTTTACATACGGGGCTGATTGACAAAGCGCATAGTGTGGGCTAAAATGATATATGTGAGTTTATACCGTTCTTCCATTCGGAACGGGGAAAAGGAGAACTATCCTATGGAGAAGAAGACGTTTTATATCACCACGCCCATCTACTACCCCTCGGACAAGCTGCACATCGGCCACAGCTACTGCACCGTGGCTACCGACGCTATCGCGCGTTACAAGCGTTTGCAGGGCTATGACGTCATGTTCCTGACCGGCACCGACGAGCACGGCCAGAAGATCGAGACGAAGGCCAAGGAGGCCGGCATGACGCCTCAGGCGTTCGTGGATCACATCGTGGAGGGCGAGAAGGGCATTCTGGACCTGTGGAAGCTGATGAACATCAGCAACGACCGGTTTATCCGCACCACCGACGACTATCACTGCGCCGCCGTGCAAAAGATCTTCAAGACTATGTACGAAAAGGGCGACATCTATAAGGGCACCTACAAGGGTAAGTACTGCACCCCCTGCGAGAGCTTCTGGACCGAGAGCCAGCTGGTGGACGGCAAGTGCCCCGACTGCGGCCGCGAGGTGAAGGACGCGGAGGAGGAGGCCTATTTCTTCCGGCTGAGCAAGTACGCCGACCGGATACAGCACCTGCTGGAGGATACGGACTTCCTGCAGCCCCGCACCCGCGTCAACGAGATGGTCAACAACTTCATCAAGCCCGGCCTGGAGGACCTGTGCGTCAGCCGCACCAGCTTCAGCTGGGGTATTCCCGTGGACTTTGATCCCGGCCACGTGGTGTATGTGTGGGTGGACGCGCTGTTCAACTACTGCACCGCCCTGGGCTTTGACAACGACAAGTATAACGACTACGACAAGTACTGGCCCGCCGATTACCACATCGTGGGCAAGGAGATCGTGCGCTTCCACAGCATCATCTGGCCCGCCATGCTGATGAGCATGGGTATGCCACTGCCCAAGCACGTGTACGGCCACGGATGGCTGGTCATCGACGGCGGCAAGATGTCCAAGTCCAAGGGCAACGTGGTGGACCCCTACGCCCTGTCCGAGATGTTCGGTGTGGACGCCCTGCGGTTCTTCCTGCTGCGGACGTTCCCCTTCGGCAGCGACGGCAACTTCAGCAACGAGCTGCTGATCGGCACCATCAACACCGACCTGGCCAACAAGCTGGGCAACCTGGTCAGCCGCACCACCGGCATGGCGGAAAAGTACTTCGGCGGCAAGCTGCCCGTACAGCGGGAGGACGCTCCGGAAGACTGCGAGCTGAAGAAGATGGCCTGCGCGCTGCGTGACCGCTATCAGGCGGAGATGGACAAGCTGCAGCTGCAGAACGGACTGGACGAGGTGTTCAAGGTCATCGACCGGGCCAACAAGTATATCGACGAGACGGCCCCCTGGGCGCTGGGCAAGGACGAGAACAAGCGCGAGCGTCTGGCCGCCGTGCTGTACAACCTGCTGGAGACCATTCGCATCTGCACGACCCTGCTGCTGCCGGTCATGCCCGACACCTGCGATAAGATATTTGCCAAGCTGGGCGCGGACGAGGCCTGCCGCAGCTGGGACAACGCCAACGTGTGGGGCGTGCTGCCTGCGGGCGCGCAGATCAGCAAGGGTGAGAACCTGTTTCCCCGTATCGATGTGGACGAAGCCCTGGCCAAGCTGGACGAGCTGCAGGAGCAGCAGAAGAAGGCCGCCCTGCCGGCCGTGGAGCTGGAGCCCTATGTGGAGGACGAGGTGGACTTCGATACGTTTCTGAAGTCCGATTTCCGCGCCGTGAAGATCAAGAACTGCGAGGCGGTGAAGAAGAGCGACAAGCTGCTGAAGTTCACCCTGGACGACGGCAGCGGCACGGACCGTCAGATCCTCTCCGGCATCGCGAAGTTCTATGAGCCGGAGGCGCTCGTCGGCAAGACGCTTGCCGCGATCATCAACCTGCCGCCCAGAAAGATGATGGGGCAGGAATCGTGCGGGATGCTCCTGTCCGCCGTCCACAAGGAAAAGGGCGAGGAAAAGCTGAACCTTCTCATGCTGAACGACGCCATCCCCGCCGGCGCGAAGCTCTGCTGAGGCCTCCTGTACAGCCAAAAACCGTGAAGCTCCAACGCCGGGGCTTCACGGCTTTTTTGTCAGACGCTTCCGCGTGGAAACGCCCAAGGTTAGCCCCTTTCTTTATGTTCTGTTTCTATTCCGGCATTCCATCAAGCCCCATTTTTCAGGGCGCAAAACGGCAGCCCCCGGACATGGGGCTGCCGTCTGCTGCTATATTACTGGTTTTGTATCGAAACTCAGGCAATCCATTTGGACGGATGGACGCTGAAATATAGCTTAGATTGTGACGCCTGCTTTTTCGAGGATAGCCGGGACGTTCTTTTCCGCGCCGATGGCCATGATATGGACACCGTCGCACAGATGCTCGTCCTTGATCTTTGCAATCATCTCTGCTGCCATCTCAATGCCAAGCTGCATCGGAAGGCCCTTGACGCCCTTTTCCTTGCCCTCGGCTGCCGCTGCGGCAAGCTTGTCGATCATATCCTGCGGCACCGCGATGCCGGGGACGTTTTCGTTCATGTACCGCGCCATGCCCGCAGCCTTGAGCGGGATAATACCGGCCATAATATGCGTCTTAATGCCTGCTGCATCAACTTTGTCGAGGAAGCGCTTGAACGTTTCCAGATCAAAAATGCCCTGCGTCTGAATGTACTCCGCGCCGTTTTCGACCTTCTGACGCAGCTTGTTGATCTGCAGTTCAATCGGGTCATAGACCGGGGTGACGGAAGCGCCCTTGTAGAACTTCGGTGCGCCGCCGGCAATCTCGTTGCCGCCGCAGTCGCAGTTTGTCTGCTCCATCTTCGTGAGCATTTTCAGAATGCCGACGGAATCCAGATCATAGACGGGCTTGGATTCCGGACAGTCGCCGACGACGGGATGGTCGCCCGTCAGAGCCAGCATCGTGTCGATGCCGAAAGCCGCTGCGGACAGAATATCGCCCATGATCGCCATACGGTTGCGGTCGCGGCCGGTCATCTGCAGAATCGGCTCGATGCCCGCGTTCTTGAGCGCAATGCACAGGCCGAGACTGGATGCCTTGAGGCTGGCAGACTGCATATCGGTCACGTTGACGCCGTGAACCTTGCCGTTCAGGAGCTTTGCAGCCTCCAGCTGCTCGGAAAAATCATAACCCTTCGGGGGGGCCATTTCGGCAGTGACGCCAAATTTACCGGCTTCAAAAGCCTCTTTTAACATACTCATATTATTTCTTCCCCTTTAAGCTGATCGTTCTCGGATAGCTGAACTTCGCGTAGCCCTTGTCCTCGCGGGTGTGGCCGAGTTTGTCGAGTTGGCCGATCTGGTCAAGGCGCTTGTAGATCTTGATCCATGCGCAGTCGTTTTCCGGGTTGACCTCGCACTTGCCGTTCTTCTGGCCGCCGCAGGGGCCGTTGACCAGGCTCTTGGCGCACTGGGTCACGGGACAGATGCCGCCGGTCTGGCCCAGAACGCAGTCGCCGCAGAAATGGCACGCCTCTTCCCAGACGCCGAAGCGGACGGCTTCGCCGAGGTACATGGTGTTATTGGACGGATAGGTGGGGATGCCAGGGGCATTCTTTGCGACGCACTGTACGCCGTCGCCGCAGGACATGCAGATCACGCAGTCCGGCTTGGCTGCGACGAGGGGCTTCATCTTGCCCTTGACGCCAAGGTTCATGCAGCAGTAATCGGCAATCGTCGTGCCGACGACCTTTTTTCCTGCTTCCTCCAGTGCCTTTGCCAGTGCGGCGACCTCCGGCTCACCGCCGGTGTGACATGCCGTTGCGCAGCTGTTGCAGCCGACGATCGCAACTGTCTTCGCGTCGCCGACCATCGCCATGAGCTCTTCCATGGGCTTCTTTTGCGTAATAATCATGCTAACGTCTCCTTGCGTATGAAATGCGGGCGCGTGTCAACTCAATGGACCGCGTTCGTATGTCTCAAACATATGCCTATCATACTCCAAACTCGCGCAGAAATCAACATGATTCCAATGCAAACAACGAAAAATTTCTGGGATTTCTACAAGATTCCGTCGTGAAACCAACTGGCAAACAGAAAACCAACATGCTATAATACAGACAAACACAAGCAGGAGGCATGATCAGGCATGCAGACAGGGTTTTTTGAAAAGCAGATCGTTCTGACCCCGGATCTGTGCGGCAGCGCGGCGGCGCTTTCGCCGCTGGCGGCGTTTACGATCTTTCAGGGCGTTGCGTCGGAGCACGCGGAGAAAATCGGCGTCGGCGGCGCAGCGATGGCAAAGCGGGGCGAGTTCTGGCTGACCGTCCACAGCCGGGTGGATTTTTATGGGCCGGCGTATCTCATGGACGAACTGACGGCCCGCACATGGCCGGAACGGTGTGAGGGCCGGGATATCCGGTGCTTCCGCAGCTACCGGCTGACGAAGGGCGAACAGATCGTCGCGCTGGGCCGGACGCAGTGGGCAATTCTCGGCTCGGAGCAGAAAATTCTGCGCTTTGAGCAGTCCGGTTTTCCAGCGGATTTCCCCTTTCCCGAGACAGCTGCCATTGACGAGCCGCCCGTGCGCTTCCACGATGAACTGGCGCAGGACGATCTTGTCTACACGCATCTTGTCCGTGCGACGGACATTGACATGGGGCGGCATATGAACAATGTCGTCTATATTCGCCTGCTGCTTGACTGCTTCCGGGCCAAGGAACTGGCCTTTGGTGCGGTAAAACGCATTGAGGCGCACTATGCAAGCCCGTGCCTTGAGGGCGAGACGCTCGGCGTCTTCTGCCGCCGGGAAGGGCAGATTTGCCGCATGGCGGTTCGCCACGCGGACGGCCGTTCAGCCGTTTTGGCACAGGTCGAATTCGGATAATCGGATAAGCCCATCTGAAAACAAACGCCCCCGGACTGTGCGCAGTCCGGGGGTGGTGTTGCTTCAGGATTACTCGACGGTAACGCCTCTCTTGGCAAATTCCTCAACCATGAGGTCAAGGTCGGGTTTGATGTTGATGGGCTCGCCCGCGGACTTGATGGCGTTTGCTACGTCCTTCAGACCGTTACCGGTCACGACGGAAACGACCGTCGCGCCCTTTTCGATCAGACCCTGTTCGCAGGCCTTCTTAACGGCGGCAGTGCCGGTGACGCCAGCAGGCTCGCCGAAGACGCCGCAGGTGCGTCCCAGCAGCTTCTGCGCGGCGAGAATTTCCTCGTCGGTCACGTTGACAGCGATGCCGTTGGACTCCCGGATGGCCATGAGGGCCTTATCGGCATTGCGCGGCACGCCGACGGAGATGGAGTCGGCGATGGTGTTCTCCTCCATCGGCTCCCAGGGCTTATTCTCCTGAATGGCGCGGTTGATGGGGTAGCAGCCG
>ERZ779892.3762-NODE-3762-length-10352-cov-3.246771_pt1 | contig 10352 bp, 9 predicted proteins | sample MGYA00511552_ERZ779892 | MGnify/ENA primary metagenome ERZ779892 (study PRJEB29588, sample SAMEA2154561) | human gut metagenome | biome: human gut; feature: human-associated habitat; material: faeces | place: Denmark | collected 2008/2010 ... | reverse complement strand
AGCCGCAGGCAGCATTCCTCTTGCTGCCGCATACTTCCCGGATCAGGCCTACCTTCAGGGGTTCTGCCCCTGCGAGGCTCTGAACAACGGCGCGCTCTTTCCAGAGCTTGTGATGTAAGGAGGCCGCAATGGACGACATGACCAGATGTGAACTGCTTAAAACCATAAGCGAATATCAGTTTGTTGCCGTAGAGCTGAACCTGTATCTCGACACCCACCCCGGGGACGCCGCTGCCCGCAGCGACTACCTGTACTACTCAACCCGGCTTAAGGAGCTCATTGCCGCCTATGAGGAGCAGTACGGCCCGCTTATGAACTTCGGCCACTCGGCGACTGCTACGGGCTGCTACGTTTGCAGCGAATGGCCCTGGGATTAAGGAGGAAAAGACTAAATGTGGATCTATCAGAAAAAGCTTGAATACCCCGTAAACATCACCACTCCCAACCCCCGCATGGCAAAGGCGCTCATGGCCCAGTACGGCGGACCGGACAGCGAACTGGCCGCAGCCTGCCGTTACCTTACCCAACGCTTCTCCATGCCGGATAACCGGGTAAAGGCCACCTGTAACGACATAGGTACAGAAGAAATCGCCCACTGGGAAATGATAGGAACCATGATCCATCAGTGCCTGCGCGATGCTACACTAAAGGACATTGAAGCCGCGGGACTAATGGGTTACTACACCATGCACTCCAAGGGCGTATACCCTGCCGACCCCAACGGTGTTCCCTTCACTGCGGCCTATTTGCAGTGCACAGGCGACCCAATAGCCGATATTACTGAGGACATGGCAGCAGATGCTGCTATGTCAAAAAGGCAACATTTTGCGCAAAAAAAAGAAGCACTGCCCCGCATGGCAGTGCTTCTTTCTCCGCTGTATTAATTTAAGTAAGAAATAAGAATAAGAGGTTTTTGTTTCAGCCGGTTCTTTATCCGTATTTATAATAGCATTTATTTTGGCTTATTACAAATACACAGGTATGATATCATGTTGGCTGTTATCGTTTTTATCAATTATATTTCTTTCTATGCCAGATCATGTCCTAAGAGTCGCACGAAGTCTGTCCGTCTTAAGCAGCAAGTCCAGGCCTTCCTCTGCGCTGCGCACCAATACATCGCTGTGAGCTATCAGGCCGGCACACACTCCCTCGCCGTCCATGATGGCAATGGACAAATCCGCTATATCAAACATCTTTATATCGTTGAATCCATTGCCTGCGCAGGCAACCTTGCCGCCAAGGGCGCGCACTATCTCCTCCTTGCATTCGGAGGCATTCGCCCTCGGGAACGTCTTTATCTCGACGCCCAGCCCATCGCATTGCGCCCTGACAGTGCCATAGGTATCAGCCGTAAGCACATAAACGCGGGCGCTCCTGCAAAGCTCCCTTATGCGCCGCGCCGCGCCTTCGATTATCTGCCCGTCAAAGGCTATGGTGCCGTTATAATCCAGCACTATATGCTCTATCTCTATGATATCCCGTCCGGGTATTTCTATCCTTATCATGCTTTCTCCCTATCCGTATATTCCCGCAAGGAATTCGCGGGTGAGCTGCTGCTTGGGCAGCTCAAATACTTCAGCTGCTGATCCGTTCTCTATTAGCCTGCCATCGAATATCACCGCCACCCCGTCCGCTATGCGCTTTGCCTGGGCGATGTTATGGGTCACTATCACTATGGAGTAATCCTTCTTCATTTCCGACAGCATATCCTCTATTACTGCCGTGGCCTTTACATCGAGCGCCGAACAGGGCTCATCCATCATCAGCACCTCCGGTTCCACGGTGAGCGCACGGGCGATGCATAGCCTCTGCTGCTGCCCGCCTGAAAGCTTCAGGGCGCTTTTGTTCAGATCTTCCTTTACCTCATCATACAGGCCGACGGTTCCGAGCTTCTCTATTACTGCGCTTTCCAGTTCCTTCTGATACCACGCATCTACACCGTCTACCGCCTGTTTGAAGGAGTCGATGTCCATATCTTCGTATTTGGTGATCTTGACACCGTTCTCGTTCTGCCAGCGGTCCATAATCTCATTATCACCGGCACGGTTGATGGCACGTTCGTAGTCTACTGCTTTCTGTCCGGCCTCATCGACAACTTTCTGCTGCTCCGGGGTCAGATTGTTATAGATGTCTCCGTTAATGCAGAAGAACAGGCAGTCATAAATTGCATCCCACATGGAGCAGTACGGCTGTACTTCCTGTACGCTGGCTGCATCGATAGCCGGAAGCGGATTCTCCTGGCCTTCTACGGTTTTCTGCTGCAGGGCGGTGTAGGTCTCGGACCAGTTCATGTTGGTCGCATCGGCACCCCAGCGTTTGTAGCACTCCATCAGCAGGTTACTTCCTGCTACACGGATTTTCAGGTTCTTCATATCATCGACGGTTTTTACTTCCTGCTTGCTGTTGGTCAGCTGACGGAAACCGTTCTCGGCGATTCCCATGCAGTGCAGGCCGTACTCGTCGAGGATCTCTTTTAATTTTTCGCCTGCCTCGCCGTCCAGTTTTGCATCCGCATCTTCTACGGAATCAAACAGGAACGGAAGAGATACGACGTTAAATCTCGGGTCAAATGCAGAGTAAATCAGGTTGCTGTGCATCGAAATCTGTACCGGGTCTCCGTTCATCAATGCCTGGATACCTTCGGACTGGTTTCCGTTGGTCAGCTGGTCTGCGGCATATACGTTGACTTTAATTTTGCCGCCGGTTGCTTTTTCCATGAGCTCGCCGAACTTACGTCCGCCTTCTGCCCAGGTACTGGTCTCAGTGGTGGAGCAGGTAAAGTTCCAGGTCTGCTCTTCCCATCCAAGGTCACTGTAATCGGCAATATCGTTGTAATCCTCATTGCCGGAGGAAGTTCCATTTGTGCTGCTATCCGCACCATCGCTGCCGGGAGTGTCGAAGTTCGTTGCCGCTGCTACGGTTCCGGTATAAGCTCCGTCTTTTGCCAGCGCTTTTGGAAGGAACGTGGAAATCTGCGGAACATACGTAATCAGAAGCAGAACCGCTACCGATGCCGCGATCATTGGCATAACGGCTTTGGAAATCTGCTGAATGGTAACTTCCATTCCTTTTTTCAGTTTTACGGAAATGGCAACAAACAGGTTGACACCAACCGGTGGAGTTACCTGTCCGATGGCCAGGTTGACGGTTGCCACGATACCGAATGCTACCAGGTCATAGCCAAGGGCTTTGCAGACCGGAAGCATAATCGGGATGAAAATGTACATCGCAGAGTTTGCATCGATAAAGCATCCTGCAATCAGGAAAATGATGTTGACGATCAGCAGGAATGTAAACTGATTATGTGCAACACTTCCGAGCAGATCGGAAGCTGCCTGCGCGATACCGAATTTGGTGCAGACAAACGAGAACAAGGAAGCACTTGCTACGATCAGCATAATACCGCCGGTGGTCTTTGCAGAGTCTACCATCAGATCCCACAGATCTTTGATCTTAATTTCTTTGTAGATAAAGATTCCGACAAACAGACCGTATACAACGGAAACGGCTGCTGCTTCTGTTGGAGTGAATACGCTTCCATAGATACCGCCAAGAATAATAACCGGCATCAGGAATCCCCAGAACGCATCCTTAAATGCATCCCATCTCTCTTTTGCCGTTGCCTTCTTCTGCGTCGGCTGAATGTTGTGTTTCTTTGCCTCAAGAAGAACAACGATTACAAGAGCAACACCCATCAGGATACCAGGAACGATACCTGCGGTGAACATATCTGCAATGGATACGCCGGTGATGGATGCGTAAACAACGAATGCGATACTCGGCGGAATGACGATTGCGATCGAACTCGATGTCGCCATCAGCGCTGTGGCAAACGGTGCGGAGAAGCCGCCGCGCTCGATCATGGCAGGAATCAGAACCATACCAAGAGCTGCAACAGTTGCCGGACCGGAACCGGAAATAGCGCCGAAGAAGCAGGCAACGATAACGCACACGATGGCGATACCGCCTTTTTTGTGGCCGACACATGTATCAACGAAACGGATCAGCCGTTTGGAGATACCCGCCTTTGCCATGATATTTCCGGACAGAACAAAGAACGGAATGGCAAGCAGCAGGAATTTACTGATGCCGGAATACATGTTGGTGGCAACGATCGTCAGCGATGTGCCGGAATATAAAATTGCGCAGATCGAGGATAAACCGAGGCAGATGCCGATCGGAATACCAAGGATCAGGAAAATAAAGAATGAAATAAAAAGAATTGCACTGATCATTTTTCTTCTCCCTCCTCTTTCGCTTTTACAAAGGTATCAATCAGATACTCGATCATGTGGAGCGTCATGCAGGCGGCTCCGATCGGTACGAAGGACCAGAAAATCCATTCCGGCCAGTTCAGCACGAAGGTTCTCTTTCCGTTGGCTAACTGGGTCAGAACCTTGTCCATGCCGTATTTAAACAGGACTGCGGTAAATGCAACACTGAAAGCCGTATTGATCACCAGCAGAATTCTTCTCGCTTTTTCTGAAAGACGGTCCGGCAGCAAAGAAAGATTGACCAGCTCTCCGTCACGGGCAGCGAGCGCTGCAGCGAGAAGTGTAATCAGGACAAATACCGCAACAACGAGTTCCTCGGTAAATGACCAGGATTGATGCAGAATCTTACGGGACAGGACATTTCCGACCGTAAGCACAACAATCAGGATCGTGGACAGCACAAGAATCAATTTCTCGACAAATGCCACGCCGTTCATGATTTTTTTGTACACTTTCATATGTTTCCTCCCTTTTCCTGTCTGCGCGTGTTTTGCAGCAGGATTTGTTTCTTGCCAGGCTGTATTACCGGTGTTTCTGCATAAAAAAAGCCGCCCCACGATAACCAGGGACGGACCATATTTTTTCCGCAAACCACCCTTGTCTCTCCTTTGAAACAAGTACGAATACACGCACAAGCATACGCGGTTTCTGTAACGGGAAACTCCCGTGAAAACCTACTGGAATCCTGTCTTTATCTTAATGAAACAATAAAACAGTTCTTTGGGTTTCCCTTCTCCGAGATGATGTTCAATCCGGACACGCTGCTGTCTCGCACCTTCTCCGACAGCTCTCTGCAAACGCTTTTTCCGCATTTACTTTTTCTCTTCCCAGAATTTATCTTACACGACGGCTGTAATTTTAGCGCGATTTTTGTCATTTGTCAAGAATTGCTTCTGAAATTTTGTTATAATTTTGAAAAACCGTAAAATTTTCGGTTTGGTGTTCTGCTTCGATTGCAGCACCTTTTTTTTCTTGCTATTTTCCCACAGATACGATAAAATAACAGACAGATAAGATCCGATGCGACGGGTCTTTTTTCTCGGCATTCTGCCACGATTTTTACTACCCAGAAAAGAGGAACAGCAACTATGAAAATAGATCTTAGAACGATTCCGGATGCAGAGGTTTCCGGCATCGACCTGATGGACGTTGATATCACACTCCCGGCTCCGGAAGCAGAACCGCAGCGCCAGTATTACTTTATGGCGCTCTTAAAACAGCAGCTCGTCCCGGAACGCGCGAAAAAAAACGGCAAAGAATTCCTGACTGCCTGTATCACAACATTCGGATGCCAGATGAACGCCCGCGATTCTGAAAAGCTCGAGGGAATCCTGGAAACCGTCGGCTACCACATTGTGGAGACCGAGGATGCTGACTTTGTCGTTTACAATACCTGTACCGTCCGTGAAAACGCCAATCTTCGCGTCTACGGCCGTCTCGGACAGCTTGGCAAATACAAAAAGAAAAATCCGGGCATGATCATCTCCCTCTGCGGATGCATGATGCAGGAGCCGCTCGTTGTCGAAAAGCTCAAAAAAAGCTATCATTTCGTCAACCTGATTTTCGGAACCCACAATATCTACCGCTTCGCTGAATACCTTGTCCGTTGTATGACCGAGGACCGCATGGTGATCGATATCTGGAAAGATACCGATAAAATTTCTTTTTACGATAACAGTAATGACAACTTAGAAAACAGACGAAATAAGAATATTAAAACCTCCCTCGGTTTAGATATTGTAAAAATTCCTGATGTAGATTTTAATTCTCTTAAAAAGTACAATAACGATATTTATGCATGGATACAAATTCCGAAACTTGGTATTTCATATCCGGTTCTCCAGCATAAAAGGATAAATAATTATTACCTGACGCACAATCTTGATAAAAGTTTTGGCTATCCCGGATGCATTTTTTCAGAAATCAATAGTAAAAAAGATTTTTCAGATGCATTAACCGTCCTATACGGGCATAATATGAAAAATGGTTCAATGTTTGGTATGCTGCACCGGTTTGATAACACTGATTTTTCTAAAGTAAAATGCTATATCAACATCATAACACCAATATCTAAAATAAGATATAAGATAGTGACTACTGCAGTCTGGGGCACTAAAAATATCCCTTCTTCTTTTAAAAATTCTAATGAGGGGCTGATAAAACTTCTAAATACCGTCCGATTAAATTTATCTCACAAAAACACAATCCACTTAAAAAAAAGCATATCATCAAAAAATCAGCATATGCTTGTCTTATCAACCTGCGGTTCAAACGACAGATCACGTTTTTTTATAATCGCATTAAAACAAAATGAATGGAGGATTAAATTTTGAAACATAAGTCAAAAAAAATCATTGCACTAATAACCTGTATTTCTCTTTTGCTGATTAGCACCTGTGGTTTTATCACCAGTAAAGCTGCCGCACCTGTATATACTGATTCCGGCAAAAAATACAGCTACAAACAGTTTCTAAGTGATTACCAGTTTTTTGTCAAAGATGATCTAAAGACTTCCAACCACTTTGTAGGTGCAGCAGCCTGCGGCGGTATTGCAAACTTAAAATCTTTCGGAAACGGGGCTGTCTCACCTTCATATCTGAATTATATCAAACACATAGACGACTACAGCGGATGCTACAACAGTCATTTTCTTTCAGGTAAACCTGATTATCAGAAATTATTAAACCAGCCGGCATATTACCACGATAAATCTCTATTTGTAAAATGCCATTCTATCACTAAATATCCTGATAAAAACAGTGCTTATATAAACTTCTCTTCAGCATTTGCTTCATTAAAAAAAGAAGCTCAGGATATGGCTGAAAAACGACAACTTACTCTTACTGAGAAAAATTTAAAAAATGCACGCATAGACAATTATTTTGGAAAACTCCTTACAATACCTTTTTCATCAAAAGTCACTTCCGTATATATACCTGAAAGTATTTCAAAACAGGCTGACTGGATTCTTATTGATGGAGTTAAGGATTTAGATGAGCTTGTTTCAACGGAGCATATTATCAGCTTTGAAAAAGGTAAGCCTATTGCCCTAGGCGGCAGTTATGATTTTGTAAAATCAGGTGATAACCAAAAAGCCGTATTTATATCAACCTCCAAAGGTGATGGTAAAACATTTTATATCTCACATGATAATAAGCAAAAAAATGCATATCTTCTTGATGATGCACACGGACTTAAAAACCTTAAAAGTGCTTCAACGATTCAGTCAGGTCAAATGGATCTGTCAGGTGTAAAACTCATCTGGAACTTCCCTCAGACGCAGAAACTTGCTTTTGAATACCTTGCTGGTCATGTTCTTGCTCCAAATGCTGATATAAAAATATCAGGTGGTTGTTTTGAGGGCGGATATATAGTTGAAAAGATTTCATGCTGTGCAGCAGAAGGACATTTTTATCCTTACGGTGAAGTTCCTCGTGACCAGGGCACTCCGACTCCTGCAACATCTGCACCTACAGCAAAACCGACAATTAAACCAACGACTGCTCCGACTGTTACGCCGACCGTTAAACCGACAACTGCTCCGACTGTTAAACCGACCGTCAAACCGACAACTACTCCGACTGTTAAACCGACAACTGCTCCGACTTCTGAGCCGTCTGTCAGACCAACCGTTGCCCCGTCAGCTTCGCCGTCTGTAGTTCCTCCGGCTAGTCCGTCAGCTATCGTTCCATCGGCAACACCTGATGCAACTTCATCAACCGGTCCGGCAATCACACCTTCGCCGACACCGGCTCCAACGCCGATTCCAAATCCATCGCCGGCTCCATCACCATCGAATACACCTGTTGTTCCCGGTAAGACTAACACCCAGACACCGACAGTTACACCAAGTGTAACTCCAACACTTCCTATAAACACACCGTTGCAGACTGCTCCAACACTTCCTTTAAATACACCGTCGCAGACTGCTCCACCGACAGACACTTCTGCTCCGACGGACACTCCTGTCCCAACGGACACTGATACACCGACAGACACCGATACACCAACTGACACTGATACACCAACTGACACTGATAATCCTAAAAACACACCGGCTCCAAAAGTCAAAAAGACTTCACACAACAATGATGATACAGACACTTACTCTGAGGAACCCGAACTTCCATCAGGACAAAAAGGTTCTCCTTCTACCGGAGAAAAAAATAACTCTCTGCCTTTTATCGTAACACTAGTATTATCAGGTGCAGGAATAATATTCTTTGGTGGCAGAGCATATTTAATCAGCAGAACAAAAAAGACTGATATTTAAAATCTGTTCAATGCACCCCGGCAAGCGGATATTCATAATCCACTCTGCTACCTGCACATAACAGAAATTACTTGTGTCACTCATGGTACAGAAAAGTCCCCCGCTTATTGCCCTAAGCAATAGAAGTGGGGGACTTTTCTCATAATGTTATAATATTTATTCTGAAAGATAATCATTTGCACTGTAGTAATGTGTGAAAATGTCAGTCACTTCATACACCACGCCACCTTTAGATGACGAACAATGACACCATGTTGCTTCACCTTTCTTATTTTTTCCACAATATATCCCAACATGATCTATACTTTCCTCAATATCTTTTTTATATTTTTTACGCTGTTTTTTCAGTTTCTTAAGCTGCTTATCATATTTATTAATCCTTTCAGAATAACCATTTATATCCGCCTGACATTTTTTTATTTTTTCATTGTACGATTTTATCAAAGCATTTATTTTCTCATTATTCTTTTTTTGTTGGTCAATTCTTTGCTGTTGGTCTTGTTGTTCCTTCTCCTCCTCTGATATTTCCTCCTGCTGCTCGTCATTGTCAGATGAAATCTCTGATTCAGATATATCAATAACCTCATCTTTTTTACCATTCAGAGCAGTTATCTTATCTTTATACTCTGATATTTTATCTTTTTTTTCTTCAATCCTATCTTTTAATTGTGTTTTTTTAGTCTTTCTTGCCTTAATCTTCTTATCAAAAGACTTTTCCTTACTCTCATTTGCATCCTGTGCCATCCCCGGCTCTGAGTAAGATTTTCCATCAGCGTCAAAATAAAGCGAACCGGTACCATTTCTTAGACCTATATCTCCCGGCTGTAGCTCATTCTTTTTTATTTTCGGCAAACCTGATATCGAAATAGTCGACCCCAGTGACTCAATCCTCTTCTTATTGTATTTTGAATAAACAAACTGGATAAATCCTGAACAATCAAGCTTCTTAGGCTGCTCTTTTCCTTTAATTTGAGCATCTGTAGGCTTTCCTCCCCAAAGATATGTAATCTTTCCTTTATATTTTTTTGCAATTTTCACAATCTCTTTTCTTGGATTTTTCTTAACTTTCTTATCCGCCGCTTTGTTTTTCTTTTGAGAATTTCCTTTATTCATACGTAATGAGACTTCCGGCTTTCTGCCAGATGCGTATGAGGTTATTGCTTCCGTCGTTGTACTTACCGCACCTGTTGTAGCATTTGCACTCTTATCTGACTTTCCTTTGTCTTCCATATTTTTATATGAAACAACCGAAACTGTTTCATTTCTTTTATTGTCAGATTTATTTAAAGTCCCAGAACCTGCTGCCGCAACTCCTGCCAACAGACAGACCCCACCTATCAAACCATATATCATAAATTTACGCTTCAATTTTCTTCCCCTTTCAATCTTTTGTATCAGTATGCAACACTAAAACCGTTTTCTTTTTCGACTATATCTATACTTCGGATTTCAACATTTTGTATATCTATATATGTATCTGAGTTTAGATTAAGAAGCAATCTCTCTACCAATACATCTTCGCCCTGAACTTCCATATATACTGAACCGTCACTTTCATTGCGAACCCATCCCGTAAGACCTAATGATGATGCTGCATTTTTAGCATGGTATCTAAATCCTACACCCTGAACTTTTCCACGAAATCTTATCTGTTTTCTCACCATGTCTCTAATCACCTCACTATATGTTTTTTCATTAGCTATAATACTATCCGCTTTAGCTGAATGCGTCAAGTATTGCTGTATATAATTTATGGCTGAAACTTTTACCGGGTTTCCCATAAATTATATTGAATTACTATGAAT
>ERZ779892.3755-NODE-3755-length-10361-cov-24.687949_pt1 | contig 10361 bp, 13 predicted proteins | sample MGYA00511552_ERZ779892 | MGnify/ENA primary metagenome ERZ779892 (study PRJEB29588, sample SAMEA2154561) | human gut metagenome | biome: human gut; feature: human-associated habitat; material: faeces | place: Denmark | collected 2008/2010 ... | reverse complement strand
CTCTCGACCTTACGGATGCGAACCGTACGCTCTCCCAGCTGAGCTACGCCCCCATTGGTTTGCTATGTGATTATAAGATTTTTTTTGCGGTTTGTCAAGTGTTCGGAGGCGGTTTGGAAAAATTTTTCTTCGCCGCCCCGGTTTTTATGCCATCGGCTTGCAGACATCGACCCAGCTTTCGGGCTTGGAGTATTCCTCGAGCTCGGCGGGAGTCAGCTCTATCATGCTGTTGCTGCTGCCGCAGGCGGGGTATACCGTGTCGAATCTCTTGAGTGACTCGTCGAGATATATCTTCACGCCGTCGTTCACGGCAAACGGACACACTCCGCCGACCGCGTGGCCGATAAGCTGCGCCGCCTCTTCGTGCGAGAGCATCTTTGCCTTCTTGCCGAAGCGCGATTTGTATTTTGCGTTGTCTATCTTCATGTCGCCAGCCGTGACGATGAGTATCGGCTCGCCGTCGAGCGAAAATGATATAGTCTTTGCTATCCTGCCCTCTTCGCAGCCGAGCGCTTTTGCCGCGAGGGCGACGGTCGCACTCGACTCGTCTATCTCCATCACTCGGTCCTCGATTCCGAGCTTTCTGAAATATTCTCTGACTCTTTCTATTGACATTGGGTTTCCTCCAAATGCAAAAGCCGCAGGATCAACCGTGCGGCTCTTGTTTTTTTGTTATTTGCGGCTCTTCTTGCTCTTAACTCCGTCGGTAACGCTCTCCTCCGGCGCGCTGAACGCCGCGAGCCTGATTATCAGGATGATGAGTATCGCCGCGAGAGCTGAGCAGGCGTAGACGATCCACATGTTCGTAACGCTCGAGATGAACTTGCCGATAAACGGCACGCAGTGCGTGGCGAGCGCGACTATTGAAGCACCCTCGGGCAAAGACGAACCGAACGCAAATTCGTATTTGCCGCCGAGCTTGTACAGCGCAACTTCGTCCGCGGATGCGGCGGATGCCCTGCGTGTGAGGCACAGCGAGCCGCTCTTTATATTCGAACCTGCGACATTTTCGCTGCACACGGCGAGTCCGCGGTCGAGCAGGAATTTGTCGGGGTGCGCCGCCGCAACGCAGAGAAGCGCGGTGACGAGCGACACAACGGCTATTATGACGATGAGAACGGTCGTGAATATCCTCGCGCCCTTGAATTTATCTTTCTGCGGCTTGAAGCCGTTTTGGAGCATCGCACCCGAGTAGTCCGAGGTGCGCTCGAAGTCGAACTTCGGCTCGACCTTGGAAGCTGTCTCATCGGAGAGGGTCTTGCGCGGTCTGCTCTTGTCTATCGGCGCGCCGAAATATCCGTGGGGATCGGGTTCGCCGTATTCATTCTTCTGCTTTTCAACAGGCACTTCTTTAACTTCGGGCTCTGACTCTTCGACAGAAACCTCTTCCTCGCCGGAATAAGTCTCTTCAAAGTCGTCCTCTACCGGTTCGAGCTCGTTTGCGGAGATAACCGAGTTGTCTATCGCGCTGTCATAGCTGCGCTCTTCAACGCGTCTCGCTTCCTCAGCCGCTTTTGCTTCGGCTGCTGCTCTTGCTTCGGCTGCTGCGCGGGCTTTCTCGGCTTTTCGTGCTTCTTCGGCGGCTTTTATCTCTGCCGCCGCCTTTTCCGCCGCCGCGTTCAGCTCATCCTGCTTGGCCTTTTCCATGCGCGCCTCAAATTCGGCGTTGAGCTGTTCGATGGTCTTTGGCATGAATTTATCCATTTTCTCTTCACCTTCCGACTTAAAACAAAAATCTCCTATATAAGTCTATTATAAAGTATAATATTTGAAGCACACAAAGTCAACAAAAAAGCCCGAATGTCGCAGAACATGTGCGCATTTGCTCAAAAAAGGCTGGAAAAAATCGGGCGCATAAAGTATAATCAAGGCGGAAAAACACAAAAAGGAGAAGTATCATGGGAATGAAAGAAAGAATGTTCACGGGCGAGCTGTATTATCCCAACGAGGAGTCGATATTTGACGAGCAGCTCAAAAAGCTCGATTTGCTTTACGAGTTCAATTCAACGCGCCCCACGGAGCAGAAGAAAAGGCAGGAATTAATGAAAGAGATGTTTGCCGAAATAGGCGAGAACTGCTATCTCGAGCCGCCGTTTCACGCGAATTGGGGCGGGGCGCATATGCATCTGGGCGACAGTGTATACGCTAATTTCAATTTCACCGCCGTGGACGACTCGCATATCTATATCGGCTCTTATACGATGATAGGACCCAACGTGACCGTTGCCACAGCGGGGCATCCTATTCTGCCCGAGCTGCGCGAAAAGGCGTATCAGTTCAATATGCCCGTGCATATCGGCAGAAACTGCTGGATAGGTGCGGGAGCTGTGATAATGCCCGGAGTGACGATAGGGGACAACAGCGTTATCGGCGCGGGCAGCGTCGTGACGAAAGACATTCCGGCGAACGTCGTCGCCTACGGGAATCCCTGCCGCGTCGCGAGGGAGATAAGCGAGCACGACCGCGAGTTTTATTATAAAGACAGACGAATCACAAAAGAGATTTTTGACGAGATAAAGAATATATAAATCAAACCCACCAAAGTGAACCCGCCGCAGATATAAGTCCGAGACGGGTTTTATTGTGTGAATATTATTAGGGGAGACTCATAGAAAAATGAGTCTCCCCTTTTTAATTTAATCCGAAATATTATTAAAAGTTCTCGTGAAAGTAATCAATCGCGCCAGAATCCAAAATTCGAGCGTACATGTTGAAACGACATTTATTTCCTATTTCACCATATTCATTTACCGGGAAATAATATCCGGACAGTTCTACAATATAACAACCGTCTTTATCGCGATGTTCTACTTTTTCAGTTCCATAGTTAATTCTGACAGATGTTGTGCTGCTGTGGTCGCAGCAAGCGTTTACGGTTCGTTGCTTGGCAATTTCTATGGCTTTGCTTTCTGTTATCTTTGAACCGGATGACGAGCCGCCGGAGTTGCTTTTGGAACAACCGGCAACACAGCCGATGCAAATTAATAGGCAGGCGAATACTAATAATAAAGATGTGAACCTTTTCAAAATAATCTCTCCTTCTCTTTACTGATTACCATTAGATTTTTCAAAAGTAATCGTTTTTTCTTGCACATGGATTTTTAGTCCTCTGGATTCGGCGAATTTTGCCATAGCGGATCTATGAGTTAAATACGATATATCCTTTGGCATTGCCCGACCTGTTAGCTTTTTGTATTGCTTTTCAGATAGGGAAAAATCGGTTGAAGATTCCAACATTTCCGCAATTTTGGAAAAGTCAATTGACGGCATTTTTACCCTCCTTTCAAGAACATAATACTCAAAAATTGAGTAAATGTCAATACAATATTTTTGAGTGTTTTATGATGTATACATTAATAATAAATAATATGAGGGGCGGAATGCATGGAATATCGAGAAAGAATCAAAAATGTCCGTGAGGATCATGACCTAACGCAGGCGCAAGTCGGAAAGTTATTGGATAAGTCTCAGCAGGGATATAATCATATTGAAATGGGACGAGCCGAATTAAAAATTGATGATTTGATTCGGCTGTGTAGGTTTTACGATTTGTCCGCCGACTATTTAATTGGATTGACAGACAAGCCGCTTTCTTATAAAACTTGGGAACGTGAATAGTATAAAGAGGGCAATTCTCATCCTAGGCTCATGAATCGAAATGCGAAATAGCAAGCTGGATTGAAACTTGATTTTATGATAGCAATTAAATAAATAGGGAGAATCCATATTGGATTCTCCCTATTGCTTATTGTGCTTATATTATTTATATTTCGGTCTCGCAACATACGAGGTGTGGAGCACTTCGTGCGCCTTGTGGCTGCCGGGCTCACCGAGGAACTCGGCATAGAGACGCTTGACAGCCTCGCTCTCATGCGACTTGCGCAGGGGCATATCCTTGTCCGCCTCGTAGAGAGCGGCGGCTCTGCGCGCTCTGAGGTCGACGAAGTTGCGCACGACAGCGTGCTGGATCGGCTGACCGCCGCCGTTGACGCAGCCGCCGGGGCAGCCCATGATCTCTATGAAGTGATAGTCGGCAGTGCCGTTCTTGACCTTCTCCATAATCGTGTTGGCGTTTGCAAGTCCGCTGACTACGCAGACCTTGACTTCCATGCCGTTGACGGTGTAGGAAGCTTCCTTTATTCCGTCGGTGCCGCGAACCTCGGTGAAGTCGAGGCTCTTGAGCTCCTCGCCGGAGAGCTTCTCAACGGCGGTTCTCAGCGCCGCTTCCATAACGCCGCCGGTTGCGCCGAAGATAACGGCCGCGCCGGTGGAGTCGCCCAGAGGATTGTCGAACTCTTCGTCGGGCAGGTGCTTGAAGTATATTCCCGCGCTCTCGATCATTCTGCCGAGCTCTCTCGTGGTCAGCGAGTAGTCAACATCCGGATAGCCGGACGCCGCCTGATCGTCGCGCTTGGTCTCGAACTTCTTCGCCGTGCAGGGCATGATGCCGACAACGACGATATCCTTCGGGTCGATGCCCATCTTCTCGGCATACCAGGTCTTGATTATCGCGCCCGACATCTGCTGGGGCGATTTGCAGGTCGAGAGGTGATCAAGCATATCGGGATAGTAATGCTCGCAGTATTTTATCCATCCGGGCGAGCAGGAGGTTATCATCGGGAGCACGCCGCCGTTCTGGACTCTGCCGAGGAACTCGCTTGCCTCTTCGACAATCGTGAGGTCTGCGCCGAAATCGGTGTCAAAGACCTTGTCGAAGCCGAGGCGTCTGAGCGCCGCGACCATCTTGCCCTGAACATTGGTGCCGATGTGCATTCCGAAGCACTCTCCGAGAGTTACGCGGATAGAGGGTGCGGTGTGAACAACGACGAACTTCTCGGGATCGTTGATAGCCTCGAGAACCTTTGCGGTGTCATCCTTTTCATAGATGGCGCCGGTCGGGCAGTTGACAATGCACTGGCCGCAGGAGACGCACGCCACGGAATCGAGCGGTCTCTCAAACGCCGAGCCGATGTGGGTGTCAAATCCGCGGGCGTTTGCGCCGATAACGGAGATGTGCTGAGCCTGACATGCTGCGACGCAGCGACGGCAGAGAATGCACTTGCCGTTGTCTCTTATCATATGAATAGCGGAATCGTCGTATTCGTGAACGGGATTTGCGCCGTCGAAGCGCCCCTCGTCGTCAACGCCGAACTCCTTGCAGAGCTGCTGGAGCTCGCAGGTTCCGCTGCGGACGCATGAGAGACACTTTCTGTCATGCGTCGAAAGAATGAGCTCAAGGGTCATCTTGCGGCTCTTGCGGACGCGCTCGGTGTTTGTGAATATCTCCATACCCTCGTTAACGGGGTATACGCAGGCGGTCACGAGCGAACGCGCGCCCTTGACCTCGACCATGCAGATGCGGCATGCGCCGATTTCGTTTATCTTCTTGAGGTAGCAGAGGGTCGGGATCTCAATGCCGGCCATACGCGCCGCCTCAAGTATGGATATGCCCTTGGGTACGCTCAGGGGCATGTTGTTTATCTTTATGTTTACCATTTCCATGCTGTGTTGACCCTCCTTCCTTAACCTTTGCTGATTGCCTTGGCGCGCTTGCAGTTTTCCATGCAGACGCCGCACTTGATGCACTTCGCCGTGTCGATAGTGTACGACGGCAGCTTGTGACCCTCTGCGACATAGTCGGTCTTGCCGATAGCCGAGACGGGGCAGTTTCTGGCGCAGAGACCGCAGCCGATGCACAGATCCTTGTCAATTTTGAAGCTCAGCAGCGCCTTACATACGCCTGCGGGACACTTCTTGTCGACTATATGCGCTATATACTCATCGCGGAAGAACTTGAGGGTCGCAAGGACGGGGTTGGGAGCCGTCTGACCGAGTCCGCAAAGGGAGTTTTCTTTGATGTAATGGGCGAGCTCTTCGAGCTTGTCCAGATCCTCGAGAGTCGCCTTGCCGGCGATGATCTTTTCGAGTATCTCCTGCATTCTTCTCGTGCCGATACGGCAGGGTGAGCACTTTCCGCAGGACTCGTCAACGGTGAAGTCGAGGAAGAACTTGGCTATATCGACCATGCAGTTGCTGTCGTCCATGACGATAAGTCCGCCCGAACCCATCATGCAGCCGATGGCGGTGAGGTTGTCGTAGTCTATCTCGGTGTCCATGAGGCTCGCGGGGATGCATCCGCCGGAAGGTCCGCCGGTCTGAGCCGCCTTGAACTTTCTGCCGTTGGGGATGCCGCCGCCGATGTCCTCGACAATTTCGCGCAGGGTCGTGCCCATGGGGATCTCAACGAGACCGGTGTGCTTGATGTTGCCGCCGAGTGCAAAGACCTTGGTGCCCTTGGAGCGCTCGGTGCCCATGGAGGCAAAACTCTCCGCGCCGTGCAGGATTATCTGCGGGATGTTTGCAAATGTCTCAACGTTGTTCTCGGTAGTGGGCTTTCCGAAAAGACCCTTTTCCGCCGGGAACGGAGGTCTCGGACGGGGCTCGCCGCGGTTGCCCTCGATGGAGGTCATGAGCGCGGTCTCCTCGCCGCAGACGAACGCGCCTGCACCGAGTCTTATATGAAGGTCGAAGTCGAAGCCGCTGTCGAAGATGTTCTTGCCGAGCAGTCCGAGCTCACGCGCTTCGTCTATTGCTATCTGAAGTCTCTTGACCGCTATCGGGTACTCCGCGCGGACATAGATGTATCCCTCGGTCGCGCCGGTGGCGTAACCGCATATCGCCATAGCTTCAACGATGCAGTGCGGGTCGCCCTCGAGCACGGAGCGATCCATGAATGCGCCCGGGTCGCCCTCGTCGGCGTTGCAGACGACATATTTCTGATCCGCCTGATTCTTGCGGGTGAAGCTCCATTTCAGACCTGTCGGGAATCCGCCGCCGCCTCTGCCGCGCAGACCGGAATCCTTGACTATCTGGATGACCTCGTCCGGGGTGTATTCGGTCAGGCATTTTGCAAGAGCCTGATAGCCGTCCATGGCTATGTATTCATTGATATTCTCGGGGTCGATAACGCCGCAGTTGCGCAGCGCGACTCTCTTCTGCTTTTTATAGAACTGAGTCTCGTTGAGGCTCTTGACGGTGTCGCCGGCGACGGTATCATCGTAGAGCAGATGCTTGACTATTCTGCCCTTGATGAGGTGCTCGTCAACTATCTCCGGAACGTCCTCGACCTTTATCTGGCTGTAGAACGCGCCTTCGGGATAAACAACGACTATCGGACCCAGGGCGCACAGACCGAAGCAGCCTGTCCTGATGACCTTGATTTCGTCTGCGAGACCTTTTTCGGCGATCTCCTTTTCAAACTCGGCAATTATTTCTGCACTGTGAGAAGAAGTACAGCCGGTACCGCCGCAGACAAGAACGTGTGAACGATACATTGATTTTCCTCCTTGTTATTTGGCGATAGCGCCGACCGTGAATTCGCCGACGGGGTTGCCGTTGACGAGATGATCGCTGACGATGCGCGCGACCATTTCGGGCGTTACCTTGACATAGGTGACCTTTTCTTTGCCGGGTTCGAGAACCTCGACTATCGGCTCATACTGGCACATGCCGATGCAGCCGGTCTGCGAGACGGTGACATGGCTGAGATTGCGGCGTGCAATCTCGTCAACGAGTGCGGTGAGCACGGGCTTTGCGCCTGCCGCGATGCCGCAGGTAGCCATGCCGACGAGCACGCGGGTTGTGTATTCGTTGTCTTCGCGGATATTCATATTGGCCTTTGCCTTATCTCTTATTGCGTTAAGTTCAGCAAGTGATTTCATGGTTATTCCTTTCCCGGCGCCGGGCGCCGTCATATGGTTTTTTAAAGTAGCGCTGTGTTCTCGTCGATATATTCTTTCATCCACTGCACAACATCCGGATTGTCGAGCGGCACGCCGTCGAGGATATTTTTAATTTCCCGCGTGTCGAGCACGAATTCTTTTTCGTCGACCGAGCGGCGGTAGATAAAATCCCTGTCGGTGTTCATTGATATGAGCACCGTTACCGTCGAGGTCATGTCCCCGAGGGGAGTGAAGTCTATGCTGTCCGAATGAAATACGGCTTTTGTGGAGGTGCCGACGCCTTTTTTTGAGGTTATCTCAAAACTGCCGCCGGTCTGTTCTGCCGCGAGGCGGAACAGCGGTATGCCCATGCCGACCTTGCGCGTCGTGCGCGTGGTGAAAAACGGATCGCAGACATTTTGAAGCTGTTCTTCGTCCATGCCGCAGCCGTTGTCGGAAACCGTGAGCGTGAGAAGATGCTCTTCTCTGCTTTCGCTGACATCTATTGTTATCAGCGACGCCCCGGCTGATATGGAGTTCTGGGCTATATCGAGAATGTTGAGTGACAGCTCGCGCATGGCGTTAAGCGTCCAGGTATTTGTCGAGAATGCCGTCTATCTGATCGGGAGTGAGTCTGCCGTAGACATCGTCGTTGATCGTCATGACGGGAGCGAGTCCGCACGCGCCGATGCAGCGGCAGGCTTCGATGGAGAAGCACGCGTCGTCACTGCACTCGCCGGGGCCGATGCCGAGTCTCTCGCTTATCTTGTCGAGGATAGCCTGCGAGCCTTTGACATAGCAGGCGGTTCCGAGACATACGGAGATGTTGTATCTGCCCTTGGGGCTCAGAGCGAACTGGGCGTAGAAAGTCGATACGCCGTATACCTTCTCGAGCGGAACGTCCATTCCCTCGGCTATCATAGCCTGTACCTCGAACGGAAGATAACCGTAGATGAGCTGAGCCTCCTGCATGACGTGCATCAGCAGGCTCTTGTCGCCGTTGCATTCTGCGATAACGGCATGGAGCTTCTCTTCCTGTTCCGGGGTGCCGGAAAAAGGTATCTTACTGATTTTTTTGAGCATTTGTAGCCTTTCCCTCCTTAGGTTTGAGAAAAATAACAGATAGGCAAAAAGGAGTTTCCTTTTCACATTAAGAGTAATTATATCATGCGGGTCTGAAAATTGCTACAGTTTAAGGAAAAAAATATCGATAAACTATATACCAATTACATACCCTGCAGGTAGTAATTACCTTTCAACAGATCAATGACCGCCTGCGGCGATGCGCAGGGGAGCTCAAGCTCGGTGCTCGCCAAGCCGACATTTTCGAGGCAGTGCGCGTCGGACGCGCGCAGAAGCCTCATTTTTTGGAGCAGCGGATGCTCTTCAATGAGCCTGTCCGCCTGAGCGAAAGCGGACATCTCGGCGTTTGCGAATCCCCAGCTTTCGTCGAACGAGCCGAGGTTTGCAACCACGCTGAACGACGGGCGGTCAACATGAGCGGGATAGCAGACCCCGCCGAAGCCGGAGACGAGCGGGAAAACCTCGCCGATTGAAATAAAGCTCGCCGTGCTCAGCAGATTCTCCTCGCGCCCGAGAATACCGTCCCTGTCGTCCATTATCAGCTGTTCGCCGAAAATATCGAGCCGATTTTTAATCTTCGGCAGGCGCTCGGCAACGTAGCTCGAAAACGCGAGCGCGGAATCGACATCCGAAAACAGGCACACGACGTGGACTTCTTCGGAAGTCGTCAGCTCCATGCCGGGCACGAAAGCGATTCCGGCTTCCTCAGCCGCACGCGCCGCGGCGGGGCAGTTGAGCGAAGAGTTGTGGTCGGTCAGCGCAAGGATATCCAGCCCCATGACCTTTGCCATGTTGACAAGGTTATAGGGAGTCATCTCCTCGTCGCCGCAGGGCGACAGACACGAGTGGATATGCAGATCACATAAAAATTCCGGCATAATTCGACTCCGAATATTTTTGCTGGCTTCGTTTGAAGTAATAAGTAAAATGTATATGGTATGGGCGGATATCGCCCGCGATTTAGCACAAGTTTATTGACTCGCAGTTTGTATTCGACGCACCGTTGCCGCGCAAGCGGTGGGAAAGGCTTATCATAGCCAACTTTTAAAAACAAATTTTATAACACTGTGGAATTTTATTTTGGCTCCCTTGTGTAAAGGAAGCTGGCTCGGCGCAAGCCGAGACTGAGGGATTGTGGCACAGAACCGACTGATTTTGTGCTGTTATCTCCGAATTATAGCACTTTGTAGGGACAGCCCTTGCGGCTGTCCGTTATCGGCGATAGTTTCCAATAGATTTAAACGGATGAAAGCAAACCTGTCTCCCGAACTTTTGCAAAGTAAAAGCAAGTGACCAAGCCGATTTTTTTAATTAAGCTTCCAATAGCCGCGCCACAGTGTTTGAAGTCTGACTGGGAAATGCGAGGGAACGGCTTGCGTAGCAAGACGCACGAGCACGCACCCGTTCAAGCTCCAGCGCGTTTGCGTGCGAATGTGCCGAGCCGCCTGTTGAGAGCCACAAGCTATGTACTGCGGCGCGGCGTTGCCGGGGTCTCGGGGCGTAGCCCTGAGTTTGCTTTTCTTTTGCAGGCGTTTTCTTTTTCAAATAAAAAGAAAA
>ERZ779892.3753-NODE-3753-length-10372-cov-10.287390_pt1 | contig 10372 bp, 8 predicted proteins | sample MGYA00511552_ERZ779892 | MGnify/ENA primary metagenome ERZ779892 (study PRJEB29588, sample SAMEA2154561) | human gut metagenome | biome: human gut; feature: human-associated habitat; material: faeces | place: Denmark | collected 2008/2010 ... | reverse complement strand
ATTTATATATACATATTTTTATTTATAGTACATTTGAGGAGATAGTAATGATATCTGATGAATTTAATTCCAAAATATGGATTTATTTTGAAACCAATCTTAAACCAAGAACAAGAAAAGAATATTTCAAAATTATAAATGATTTTAATAAAGAGATTGGTCATGATCCACTTACATTAACAAGCAAAGAAGCTAAACAATATTACAATTATTTACTAAATAAAATGGAACACAACCTGATTAGTTATTCAACGGGCGTTATGAGATTATCTGTTATCAGATCTATATGTAATTTTATAGAGTATTATAATATTAATCACGGAAATAAGTATATTAATTATTTTAAAGAATATTCTCTTCCTGAACCTGATAGATTAATTGATGAAAAAGGAATACCTAACAGTCTTGAAATAAACAATATACTTGAAGCAATTAAAGAACGTGATGATAAAAAAGCATTCCTGATTTTTTCATTAGCAGTAAAATGTGCTTTAACAAATTCTGAAATATGTAAACTTAATATGGAATATATTGTTCTCGATAAGACAAGTAACTCAATATGTATTAATTATCCTGCAAATAGCAGGAATAATATAGCAAGAACAATAAAAATACCAGATGATGTTGCAAAATTATTAGATGAATATATTTATGAAAATAATATCAAAGAAGGTCCTGTATTTATCAATAAAAGAAAAAACAGAATGCAGCTAAGGGACTCTGAAAGATTAATCGAAAAATACTGCAAAATATGTCTTGATAATAATAAAATTAGAAATAAATACACTTTACAGGCTTTAAGACATGCTGGTTTATCATATATGCTTGCTGGTGGAGCTCCAAAAGATGCAGTTGCAAACTATGCCGGTATAACAGGCAGGTGGATGACACGTTATGACAGGATAATAACGTCAAAAACATATAATCAGGCAGTAAACTATAGTATAATCACCATTCAGTAAATAAATAAAAAATTGCACAATATATTCCAAATATCGTTTAAGAATATTTAAAATAGTATTAATTATAGTACCATAAAAAAGATAGTACTTTTCAAAGTATTTAACTATGTTATAATAATAATCGAAAGAGCTTTATATGAGCTCAATACAATTCCCCAATGTCCCATCAAAAGATTATATCTTTTGGTGGGATCCCCTTTTTTTACTACAATTTAATTAAACTCTGATAAATATTTTCTATATTTTACTGGCAACATATTCCTCTGCAATTCAGGATTAATTCTTTCTTTAATAGCAATTGAATTAAAAAAGCTTTTCCAAAGCTTCTGACATTTAATATCATAATCTGAATATGAATTTATCTTATTATATAAACCTGAGTCAGAATCATTATAAAACAGGTTCTTTCCATTTGCTGTATGAATATAGCAAAAATTTCTTTTAATATCGTATATAACAAAATCCTCACAATGAAGTCTGTCAGCAAAATGATCCGTCAACATATATATTATGTTATTATCAGGCTCAATTCTTGCAAGAAGTAATCCAGAAGCATTTTCATTAAATCTTATTATCTCCCTATAAAACGCAGCTTCATTAGAAACTTTCCTATCAATCTTAAATAAATCATATATGAATTTATCATGTATATTATTAATATATTCTTTTCCGTGTTTAAAAAGTTTCTGTAAGCTATGATATACTATAGAAGCTTTAGATGGCTCATTGGAATTTATAACTCTGAAAATAATACTATATACATAATCGCCCAGTTTTTGTTGTATTGAACGTATTACTTTATTACTAATATTACAATCTGCTTTTACATAAGTATATGTTTCAAAAAAAGAATAATTAGAATTCTTCGCATCAAAAATACAACTTATATCTGTATGACTTGTTCCTTCTTCCCATGCCATATATATAGCCGTAAATATACCATCTATACTATCTTCACAAATAAATATATTAATTAAAGTATTAAAACCACTCATATAAATATAATCCTTTTTCTTTACGCTTATTATATCTTATAATTATAATTGTCATCAAAAAAAGACAGCTGCTTATAAGTGTTATGATGTTCTAAATCATATATTTTTCTCAGGTCTTTAGAATCAATAATACAATTGGTTATATAATCCTGATCTATTTTAATGTTATACATCATATGTCCATTACATGTTATGAAGTATATGGCTCTTTTTAAAACAACACCTATTTTTTTTAAATCATTAAAATCCAGCTTTACATGTTTTCTGGCATATAGTATTCTTTTAGCAGATTTAACTCCGATTCCTGGAACACGAAGTAACATATTATAATCAGCTTTATTAACTTCGACTGGAAAAATCCCAAGGTTTCGTATAGCCCAGTCACACTTAGGATCAAGCAAGGAATTAAAATTAGGATGCTTTTCAGATAATAATTCAGAAGCTTTAAATCCATAAAATCTCATAAGCCAATCAGCCTGATATAAACGATGCTCTCTTAGCAGAGGAACCCCAGTCCCATCAGGCTGAAGTGGCAAATCAACGTCCATATTTACATTAACAAAAGCAGAATAGAAAACTCTTTTTAAACTATATTGGTTGTATAAAGCCTCTGCTATAGTGACAAGATGATAATCAGTTTCATCAGTTGCACCAACAATCATCTGTGTACTTTGCCCAGCTGGTACAAAAACTGGTTTTTTGTACCTTGTAGGAATAGTGTCAGAATCTTTAATATAATTATCCTGTAAATATATTCCAGTTTCTTTATATCTTATCTCTTCCAAAGTCTTTTTCTTAACACCAATCAGATTCATATTGGAATTAATCTCATGCTGAATCATACGCATTGGCTTTAATATATTATCTCTTGACTTAGATGGTGCTAATTTTTTAAGAGCGGCATTTGTAGGAAGCTCAAGATTAACGCTCATTCTGTCTACATAATAACCAGCAAGCTTAATAAGTTCTTCACTGGCACCAGGTATAGCTTTCATATGAATATAACCACCAAAATTATACTTTGTTCTAAGAATAATAACAGTTTTAAGCATTCTTTTCATAGTTTCATCAGGTGTCTGGATTATTCCTGAACTTAAGAATAGTCCTTCTATATAATTTCTTTTATAAAACTGAACAGTAAGTTCACATATCTCTTCAGGCGTAAATGTTGCTCTTACAACATCATTAGAAGCCCTGTTTATACAGTACTTACAATTATAAATACATTCGTTAGTCAGAAGGATTTTTAATAATGATATACACCTTCCATCTGCACTGAAACTATGGCATATGCCACATGCCCTGGAATTCCCAATACCTTTTTTGTTGTTATTTCTTTCTACACCGCTTGAAGAACAAGACACATCATATTTTGCAGCATCAGACAATATTTCAAGTTTTTCCATAATACTAAGATTATCTTTTATTATCATATATTCAACAACTCCTAAATAAATGCAAGAACATTTGTTTGTATTTATATAATAGAACATTTGTTTGTATAATGCAAGCATTAACTATTTACGATTGACTATTAATACAACTTTTTAACTTGACACTCACAGCATAATATTGATAATAAATATAAAGATGTATTAACAAGATGATGTCTTATAGATTTTTTAATATGGAGATAATTCTAATGAATAAAATGGTGATTTTTGATCTTGATGGAACATTATTAAACACACTTGAAGATTTATGTGATTCTGTTAACTATGCACTTAAAACCAATGGATTACCAGAAAGAAGTATAGAAGAAGTAAGAAATTTCGTTGGTAATGGCATACGGCTTTTAATTGAACGAAGTGTTCCAGCCAATACAACTAAAGATATAACAGATAAAACATTTGAATGTTTTAAAGCATATTATGGATTACATTGTAATGATAAAACAAAAACTTATCCTGGAATCATAAACATGCTAAAAAAAGTAAAAGCAAACGGATATAAGACAGCTGTCCTGTCAAATAAAGCCCAATATGCTGTAACCAAACTCTGTAATATATATTTTGATAATGTAATTGATATTGCAATAGGTGCTAAAGAAAATATACCAAAAAAACCTGCGCCTGATGCCCTTTTTATGTGTGCAAAAGAACAGAACATTGATCTTAAAAATATAATATATGTTGGAGATTCTGATGTTGATGTAGCTACCGCAAAAAATGCAGGCGTAACTGGAATAGCTGTAACATGGGGATTCAGGAGTCGTGAAACCTTAAAAAAATGTGGTGCAGAAATATTAGTCAAAAATACGAAAGAATTATCAGATGTATTACAACAATGTATAACAAAAAAATCCTGCTGACATTCATTTTATAATAAAACTGTAAAGAAAGTAAACTGAAAATCCAAAAATAATTTACGAAAAACAGTTAACAAATAAAGCAGATAAAACGAAAATAGACAAAATAGATAAAATTTCAAAAAACCACTTGACATATTATGATTAAATATGTATTATAGTGCTTGTGTTCGCATAAAACTATTGTTTTTAAGAACATTAAATATAATATGCGCGAGTGGCTCAGTGGTGGAGCACCTCCTTGCCAAGGAGGGGGTCGCGGGTTCGATCCCCGTCTCGCGCTCTTAATAACAGGGTATCCTAAAGGATACCCTTATTTTATATATAGTAAGTTTAAAATAACAAAAAAGGAATTATTAATTTATGAAAGAAAGAGAACAATTTGGTTCGAGATTAGGATTCATTCTTGTGTCAGCAGGATGTGCGATCGGTCTTGGAAATGTATGGAAATTTCCATATATATGTGGTATGTATGGAGGAGCAGCATTCATAGTAATGTATGTTATATTTCTTGCACTGCTGGGACTGCCGATTCTCATATGTGAATTTTCTGTTGGAAGAGCCAGTAGAAAAGGTATAGGAAAAGCTTTTGACGTTCTTGAAAAAAAAGGAACACACTGGCATCATCTTAAATGGATGGGTATAATCGGTTCATATATACTTATGATGTTTTATACTATGGTAGGCGGATGGATGTTATATTATGCATACCTCGAATTGTCTGGTAAATTAGCCGGTCTGGATGCCGCGGCGATTAAAGATACATTTAACAATATGCTTGGTAATCCAGGTTTAATGACGTTTTTTGCAGTACTCGCTATTTTAATTGCTTTTGGTATATGTGCTCTTGGATTACAAAACGGAGTAGAAAGAATAACCAAAGTTGTTATGTCACTTCTGCTGTGCCTGATTGTTATATTAGCAATTCATTCTTTTGCTTTACCAAATGCATCGGAAGGAATTAAGTTTTACCTTGTACCAAATATAGAGCTTGTTAAAAAATCTGGCATTGGTGAAGCTGTATTTGCAGCCATGACCCACGCATTTTTCACTTTAAGTATCGGAATGGGAGCGATGGAGATATTTGGAAGCTACCTTGATAAAAAACGTTCTTTAACAGGTGAAGCCATAAGTATTGTTTTACTTGACACATTTGTAGCACTTATGGCCGGATTCATAATTATACCTGCATGTTTCTCATTTGGTGTAAATCCAGACAGCGGTCCATCATTGCTGTTTATCACCCTGCCTAATGTATTTAATAACATGGCTGGCGGCAGAATCTGGGGATTTTTATTTTTTGTATTTATGTCATTTGCTGCATTATCAACAATTATAGCCGTATTTGAAGAAATAATAGCCGTATGGATGGATATTACTGACTGCAAACGCCAAAGGGCTGTTATAATAAACATTTTTGCTATTATTATACTTTCATTACCTGCAATACTTGGATATAACATATTATCAGGAATTCAGCCTATTGGTGCGGGTTCAACAATAATGGATCTTGAAGATTTTCTTGTATCTTACAACCTTCTTCCATTGGGAAGTCTTGTTATGGTATTATTCTGTACAAAAAAGAATGGATGGGGATTTGATAACTTTATAAAAGAAGTTGATACCGGAGAAGGAATAAAGCTGCCTTTATGGATCAGAAAATATATGACTTATATATTGCCAGCTGTAATAACAGTTATATATCTTAAAGGTTATTATGATATGTTTGCGGCGCAGCCTCTTAATATTCTGATTGGGTGGATGTGCCTTGCTGTTTTATTTGTTACTGCTATATACCTTATAGCCTTTTTAACAGGCAGAAAAAAATCAGTATAAATATTTTTTTAATGGAAAGACATTATTTAACATGTACTAAAATGGTTTATAAAATGATTAAAAAGTACATAAAATTAATATCTTTCCATTTTGCTATCAATTACACTTTAAAATCCATATATATATTTTTTATATTATATGATAATACCATTGGCAAAGGTCTTTATATATTCAAAAATATTAAATTTACAAGGATTCATTAATGTGATAAAATATTTTATCAAATAAGCAAGCTACGATATCAGTTATATAACTAAGAAAAGGAAACGTAATCATGAAACTATTAGAAGACAGAATAAGAAAAGATGGAATTATAAGAGAAGGTAATGTTCTTAAGGTTGACAGCTTTATTAATCATCAGATGGACATCGGACTTTTTGAGGAAATGGCAAAGGAGTGGAAACGCCTTTTTGCAGACAAAAAAATAAATAAAATTCTTACAATAGAAGCAAGTGGAATTGGTATTGCAGCCATAGTCGCAAGAGAATTCGATGTTCCTGTTGTTTTTGCAAAAAAATCAAAAAGTATCAATCTTGATGATAATAATTTTAGTACTAAAATACAATCATTTACACATGGCAAAGTATATGATGTGATTGTATCTAAAAAATTCTTATCACCAGAAGATCATATTCTTGTAATAGATGATTTCCTTGCTAACGGTTGTGCACTTCTTGGTCTTACAGAGCTTGTTGAAAGCGCTGGTGCAACTGTAGAGGGAATAGGTATAGCAATAGAAAAAGGATTCCAGCAGGGTGGTAAAATAATACGTGAAAAAGGGTACCAGCTTGAATCACTTGCAATAGTTGAAAGCATGGACGCTGCTAACAAAACTATAAATTTCAGGGAACAATAAATAATTGTATCTGGATTTTATATTTTATAAACTGCAATAGAACGGAGAAATTAAATGAATACAATAACTGAATATATACCAGAGCTATATGCAACTTTCTGGGCTCTGATACCACCTTTAGTTGCCATAATACTTGCACTTATAACAAAAGAAGTATATAGTTCACTTTTTATTGGTATTATTATCGGTGGTTTATTATATGGTGGTTTATTTACTGCACATTTCAGCCTTGAAACATCTATACTTCATGTATTTGACGATGGCTTACTTGGTGTTTTATCAAATCCATCAAATATAGGTATACTAATTTTCCTCATTATACTTGGAATTATGGTAAGTATGATGAATAAAGCAGGTGGTTCAAAGGCATTTGGAGAATGGGCCTCTAAGAGAATAAAAACAAGAATAGGTGCAGAGCTTACTTCCATATTCCTTGGAATGCTTATATTTATAGATGATTATTTTAATTGTCTTACAGTAGGAAGTGTTATGCGTCCGGTAACTGATGGACATAATGTGTCAAGGGCAAAGCTGGCATACATAATAGATTCAACAGCCGCACCTATATGCATAATTGCGCCTATATCTTCATGGGCAGCCGCAGTAACAGGCTTTGTCGAAAATGAAGACGGCTTTGCTATTTTTATGCAGTGTATACCTTATAATTATTACGCACTTCTTACGATAGTTGCCCTGCTTTGCTTTGTTATATTAAAAGTTGATTTCGGACCTATGAAAACACATGAAGATAACGCTGCAAAGGGAGATTTATTTACAACTGCAGACAGACCTTATGCTAATGTATCCAACGAAGAAGTAATAAGAGGAAACGGAAAGGTTATTGATCTTGTATTTCCTATAATAAGCCTGATTATATGCTGTGTTATTGGAATGATATACACAGGTGGATTCTTTGATGGAACTCCATTTGTTACTGCATTTTCTAACTGTGATGCGTCCTTTGGCCTTATGATGGGAAGCTTTTTTGCCATGATGCTTACAATATTATTCTATGTAGTAAGAAAAATACTTACCTTCAATGATTGTTTCTCATGTATTCCTGAAGGTTTTAAAGCTATGGTTCCTGCTATTCTCATATTAACATTTGCATGGACACTTAAAGCAACAACTGACAGCCTTGGTGTTAAAGAATATGTTGCAGGACTTGTTGGAGGATTGTCTGTAGGATTCCTTAATTTTCTTCCTGCCATTATATTTATTGTAGCTATATTCCTTGCATTTGCAACAGGTACAAGCTGGGGAACATTCGGCATACTTATTCCTATTGTTGTTGGAACATTTGCAGGTACAGATAAGACTATGATGATTATATCAATATCAGCATGTATGGCTGGAGCAGTATGTGGTGACCACTGTTCACCTATATCAGATACAACTATTATGGCATCTGCCGGAGCACAGTGCAATCATATGAATCATGTATCTACACAGCTTCCTTATGTTATTGTTGTAGCTGCTGTTTCACTTATAACCTACATTATAGCCGGATTTTTACGTAATGCTATAATATCTCTTATAATAGGTATTATACTTATGGTCGGCTGCATATTGCTTATTAAATATATAACAGATTGTAAAAGTAAGGAAGCAGGAGGAAAACAATGATTTCGCCTGAAAAAGTAATAATTATAATTGCATTATTATTTATTATATGTGTTATGCCTTTTCCAATAGGGCTTTTAATGTTTAAATTCAAATCAGAAAAATTAAAGGCAGAGGTCAGAAAAAAATCTGAAGAAGCCAGTATGGATAATAAAGATAATAAAGAAAACAACGATTACAACATTAATAATGATAATGAAACTAATGTCACTAATAATGAAACTGATGTAACTGATGTAACTGATAATAATTAGGAGTTGTGGGCTTTTGACCATGGTATAACAAATTATTATTAATTTATCATTTGCGTTTTATCCTGTTTTCCTGTAGAATTATAGGGAAATAAAATATTACATATGATAGATATCATATCAGAAAGGACTATATGAAAGACTATTCAATTAATACAAAATGTGTTCAGGCCGGATATACTCCAATGAACGGTGAACCACGCCAGATTCCTATCATTCAGTCAACTACCTTTAAGTATGACACAAGCGAAGATATGGGAAAGCTTTTTGATCTTGAAGCTTCTGGATATTTCTATACAAGATTGCAGAACCCAACAAATGATCACGTTGCTGCTAAAATATCTGCACTTGAAGGTGGAACAGCTGCAATGCTTACATCATCAGGACAAGCTGCTAACTTCTTTGCTTTATTTAACATATGTGAATGTGGAAGTCATATTGTTGCTTCATCGTCAATATATGGCGGTACTTTCAACCTTATATCAGTTACACTTAAGAAAATGGGAATAGATGTTACTTTTGTATCTCCTGATGCATCAGAGGATGAACTTAATGCTGCATTCAAAGATAATACACGTGCTATGTTTGGTGAAACTATTGCAAATCCTGCTCTTACAGTTCTTGATATTGAAACATTTGCTAAAGTGGCACATGCACATAATGTTCCACTTATAGTAGATAATACATTTCCTACTCCTGTAAACTGCAGACCTATAGAATGGGGTGCAGATATCGTAACACATTCTACAACTAAATATATGGATGGTCATGGAGCAGCAGTTGGTGGTGCTATCGTTGACTCTGGTAATTTTGACTGGATGGCACATAAAGATATGTATCCAGGTCTATGTACACCTGATGAGAGTTATCATGGCATAACATATGCAGAAAAATTTGGCAAAGAAGGTGCATTTATAACAAAATGCACTTCCCAGCTTATGAGGGATTTAGGCTGTATACAATCACCTCAGAATGCTTTTATACTTAATCTTGGACTTGAATCGCTTCATGTAAGAATGCCAAGACACGTACAAAACGGACAGGCAGTTGCTGAATTTCTTGAAAACCATCCAACTGTTAAATACGTCAACTATCCAGGTCTTAAAAGCAATAAATATTATGATCTTGCTAAAAAATATATGCCAGACGGCGGATGTGGAGTAGTATCTTTTGAAATAAATGGTGGAAGAGAAGCAGCAGAGAATTTCTTAAAGAATTTAAAGCTTGCTGCTATTGAAACACATGTCGCAGATGCGAGAACATGCTGTCTTAACCCAGCTACATCAACACATAGACAGATGAATGACGAACAGTTAAAGGAAGCAGGAGTACCTGCTGGTTTAATAAGAATATCATGCGGACTAGAAGATAAAAAGGATCTGATTGCAGATATTGCACAGGCACTTGAAGCAGTTAAATAATCTCTAAAATAATAGGCACATATTATAATTAAGCAGTTACTTTTAATTTTCACTTAATTATAATATGTGTTTTTTATTTTGTTCTCTAATATATTGGTTTTATTTTATATTATTATAATA
>ERZ779892.3750-NODE-3750-length-10375-cov-2.639535_pt1 | contig 10375 bp, 8 predicted proteins | sample MGYA00511552_ERZ779892 | MGnify/ENA primary metagenome ERZ779892 (study PRJEB29588, sample SAMEA2154561) | human gut metagenome | biome: human gut; feature: human-associated habitat; material: faeces | place: Denmark | collected 2008/2010 ... | reverse complement strand
GTCAATGGCGGCGCGTTGTTCGTCAGTCCAATTCGGCATGGGTTTTCCCTCCCTTGTTCAGCATTTTTGCGGCGTTTTCCAGCTTCAGTCAATGGAATGGAAAAATTTTTCAGAAACAAATCCGCATCCTGCAATAATTCAAAAGCACCTCCGACAATTCAAGCGTTGCCAGAGGTGCTTTTGAGTTAGGCTTTAGAACCACCGGTCAGCGGCAGTCCATCTGCATAGTGATCCAGGAAATGATGATATTCATCTCCATCGTGGTAGGAAATGATTGTTCGGAGGTTGACGTTGCAGACGCTGTTAAAAATATTCTTTTCCACGTCCGGATTGGTCTTTTTCAGCTGGGCAATCAGCGCCTTGGTTTCCTTGCGCTTTGAAGCAGTTTCCTGCTCCGGATGCTCCTGCGTCATCCGGCAGGCGCACTGAATGAATTTCAGATGGTGAAACTCTGCCCACTGGATGACATCGGCTTCCCGCATGAAATAAAGCGGGCGAATCAATTCCATTCCGGAAAAGTTTGCGCTATGCAGTTTGGGCATCATCGTCTGCGTCTGAGAACCATAGAGCATCCCCATGAGAATGGTTTCAATGACATCATCAAAATGATGTCCCAAGGCGATCTTGTTACAGCCGAGATTCTTGGCTGCCTCGTACAAATGTCCCCGCCGCATTCTGGCACAGAGATAGCAGGGATGCCGTTCCTGCTTATTTACCACCTCGAAAATTCTCGTCTGAAATGTGCGCAGAGGCAACTGTAAAATCTCCGCATTTTTTTGAATTTGATTCCAGTTTTCCTCCGCATATCCGGGATTCATACACAGGAATTCCAACTTAAACGGAATGTTCCCATATTTCTGAAAATGCTGCATGCATTTTGCCATGAGCATTGAGTCTTTTCCGCCAGATACACAAACTGCAATGCGATCTCCCGGCTGAATCAATTCATACGTTTTCACCGCCTTGGTAAATGCATTCCAGATGGAAACACGAAATTCCCGAATGATACTGCGGTCGATTTCCTGCGCTCTTGAAAGTTCTTTCATTTTATTTTTTTACACTTCCTTTTTGATTTCCTACGACTTCCAATTCCTTTTTCCTGTACTTTTGCATCATGTAGTGATAAAAGAAACTGATTCCCAGACAAAGTGCTCCGCAGAACAGGAAGCTCACCGCTCTCAGGAAAAGCTGGTCGTAAGAGATATCCAGCAGAATCAGCTTGCAAATGCTGATCATCACGAGAACCAGTCCGAACACACGGATAACACGATAGGGGCGACAGAAGCCAAGTATAATATATCCGATTGCCAGACACAAAAAACCACAGCTCAACAAAATGCTGGGAACGTGGAACGCATAGAGCAGCAACGGCAACAGAAGCGCATGCTGCAATCCAAAAAGAAATTCCCGTCCGGAGGCAGAAAGTACTTTTCGCTTTGTGGGATTTTTCAGCAGTGAATAGGAGTAAGACAAAAGCACTGCAGTTACCGCACACGCTAGCACGATTTTCTCCGGCAACGAAACTTCCAGAGAGGTTTCTGCGCCATTGCCCAGTAAAAGCACAGTTCCCACAAGCAGAAGCACCATGCGATAACTCATGTGCAGCCAGAAAAACGGATCATTCTTTCGGACACAGCGAAAATGCAGCATTGCCACACAGAGAACCGCTGCAAAAATCACATACAGCCAACAAAATGACTGATTTGCCGGCATGCTGCAAAGCGGTGGTATTGCACGCAGCGGAATCCACGAACAGAACAAAAATAGACCGTAGACAATCTGTGTGAACTTTCGCTGATGCATGCTCTTGGATGTTAGGAAAAGATAGCCAAGAAAGGCAAACCACAGCAAGTTTTTCGCTGCCCAAAAATGTTCCGGCATGGCAAGGAGAAATCCGCTCACCGCTGCAATGATTCCGCAAAAGTTTACGCAGTAGCATTGCGTCGGCATTCTGCGATGCTGTGTGATGTGCCAAACAGCAACCAACAAGATCGCACTTCCGCCAAATACCGCCAGAGAAGTTCCTGCATTCCATGCCCAGAATCCCAGCAGCACTAACAGCTGTGCAAAAGTCGGCAGGAACAGAGAAGTCCATCGCACATCTGATGCCACTTGCAAATGCCTGAGTTTGTACATTCTCCAAAAATATTGGAACAAAATTGATAACAGCAAAAGTCCAAGTGCTATACACACAATAGGCGTTTGCCGGATATCGCCCGAAACCTGCACATCGATCTGGAACAGGAGGGCAAAAACAACACCTGCATGGCAAATCATTTCCAACAGCGGATACCGCTTCGCATCTCGGCGGGAGGTGCCTGTGAGAAGTGCAAAGGCGAGTACGGCATAGCCAACAAACAGCAAGAGATTCCAGTTCTGTATTGCAGCATCAGACGAAAATGCTGCGAAATGCGAACGAAGCCAAATGATGTTTCTTAAAACAGTACAGCATACCCCAAGGACTCCGATGGGGCGGAACAGCGACTCTCGTTTTCTCGCCAGAATGCAAACACAGCCAACCCACAAAAGGCACGGGAAATAGCTCCATGGGAAGACCTGCAAGGAGCAGGATTCGAAGAGATTCCAGAGAGCGTATAGTAGAGTTACCGCACCAATTCCACTAAGCTGGAAAAAGAAATGCTGAAATTTTTTCCAAGTGATTCCAATCCAGCCAGTGGCAAACATGATAAGCGCAATGCACAGCGGCAGAAGTTCTCTCAGAACGTCTGGGGAAGCGCTTCGGTTTATCAGCCAAAAACAATCGCAGAAAAGAACTGTAACTGGAATCGCCCCGTATTTTTTGAGAAATGCAATACTTTTTTCAGAAGGTTTTTTGCTCCAAAGGTGATAAAACAGCAATGTCATCAGCGCAATTACCGCACAGATCAAGCGGGAAATCGTCCGTTCTGTCAGCGGTGTTGCCATTTCAATGCACAATGTGGATAGCAGCAAAAGCAAGCCGGAAATTCGAATCCCCTTGCGATTTTTACGAACATTCTGCCCAAAATCAAAGCTTCCCAGACAAATAAAACAACCAGCAAAGGCAGCTGCAAAATGTGCACCACGAACCAGATCATTGCTGCATGCTTGGCACAACACCAGAGTTCTTTCGCCATTCCCGCTGATGTCGCTTGCAGCAGTTCTTCGGAATTGACCGTATACATGACAAGAACCGCAAGCGCAATCAAAGCTCTCTGATACCATGTCATTTCAAGATTCAGCTGAAAAGCCCAGCATGTCACCATGCCAATTCCATGAATTACACGGGTTAGTTTAGAAAGAGTTTGGCCTTTTTGCATGTGACAGCACGCAAAGAGCATCCCGCAGTTGCACAGGGAAAATCCGGCAAAGCAATAGAAGCATGCAGAGATTCTCCACGCCGAGGGAACGGCAAATACCACAAACAGCCACGTGAACAGCTGGAACAGAGCATAGGAGATCTGCAAGTAAAACGATGCGTGTTTGCGCCATCCCAGAATCGTCAAAAATGCAAGGAGGAACAGCCACGTGAAAAGGCGCAGAACATTTGTTATCTGCATCTGCGGTGCATTAAGGATGAGCAGCAAAACAGCAAATATTGTCAACATCAAATGAAGCTGATAGATGCCCTGAACGGTATGCGTTCTCTGGGCAGCAGTCCAAAACGCCAAGATTCCTGTAATGCTGCCGAAAAACAGTGTCCACTGTGTTGCTGTGTTCACTGGAAGTGCAGCAGCAAGCAGCAGCCATAACGGAATCCACAGAAGAAATGCGGTGAGATAGTGCAGCGACCAGATCGAATCTGTTCCCTTTTGCCGCTTTCTCCACTGGTATGTCTCCCAGAAATATTGAAACGGCAGGAACAAGAGCAGCAAACCGGCACCGAACCAGATCAATGTGCGCACTGAAAGTCCTGCGAAAAGAATCTGATCCGCATCTGGACTTATCTGTAAAAGGAGAAGCTGTATCTCCAGCAAAAACACACAGAAATGATTCAGCAAAAATGTGGCAATCCGATTCGGCTTAGCATCGGAGCGTGCTGTAAACAGATAGAACAGGGCGGACAGGAGAAAGTAGGGAAACAGACAGAGGATCTGTGCAGCATATTGAGAGAGATCTCCATTCCCCGGCGTGTGACTGGAATAGCCGATGGAGGAAAAGACCGCAACGACCATTCCCACCTGTCCGATCACACGAAACACAGCGGACTGTTTTCGGGAAATCAAAAAGACGATGACCGCCCAAAGCAAGAACAGACCATACAGCGCAAGTGGCGGAATCCACTGGTAATACCAATATGTCAGCAAAATTCCAAGATATAGGATTCCCACACCGCATCCGGCGACAGTCAGGAACGAAGTTCGAAAATTTTTCTTCCAGCGGGCACCGAAAATGCCCACCGCAGTCAGAAAACCGCCGGATGCAAATACGCCCAGCATCTGCCCTATCCTGGACGAAGCGGCATATGTCATCAGCATAACACCAATGAAAATCAATGCTGATGCCAGAATGCCAAGCACATTTCGTCCGAACTTGGTGTCCCAATCTTTTTTCGTCGGCTTTGTCTGCGGTGGTGAGAGCGGCTGCGAAGCAGGCATTCCCCATGGTTGCGGCGGAACAGGCGATGTAACGGCTGCCGTCTGCTGTTTCCTGCGCTGCTCTGTTTCGTATTGCGCTTGCTGCTGTTGTAGCCGGAAAAGTTCCATTTCCAGTGCCTGTATCTGTGCCTTAACGCTTTGAATGCGGGCGGACTGATCCTCCATAGATAACCCTCTTTCTGTGACAAACATTTTCTCTATTGTATCAGATACCACATAAAATGTCAAGGATTTCCGTCTTTTTCATGAATGATGCTCTAGAAAACAGGGAAATATAACAAGGCAAGGAGGAATTTTCTTATGGCATTTCAAAAAGTGATGATCTCTGGTATAAACACATCAGAACTGACGGTTTTGAAGGAAGAAGAGAAAATCAAACTGCTCCGTGAAATTCGTGAAACCAACAGCAAGGAGGCACGGGACAAGCTGATCCAGGGAAATCTGCGCCTTGTGCTCAGCGTCATTCAGAAATTTTCCGGACGTGGCGAGGACATGGATGATCTTTTTCAAATCGGTGTAGTGGGGCTGATGAAAGCCATCAACAACTTTGATCTCTCCAAAGAGGTACGCTTTTCTACGTATTGCGTTCCCATGATCAGCGGAGAGCTTCGACGCTATCTGCGGGATTTCAATCAGATCAAGGTGAGCCGTTCTCTTCGGGATCTTGCGTATCAGGTGATGCAGGCAAAAGAACAGCTTACCACACAGCTCCAAAAAGAACCGACACTCGCTCAAATTGCAGAGAAAACCGGTGCCAAACAAGAAGATATCGTCATCGCCATGGAGAGCATCAGCGAGCCAATGTCTTTGTATGAGCCTGTATACTCTGATACCGGAGACACCCTCTATATTCTTGATCAGATCAGCGATCAGGATACCGTAGAGAACTGGATAAGAGAATTGTCGCTTCGGGATGCTATTCGGAATCTTGGAAAAAGAGAGCAAAACATTCTCTATCTTCGGTTCTTTCAGGGAAAAACGCAGACAGAAGTGGCAAAAGAAATCGGCATTTCCCAGGCGCAGATCTCCAGATTGGAAAAGGGCGCAATTACAAAGATTCGTGAAGCGAGTAAAATATAGCTGACGCTCCTTAAAATATACCACATGCAGAAAACAGGGCTTGCTTTTTTCATTTCCTTATGATATAATATGAAATATACTGATAGATTTTGTGCATTCGAATCAATGAATGGAGGAATATAGTGAAAATTCAAGAGTCTGCTGAAAATTATCTGGAAACGATCCTAGTGCTTCGCAACCGCCACGGCAGTGTACACGCCATTGACATTGCAAACGAACTGTCATTTTCCAAACCCAGCGTCAGTGTTGCCATGCGCAATCTTCGTGAGAACGGCTATATCACCGTGGATTCCAGCAACAACATCTCCCTGACACCACAGGGGCTGGTCATTGCAGAAACCATCTACGAACGGCATACGCTGATTTCCAACTGGCTTATCTCCCTTGGCGTATCTCCGGAAACTGCTGCAGAAGATGCATGCCGTATGGAACATGTCATCAGCGCAGAGAGCTTTTCGGCAATTAAACAGCACGTTTTATCCAAAGGAGCACCAGAAACAGAGGAGTCGGCATCATGATGAAACGCATCGTCACCATTCAGGACATCTCCTGCTTTGGAAAATGCTCCTCCACTGTTGCGCTTCCGCTGATCTCTGCCATGGGTGTGGAAGCAGCGGTGATCCCAACAGCGGTGCTTTCCACACATACCGGCGGATTTACCGGATACACCTTTCGGGATCTGACTGCGGACATTCCTAAAATCGCACAGCACTGGAAGTCCTTACAGCTGGAATTTGACGGCATTTACACCGGATATCTCGGTTCCAGAAAGCAGATACAGATCGTCTCCAATTTCTTCGACCAATTCCGCAGCAGCAATACTAAAATTGTGGTCGATCCGGTTATGGGCGATTTCGGAAAATTTTATGCCGGATTCACCATGGATTTTGTCGCAGAAATGCGCCAGCTCTGCCAAAAAGCAGATGTCATTGTGCCAAACCTCACAGAGGTTTCTCTTCTGTTGGGGATTCCCTATCCGGAAAACTACACAGAAGCTGATGTACACAACATGCTCCGCCAGCTTACTGCTCTCGGTTGCTCGTCTGCTGTCATCACCGGCATCCAATATGATGATACCAATCACGGCGCTGTCGCCTATGACAGCAAGTCCGATCATTTCTATCAGACGTTCCGAAATCATGTTCCGGAACCCATGCACGGAACCGGCGACATTTTTGCCAGTGTACTCTCCGGCGCACTGATTCGTGGCGCATCCTTGGAGCAGGCGCTCTCCATTGCTGTCAATTTCACAGCGGATACCATTGAGGCAACGCTGCCTGATCTGCGCACGCTGCCACGTGAAAAAGCACCGTGGTACGGTGTGTACTTCGAATCCTGCATCGGAAAGCTTGTCTCCTACACCAGCGAGATTCACGCTTAATACAAAAATCCCATTGCTGAAGCCATTTCAGCAATGGGATTTTTTATGCTCTGCCGGGGACTTTCATCTCCAGCCATTGAATCAGTTCGTGGAATCCATCCAGATTCATGGGGTATTGTTTTTCCTCTTCAATCTCGGCTTTCTCGGAACAGAGCCGGCTATGCCAAATCTGCACGGTCAGCGCAGAATCAGAGGGCGTGATTTTATAGCTCAACGTTCCATAGCTCCCGCTAAACGGATTTTGGAACTCAAAATAGGAGAACTGCGGAATGTCCAAAATCTCAGATACCGGATTTTTACGCATGTGCGCACACCTCCTTTTCCAAAATCGGAATCGCCTTGTCTATGGTTTGGGCAACGCCGAGAAGCAGCGGCTGAAAGCACTGTTCCGGCTGTGTCAGATCGGGTACCATAATCACACGGCATCCTGCTGAAAACGCCGCATAAATTCCATTTGGGGAATCCTCCATCGCCACGCATTCCCGTGGGTTAAGCTGCAATGCCTCGGCAGCCCGCAAATAGATCTCCGGTTCAGGTTTGCCGTGCTGTACCTGATCGCCGCCGACGATCATGGAAAACTGCATCGGAATCCCAGCCATCTTCAAACGCTCCACGGCGAGATCTTTGGCAGTCGCTGTTGCAACTGCGGTTCGGATTCCGTTTTCCTGACAGAATTGCAGCAGCTCCGAAACGCCCGGCTTTGGTGTAGCACCCTGTTTTTGAATGGCTTCTGCCACCCGTTCCCGCCGGCGGTCCCGAACCTTGAAATAGTCGAATGAGTCTCCCATCACCCGCTTGAAGTAAGGCGCAGCATAGTCCTTGGAACAGCTGCGAACGGCCAATGCATATTCATCCGGAAGCACATATCCAAATTCGGCTGCGCTCTTCTTCCAACAGGAAAAATAAATCCGCTCAGTGTCTAGCAAAAGACCATCCATGTCAAAAATTACACCACGAATCATGGACATTCTCCTTTTTAGCGAAACAGCTGCTGTTTCAGGGATGCCAGATCAAATCCATTGACCAAGCCGTCCCCAGTCAATTCCGCCTGATCGTAAGCAGCAGCGGAAAGGCGCTCCTCTCCCAGCAGATACCGGAAAAGCTTGACTGCATCTGCAATTTGCACTGTGCCATCCAAGTTTACATCGCCTTTCTGCGAAGTCGGTTCTGTCGTGGTCACCGTTGTTTCCGAAGTAGAAATTGTGGTTTCTTCGGCACTGGTTTCTGTTTCCGAGGTCGTAGACTCTGTGGTAGTAGTGGTTCCCGTTGTTTCAGATGTAGTAGTAGCAGTGGTGGTCGTAGTTGACGTTGACGGCGTTTCGGTCAGGTAGCTGGAAATCAAATCTGCCCAATGCTCTCCCATGCAGGCATATCCTGCCTCATTGGGATGCACGCCATCTTGCAGTCCTGTCTGCACATCCACAACGCTATGCACATCGGCGAATCGGATTTTCTCCCCTGCTGCCTGTTTCTTTGCGACCAGCTCCGCAATGGACTGGTTATAGGTGTCGATGCTCTCCTGTACTTTTGCGGTGAATGTTTCCGGATCTGAAGTGTAATCCAGGCCATACTTCCAAGTATAAGCGCCCAGCCAATCCAACCGCTGTGCAACATCAATATCCGGAATGGTAGATACAAAGAGCATATCTTCATCCTCGTCCAAATAGGGCAAAATCGCATCAATCAGCGACTCCAGACGATCAGTAATTCCATCATTGCAGGCATCCAGCACATCATTGGTACCGATTTGCAGCATAATGATATTGGGATCGTAAACCTCCAGCATATTTCCGCTGGTGTTGCTGTCATAATATGTGGTATCGAAAATGGTCTCTCTCAAACCAGACCGGGAGGATCCGTCTGTCTTCTGAATGGTATAGCCGCTGTATCCTGCATGTGCCGGATCGTAAGTAATTACCGTTCCATCTGACATGGTATAGGTTGCCGTGTTGGTCCAATTGTTTTGAGGGCCAACCATATCAAAATTGGTGATGCCCTTTTGCTGCATATCATAGCAGAAATACTTACGATAGCCATTGTCGCCGTTAATATAGCCATCTGTGATGGAATCCCCCATCGCCAGAATGCGAATTGGCTCTTCCGCCGAAGCAGTTGCAGCGGAAAAGTGTGTGCCTACACAAATTGCAGAAACCGCCAGACAAAATGCGGTAATTCCAGAAATCCATCGAAACTTCATCATGATTCTCGTTCCCTTCTCTTTTATTTGTTTTTCATCTCACGAATCTTCTCTGCCAGAGCTGTTGCCAAGACCGTTCCGCCTTCATCATTGGGATGCTATCCGTACACGGTTTTGGAGGCATCTGTCGGATCCGCCAACAGCGATGCAGCATCAAAGAACTGTGCACCGCAATCCGCAGCAATGGACGCCGCAGTTGCATTATATTCCGTTCGGATCGGTTCCAATTCCGCAGACAAATCAAAAGGCGGGGAATTCCAGACAATGGTCTGCACTCCGGAATCGGTACACTTTTTGGTGATGGTACGAACTGCGTCCTCGATCTCTGCTGCGGTCGCATGGCCAGAACCGCCATATGGCCCGCTGATGATATCGTTGGTGCCAAACGCAACCGTAATCAAATCTGCTCCCGCCACTGCACGGTTCAGCCAATCACCGTCCGCAGCACAATCTGTTGCTCTTGCATAGCCAAGTCCCAGATTCCAAAGGCTATAGTCTTCTGTTCCCAGCTGATCTAGTGTCTGCGCCGCCCAGAACTGATAGGCATTGTCCGAAGTCTGGCAGCCCTGTGTCACAGAGTCACCCAGCGTAACGATTTTCGTCTTTACCTCTCGTTTGCAGCCGAACAGCTGGGGCAGCGGAATCTCATTGACATAGTTGAAGCCCTTGCCGTTCCCCTGATCAGCATAAGCATATGTCATATTGGACATACAGATGCAGGGAATTTCTGTTCCTGTTACCGTCCACTCCCACAGCAGGTAGTGGTTTTCCGGCACATCCAGTGTTACCGGATCGCTCCAAAACGTTTCATCTGGTGCGACTTCCTTTTGACTTTTTCCGGAAAAAGTCACAGCTTCCATAGAATCCGGTTCCACATTCGGATCGAATTCTGTCCCGCCATCGGCAATTGAAGCGCTTTCAATGGTATACTTCCCGCCGGACTTTCCGGCATAAGATGTGCTCCCATCCTCCCACGTGGAGTCCACAGTGTTCGAAAAATAAAAGCAATATTCAAACGAGCCGGCAGCTTCTACTGGAAGCCATGCACGATAGGTCACGTGCTCCGCAGAATCGATGGTCTTATTATTTCCAGTTGCCACAACAGTATTGGAAACATAGGTATCGAACAGCGTCGGCTCC
>ERZ779892.3738-NODE-3738-length-10402-cov-3.093264_pt1 | contig 10402 bp, 9 predicted proteins | sample MGYA00511552_ERZ779892 | MGnify/ENA primary metagenome ERZ779892 (study PRJEB29588, sample SAMEA2154561) | human gut metagenome | biome: human gut; feature: human-associated habitat; material: faeces | place: Denmark | collected 2008/2010 ... | reverse complement strand
CCACCCGCCATCCGTAATCAGCCAGCCCTTCTCCTGCTGCCGGCCAATGACAGAGACCAGCACGGACTCAGCGATGTCCCCGATCTCGCAAACTCCCACACCATGCATAAAGAGATCAAAGATGGTCCCGACGCCGCTTCGATATTCCGTGACACCAGGAGCCTTTTCCGCGGCGCAGAGTGTCGGGGGGGAACCGACACTCACGATTTCAATCGGGAAACCGGCAGCGCGAAGGTCATCCGCGACTCGGGTAATTGCAGTCACTTCATTCTCGGCCGCGGCCTTCAGCTCGGCGTCCCCGTGCGCCGAATAGCTGCCGCCCGCGTGTGTCAGGACGCCGACAAGCGCCACGCCATCTTTCAGATGTCGGGCTACCTCAAGAATTTCAGGGCTTCCCGGTTTCAGGCCGGAACGATGTCCATCGCAGTCAATTTCAATCAGTACCCGAAAACTGGTGCCAGCTGTCCGCGCATAGCGGCTCACGGCATCGGCCGCCTCAACGCTGTCGAGAATGATCTTGCAGTCAGCCCCAGACTTATTAATCCGATCAACGCGGGGCAGTTTATGCGGGGCGATTCCGACCGCGTAAATCAGATCTGTGATTCCGTTGGAGGCAAAAAATTCCGCCTCTTTCAGGGTGGAAACTGTGGCGGGACCAGTCGGGTCCTCAATCTGGAGACGGGCAATTTCCAGACACTTATGCGTTTTCAGATGCGGACGCCAATGCACACCGAGCTTCGCGCAGGATGCTTTGGCTCGGGCAATATTCCGGATAAGTTTGTCGCGATCAATCAAAAGCGACGGTGTATCGAGCTCGGTGAGCTTCATAGGCGTGGCCTCGAGGAAGAAAAAGAAAATTTATTTTTTATTCTCCCCCACCCCCGATAGTCTGAATCACGCATAAAATCAAAAGAGTTTTGAGAAAAAATCAAAGATAAGAAACAGGAAGACCGATTTTCCAACCCTATTCCTGCCTTCTCTTTTCGGTTTTTTCAGATTTTTTAGGACTGAAAATTCATGAAACGCGTGTTGCTGCTCCTTCCCGCTCTGATTTTTGCCGCTTCGGCCGCGTCTGCTGCTGACGCTCCCCGCGGGAACACCCAGTTTGAAAGCTTTTCCCAGGTGAAGAAGATTCTGCTCAATCAGGTCTTCAACGATCACCGTACGACGATTTACTGCGGCGCGTCTTTCACGCCGGATAAGCAGGTCATTCTGCCGAAGGGATTCATCGCGGCCAAATCCCCGAAACGCGCAAACCGAATTGAATGGGAACATATTCTGCCGGCGGAAAACTTCGGAAGGGCCTTCACGGAATGGCGGGAAGGCGCGCCGGAATGCGTAAAAGGAAACGGTAAGCCTTATAAGGGCCGTGCCTGCGCAAACCGCGCGAGCGCGGAGTACCGCCTGATGCAGGCGGATATGTATAACCTCTACCCCGCAATCGGCTCCGTCAATGCCGCGCGGCAGAACTACGACTACACGCAGTTCGCGAAAGGGACCCCGAACACCTTCGGTACGTGCCCTATGAAGATTGAGGACCGGAAGGCGGAACCGCCGGACGCCGTGAAGGGGCTCGTCGCCCGCACGTATAAGTACATGGAGTGGGCCTACTCGAAGTACCGGATGAGTAACCAGACCCGTCAGCTGATGAACGCCTGGGATAAGACGTTCCCGGCAACGGCCTGGGAGTGTGAGAGGGCGAGCCGCATCGCGGCGATTCAGGGGAATGTGAATCCCTTCACGCAGGCAGCGTGCAGAAAGCCCGCAAAATAAACATTACTTGTCACGGCTTTCCGGAGTGCCACACCTCCGGAAGGTCTCTTCCAGGAGGGTTTCGGTTTGAGCCGGGCAACTGATCTTGAACTCTTCTCCGCAATCGCGAAAAGCGGAAGTCTTTCTGAGGCAGCGCGCCGTCTCGGACTGACCGCCGGCGCTGTGTCACGCCGGCTCGCCGCGATGGAAACCCGGTTAGGCTGCCCCCTGGTGCTCCGCAATACTCGCGGGATGGCGCTTACCGGGGAAGGAAAGCGGTTTCTCGCGGGCGCGGACGACATTCTGGAACGGATTGCCGCTCTTGAAGACGCTGTGACGTCAGCGCGAGGCACTCTGAAAGGAAAGCTTCACATCAACTGCAGCTGGGGGTTCGGGGAACGGGTTCTCAGGCAGCGGAATTTGCCGCCGCGAATCCTGAAATCGAACTCACCCTCCTCCTCTCCGATCCTCCTCTCGATCCGGTACAGTCCGGGCTCGATCTGGTCATTCATATCGGAGAGCTCCCCGAGAGCCGTTTTCACGCCAAGCGCCTCTTCCGGAATGACCGTATCCTTTGCGCGTCTCCCTCCCTGCTTCAGAAAACCGGAAGCTCCGTCACATCACCTGCGGATCTCGCGAAGCTCCCTGCCATTTCAATCGATGAGGACCGCCTACCCGGAAACATCTGGGAGCTGAAAGGAAAAAACGGCGCTGTCCGAATCCGCTTTCATTCATCACTCCGCACAAATTCAAGTGAAACCGCAACCCGATGGGCTGAGGCTGGTCTCGGCGTTATTCTGAGAAGCCGCTGGGCGGTGTCTGACGCCCTTCAGTCCGGGAAACTGACGCAGATCCTGCCGGATCTCACAATGCCGAGTTCTGGTTACGCGTATTACGCCGGAAACCGCCTCGCCTCCCCGGCCCGGTCTTTTCTTCGCTTTCTGGTTCCCTGGCTTAAGCAGAGAGGAATCGCCTCATGACGGATAACTTCTCGAAGCCTTTCCGAATGCCGGAATCGGTTCCCCCGACTCCTGAACTCGCGGCGCAGCTTCAGAAACTTGCCCACACGGTCAGCCATCCAATGCGGGGGGCCGGGCTTCTGCTTGAAAAGGATGGGAGCACCCGTATTCTCACGGCGCTTTCAGACGAGAGGTTCCCGGGGAGTGCCGGAATGCCGCCTGCTGAAATCTCATGGAGCTCCTTTTATCGGAATCTTGAGGAATCCGGGGAACGCCTGAACCCAGAGACTCCGGTGGAGACCGCGGGTGGACGCAGAGTTGATTTATCCCGCTTTTTCGAGCACTCCGCTCCCGCCTGGGCTTCTAAGCCGGGAAGGAATCGGAATCTCTGGCGCGGCGCTATCCTGCGGGAGCTCCAGAGCGCTCCTGTGTCCGTCATCAATACCTGGAGAGAACACTTCTGCGATTGGCGTCCGGTTGAGCTCCTTGAAACACGGGCAGGAACGCCGTTCTCATTTGAAGCCCGAACGGTTGGCGCGCCCTATTCGGTCCGGACATTTACGCGTCCACTCATAGCCTCTCTGATGCCGGAGGTCGAGCAGGCTCCGAGAATCCCATTCAGTCTCGGGAAAAATCCAGACTTCGAGGTGCTGTACGAGGATCAGGATTCGATTGCGATCCTGAAGCCCTCAGGTATTCCGTCAGTCCCGGGGATCCTTGAGCCGGTCAACATGAAGTCGGTTCTTGAAGAAAAAACCGGTCCGCTTTACACCGTTCACCGACTTGATCAGGGAACATCAGGTGTATTGCTCTTCGCCAAAAACGCCGCGGCGGCAGCAAGCCTCTCTGACGCTTTTGCTTCACGGCTGACCCGGAAAACCTATACCGCGATTCTCGAGGGCGAAACAGGAATCGCAGGCAGTGTGGAGACTCTCCGGCTTCCTCTCGGGGGAGATCCGTTCGATCTTCCGCGCCAGATCGTGCTCTCGGAATCCAACCGGGGAAAAAGCGCGAAATCAGCAGCGGAGATCATCGCGGTGAGTGAACACCGTGGGTTCGCCCGTACCCTCGTCCGACTGCATCCTGAGACCGGGCGCACGCACCAGCTCCGGATCCATATGGCACTGGGGTTCGGGTGCCCGATCCTCGGGGACGCACTCTATGGGAAACGGGGGCTCTTCGAGCTCAGAGAACCAAGGCTTTATCTGCACCTCGAGGAACTGACCTTCCCTCGGGTATCTGACGGAAAACCCGTCACAGTGAGGATAGATTCCGGATTCAGTTCTCTTCTCTGAGATCCAAGCGCCGAAAAAATCCCGCAGAGCCTAAACCCTGCGGGATGGAATCAGACTACCTGATATAAGGATCGCTGATTAAGCCTTGAAGGCGAGCTGAAGCGGCGGAACAACCTGCTTCTTGCGGCTCATGACACCAGCCATCCAGCCGTTCGCGTCCGGCTTCAGAGCGCCGCGGACGATATCGGCGTCGTCAGACTCCATCAAAAGCTCGGAACCTTCCTTCATGATGTCCGTCAGAACGAGCAGAACGGTGTCGCGGCCTTCAGCCTTCACTTCCTTCAGTTCGGCTGCGAGCTGGGCCTTCAGTTCCGGCGTGATGAGATCAAGCGAAATGAGGGAAAGCTGGCCGATACCGACCTTCTTGCCGTTCATATCGAAGTCCTTATAGTCGCGGAACACGAGGTCGCGCGGGGAGGCGTCGAGGTTGCTGCCGGCCTTGAACATCTCAATACCGAGCGCCTCGATGTCGTCAACACCAGCGATAGCGGCGAGTTCCTTCGCGGCGCGGATATCCGTCGGCGTGCAGGTCGGGCTGCGGAACAGCACCGTGTCAGAAAGAATCGCGCAGAGCATGGCACCGGCGATATCCTTCGGCACTTCAACCTTGTAGTAGTCGTACATCAGCTTCACGATCGTGTTGCTGCAGCCGACCGGCTGAATCCAGCATTCGAGCGGGTAGTCGCTCGTCACGTCGCCAAGTTTATGGTGATCGATGATGCCGAGGAGACGGCACTTCGGGAAGTCGTCCGGAGCCTGGGCAAGATCGGAGTAGTCGACGAGATAAACCTCGCGGCCTTCGACCGAATGCACCACTTCCGGAGCCTTGAGACCGAAGCGCTTCAGCACGAAAGCGGTTTCAGGAGAAGGATCACCCTGAGCGCCGGAAACAGCATCAATGCCGCGGGCGCGGTAGAGATACGTGGCGGACAGTGCAGAAACGATGGAATCGGTATCCGGATTCTTGTGGCCTAGAACCAAAGCGGTCATGACTAACTAACCTCGAAAAAAGATGGGGACTGGGGACAGTCGGACGCGTCCCCTGTTTGCAGTGTGTAATTGAAGAATAGTACAACACCGCCCGGCTTGTGTCATGAAGGATAGCCCCGTATTGAAGTCGGCGTGAGCTCTGAATTGTTTCAGAAAACTGATGGATACCTGCGATCCTCACGTCCCCTGCCGCTCTTATAAGGCGTGACGCATGAATGGGTTATCCCACCTTGACCTCATTCATTACTCTGGCGGAACAGAGGCATCCTTCTGAAGCGCACTTTCTAATTAAATCAATAATGAAGACGTTAAATCAAAAAACGGCATCAAAAAAATTTGCCTTTTTTAATTTTCATGTGTAATATTTCAGTTCTGAGTTGCGCCCGTAGCTCAGTTGGATAGAGCACCTGGCTACGAACCAGGGGGGCGCGGGTTCGAATCCTACCGGGCGCACCAAACGAATTCAAGAAATCCCAGATAGTTCCGCTGTCTGGGATTTTTTCATGCCCGAAGCATTTCTTCTTTCAAACTAACTTTCCGCCTTTGCTGAACCCAGAAAAAATATAAGGCTGATCCACAATGAGTGAATCAGCCTTTCACAGCACTTCCGCTCCTGACCTCAGTTACTTCGTATAAAACCGCGTCAGATAATCCGCAAGTGCTGTGTCCCAGCTCGGCATCTTGTAGTTCAGCGTGTATTCAAGCTTCTTCTTCGCCAGGCGGGAATTTGCCGGACGCTTCGCTGGAGACCTGAACTCTTCAGATGTGCAGGGAATCACCTTCTGATTCACGTGCGCGAGCTCAAAAATCCGGCACGCGAAATCGTACCAGGTCGCCTCTCCTTCGCAAGTGAGGTGATAGGTTCCCACCAGCTCCGGATGACGGAGAAGCTCATTCAGGGCCTGAGCGACGGCGATTGTGCTCGTCGGATTACCCCTCTGATCATTCACGACCTTCAGAACCTCGCGGGTGCCATCCGCAAGAGAAAGCATCTTATCGAGGAAGCTCGGGCCGCCGGGACCGTAAAGCCAGGAGACGCGGGCAATAATGTGGTTCGGGCAGTGTGTTCTCACGGCCTGCTCGGCCGCCCATTTGCTCTGACCGTATACACAGTGCCCCCCTGTTGGAGCATCGAATTCCGTATAGGGAACGGGAGAATCGCCCTCAAACACATAATCTGTTGAAATGGCAATCAGCTTCGCGCCGTGGCGGTAGCAGGCAGATGCCACATTTTCAGTGCCGACCGCATTGATCCGGTAAGCCTGATCAATTTCAGTTTCGCACTTATCGACGGCTGTCATGGCTGCGCAGTGAATCACCACGTCAGGTTTATGGAGAGCAAGGCACCGATCAAAGGCGGCGGCATCGGTGATATCCGCTGTTTTGTGATTGGTGGGAATCACTTCGACTCCCTGCAGCTCATGCTGCAGGGTACGGCCGAGCATGCCATCCGCGCCGGTAATCAGTACTTTCATCGGTCAGAACTCCAGAGCGTCCTTGAAGAACGGAGCGATCTGATCTTTTGCGGACAGAACCGGTTCTTCCTTATAGGGCCAGTCAATCGCAATCGTCGGGTCATTCCAGCGGATGGAGCCTTCATCCCCCGGGTGATAGAAGTCCGTGCACTTATAGTGGAAGTGAGCGACATCGCTCAGAACGACAAACCCGTGAGCCATTCCCGGCGGAATCCAGAGCTGATTCTGATTTTCCTGGTTCAGAATGGCTCCGAACCATTTGCCAAAGGTGGGAGATCCCTTGCGGATATCCACCGCCACATCGAACACTTCTCCAAGAGACACCATAACAAGCTTGCCCTGCGGGTGCTGCTTCTGGAAATGGAGGCCGCGGAGAATCCCCTTCGTGGACTTGGAGTGATTGTCCTGAACAAAAGGCAGATTGATGCCTGCGGCTTCGTAACGCTCCTTCTGCCAGGTTTCGACAAAATACCCACGTTCATCACCAAAAACCTGAGGCTTGATGAGCAGCACACCTTCGATCGGTGTCTTTACGACTTCCATTATTTATCTCCTTCGATCAAGTTCAGCAGATACTGACCGTAGTGATTCTTTGCGATCGGTTTTGCCAGTTCAGCAACCTGTTCACTCGAAATGTAGCCCTTCCTCCAGGCAATCTCTTCCGGGCAGGCAATCATGAGACCTTCACGGGACTCAACCGCGTGAATAAACATGGCCGCTTCAAGCAGGGATTCATGCGTACCGGTATCAAGCCAGGCAATGCCCCTCGACATCAGTTCGACGCAAAGATCCTTGCGTTCAAGATAGGCTTTATTGACATCCGTAATTTCAAGCTCGCCTCGGGCGGACGGCTTCACCTGCTTCGCGATTTCGAGCACGTCAGGATCATAGAAATAAAGCCCGGTTACCGCAAAGTTCGACTTCGGGTGCTTCGGTTTCTCTTCAATGCTGATTGCCCGATGCTGATCATCGAACTCAACAACGCCATAGCGCTCCGGATCCGTCACGTGATAACCAAACACCGTAGCTCCGTGATCCCGGCTCATCGCGCGCTCCAGCATCTCAGCGAGTCCGTGCCCGAAGAACAGGTTGTCACCAAGAATCAGACACGTGTGGTAGCCCTTGATGAAGTCCTCGCAGAGCGTAAACGCCTGAGCGAGCCCCGCCGGCTTTTCCTGGACAACGTAAGTAAAGGAGCACCCCCACTGGGAACCATCCTTCAGAAGTTCCTTGAAAAGGTGCTGCTGATCCGGGGCCGTAATAATGGCAATCTCACGGATACCAGCCTTGATCAGAACCGATATGGGGTAAAAAATCATCGGTTTATCGTAAACCGGCATCAACTGCTTGCTGACGCTGCGCGTGAGCGGATAAAGACGCGTTCCGGATCCGCCGGCAAGCACAATGCCGCGCCATTTATTCTTGTTGTTTTCCACAATCAGCTCCTTCAGGACAGTTCGTTTCTGCTGCCGTAATTAGTCTTAAGCCAGTTCTTGTATTCACCGGTCTGAATGGACTCAACCCATTCACTGTTATTGAGATACCACTCAATTGTTTCGCGGAGCCCATCTTCAAACTTATGCTTCGGCGTCCAGCCAAGTTCCCGCTCGATCTTCGAGCAGTCGATTGCGTAGCGAAGGTCATGCCCCAAACGGTCAGCAACGTGCGTGATCTGTTCCTTATAAGACTTACCGTCTTTTCGCGGACGAAGCTCATCCAGAATCTCACAGATCTTCGTGACAATCGTGATGTTGTTACGCTCCGAGCGACCACCCACGTTATAGGTTTCGCCCACCCGGCCGCGGGTCAGCACGTCATAAATCGCTTCGCAGTGATCTTCCACATGCAGCCAGTCGCGAATGTTTTCACCCGATCCATAAATCGGAAGAGGCTTCCCCTGAATCGCGTTCAGGGTCATCAGCGGAATCAGTTTTTCAGGAAACTGGCGGGGACCGTAATTATTCGAACAATTCGTAATCACAGTCGGCAGACCATACGTTTCATGAAAAGCACGGACAAAATGATCACTCGACGCCTTGGAAGCAGAGTACGGGCTGTTGGGCGCGAACTTGGTTTCTTCCGTAAAGGCCGGATCCGTCATGGAAAGCGTCCCAAACACTTCATCTGTCGAAATGTGATGGAAGCGGAAAGCACTCTTCTTCTCCGCCTCGAGGGTGTTCCACCAGTCTTTCACGCAGCGGAGCAGGATGCTGGTGCCCATCACATTAGTGCGGACAAAGGAGTCCGGATCAACAATGGACCGGTCAACGTGGCTCTCCGCTGCAAAGTTCACCACCGCGTCTGGCTGATATTCAGGAAGAACCTTCCGCAGCAGCTTTTCGTCTCCGATATCGCCGTGGATAAACACGTAGTTCGGATTGCTTTCGACATCCTTCAGATTCATCAGGTTGCCGGAATAGGTGAGCTTATCGAGATTGATAACTTTATCGCCCGCGGCAATTCTCTGAAGAACGAAACAGGAACCAATAAAACCGGCTCCTCCGGTTACCAACAGTGTCTTCATGCTTGCTCCACTAACAATTGCTACAGAATGGTCCAGATCTTGAGGATCCCAAAGAGCAGATACTCGGACTTGGAACCATAATTTTTAACTTTGAGAAAAGGAATTTTTCCGAACAGGTAGACCCATCTTTTTCTGTCATGCTGCAGCAAAAAGTATGGATACGTTCTGATCGCGTAACTCCTGACCACGTTAGCCCGGTCTTCCATCAGATCAGATTTTTTATGGGTCGTATTGTCAGGCGTATTCCTGTATTTAAGCAGCGGTTCCTGGAGGTTATAGAACATCGTTACCTCCATCAGTTTCACCCACAGCATGTAATCTTCAGCTGGTGAGTAAACCGCTTCCCACCGAATGTGGTTTTTCAGCAGTACATCTTTCCGGATCATGGCCGCCGAATGAATCACTGCACAGTCAGAGAGAAGCCCTCTCTTAATATCCTCGTTACTTTCAGGAACTCTGAGCATCCGGCCACTGGGAATCTCATCTGCCCAGCTGCTGCAGACTCCCACATCGGGGTGGGAATCAAGGTAAGCTGCTTCTTTTTCCAGACGGGTCGGGTAACAGATATCGTCATGATCCAGAATGGCGATATAGTCGCCTGAAGCGAGCCCGAGAAGCTTATTCCGGCTCTCAGAAATCCCCAGATTTTCTTCATTGCTGAAGAACCGGATCCGCGGGTCTGAAAATCCCTTCACGAGACTTTCAAGCTCAGTATTGTCCGGAGAATCATTCAGGAGCAGAAACTCAAAATCACTGAATGACTGAGCCAGAACGGACTCAATCATTTCTTTCAGCTGATCGGGTTCCGTATTGTAAAGAGGGGTCAGAACCGAGATTTTAGGCATTCAGAATTCCAATTAGTCTGTTTGGCTGGGAAAGGCACCTTCGCTTTCGGCGGTTTTGGTCCTTGCAGGTCCATCCTCTGCAGGATGCGTCTGCTGAACAACTGAGACCCGCTCAAATCTGAATCGCCCGACTGAGACTGATCTTATAGGAGGTCAGCTATTTCCGGTAAAAAATTTATCGTAATGATACTGCTTTTTACAGCTTAAGACTACGTAATAATAAGAATTACAAAAGGCGGATTGGATGATATTTTCCGAAGAATCTGACTGCTGACGAAACATGCCTGATAGAGGGAAAATATTATAAAAATAATCAGATATTCATATGTTTAGAATAAAATCCGTAAACATTCAGAAGCCCCGGAGAAAATCTTCGGGGCTTCTGTTGACTGTCTGAACTGATACTCGCCTTTCAGCGGTCAGCTTTGTTACACGATAGTCCGGGGCGGCTGATCGTACACGGTCACCTCAGGAACGGCACCTTTCCAGAGCGACACTTCGACATTGGCAGTTGACGCCAGATTGCCGCGGGCAAGCTGGGATGTCGGCTTATCGAGCACCA
>ERZ779892.3735-NODE-3735-length-10409-cov-5.773807_pt1 | contig 10409 bp, 9 predicted proteins | sample MGYA00511552_ERZ779892 | MGnify/ENA primary metagenome ERZ779892 (study PRJEB29588, sample SAMEA2154561) | human gut metagenome | biome: human gut; feature: human-associated habitat; material: faeces | place: Denmark | collected 2008/2010 ... | reverse complement strand
GTCGAGACGAGGGCATAGTTGGCAAAGCCGTAGTCCAGCAGGGCCTTGGCGGAGGAAAAGCGGTCTGCGGAGCTGGCGCAGTGCAGCACGACGGCGATGAGCTCGATGCCGTCGCGCTTGGCCGAGGCGGCAAGGCAGTGCCCCGCGGCCGAGGTATAGCCCGTCTTCAGACCGGTCGTGCCCTGATAGAAGCGCACGAGCTTGTTCGTGTTCGAAAGGCCGAATTTCCCGCCGCGCACCGTGTCCATCCAGATGGTCGTGTAGTCGCGGATGCGGTCGTGCTTCAGAAGCTCCCGCGAGATCACGGCGATGTCGTGCGCCGTCGTCAGGTGTTCGGCCGCTTCCGGCGCATCGTCCAGCCCCGTGCAGTTGACAAAATTCGTGTCGAGCAGGCCCAGCTCCTGCGCGCGCTGGTTCATCATGCCGACGAACGCGCTCTCGCTGCCCGCCACATGCTCCGCCAGCGCCGTGGCGCAGTCGTTTGCGGAGCTTACGACGACGGATTTGAGCATTTCGTCCATGCTCATCTCCTCGCCCGGCTCCAGATAGACCTGCAACCCATAGCGCTGCTGGATGCGGTCGATGCAGCGCTCGAGCCGCGGAATGTCATAGCCCGGCCGGGTGATGTGGTGCCCGCCGCCGAAATTCAGCCAGCGCAGTCCGGGGAAAAACTCGCCGAAGCGTGCCTCGACGGCGTCCAGCGTCGTCTCCAGCGCATCAGAGTCCTGCTCGCAGAGCGTGTGGAAGTGCAGGCCGCTGAGCAGCGGCAGCACCTCGGGGTCGAACTGCGCCCGGGTAACGCCGAGGCGGGACTTCTCGCCGCAGGGGTCATAGATCGCATGCCCCTCCTGCGTGGAGCACTCGGGATTGATGCGCAGACCGGCCTGCTTCCCGGCGGCGATAACCTGCGGCGCATAGGCGCGCAGCTGCGCGCAGGAGTTGAACACAACATGGTCGCACAGGCGGGCCAGCTCCGGGATATCCTCGGCGCGGTAGGCGGCGGAGAACACATGGTTTTCGCACTGCAGCTCCTCGGCCGCCAGCCGGGCCTCAAAAAGGCCGCTGGCCGTCGCGCCGTCGAGATATTCCGCGATGATCGGATAGACGGCGAACATGGAGAACGCCTTCTGCGCCAGCAGAATTCTGCAGCCCGTGCGCTCACGCACGCCGCGGAGAATTTCAAGGTTCCGGCGCAGAGCGGCCTCGTCGATCAGGTAATACGGCGTGTTCATGCGACGGTCTCGGGGTTCTCCTCCACGACCCAGGGCAGGCCGTATTCATTCAGCATCTGCATATAGGGATCGGGGTCGAACTCGTCGGTCGTGTAGACGCCCTTCTTGCTCCACTGACCGGAGAGCACCATAGCGGCGCCGATCATGGCCGGAACGCCCGTCGTATAGGCAACAGCCTGGCAGCCGAGCTCCTTATAGCACTCCTGATGGTCGCAGACATTGTAGATATAGATGGTCTTCTCCTTGCCATCCTTGACGCCGGTGATGATGCAGCCGATGTTCGTTTTGCCGACGGTGCGCGGGCCGAGCGAGGCCGGATCCGGCAGCAGCGTCTTGAGGAACTGGATGGGGACGATCTGCTGGCCGTTGAATTCGACCGGCGTCGTCGAGAGCATGCCGACGTTCTCAAGGCACTTCATATGCGTCAGATAGCTCTGACCAAACGTCATGAAGAAGCGGATGCGCTTGACCTCCGGCAGATTGCGGGCCAGCGCCTCGATCTCCTCGTGGTGCAGCAGGTACATGTCCTTCCTGCCGACCTGCGGGAAATCATACTCGCGGTGGATGGACATGGCGGGAATCTCGATCCAATGGCCGTCCTCCCAGTAGGAGCCGGGCGCAGAGACCTCGCGGAGGTTGACCTCCGGGTTGAAGTTCGTGGCGAAGGGATAGCCGTGGTCGCCGCCGTTGCAGTCGAGGATATCGATGGTGTGGATCTCGTCAAAATAGTGCTTCTTGGCATAGGCGACGAACACGGACGTGACGCCCGGGTCAAAGCCGGTGCCGAGCAGGCCCGTCAGACCGGCCTTGCGGAAGCGCTCGTCATAGGCCCACTGCCACGAATAGTCAAAGTAGGCGGAGAAGCCCAGCTCCTTGCAGCGCTTTTCGTAGATCTCGCGCCATGTGGGATCGTCGGTGTTCTCCGGCTCGTAGTTCGCGGTGTCGATATAGTCCACGCCGCACTCGAGGCAGGCCTCCATCACGGAAAGGTCCTGATACGGCAGGGCAAGATTCAGCACGGCATCCGGGCGGACGTCGCGGATGAGCACACACAGCGCGGCGACGTTATCGGCGTCGACCTCGGCCGTGGAGATGACGGTCTTCGTCTTCCCGGCGAGCTTTTCCTTGAGGGCGTCGCACTTCGCCTTTGTGCGGCTGGCGAGCACGAGCTCCGTAAACAGGCCGTCATTCTGACAGCACTTCTGAATGGCGACCTGTGCAACGCCGCCGCAGCCAATGACCAGTAATTTTGCCATAATGATCTCTCCTTATTGCGGCTCCACATCGCGCAGCAGCTCCTCGACATACGTCGGCAGGGAGAAGGCACTGCGGTGCAGCTTCGCATTGTAATAGCGGGTAGAAAGGCCAAGAAGCGTCCAGGCCGTCGGATTGAAGTCCGTGACGGGATGGTATTTCTTCGAGGCAAAGCCGAACAGCCAATGGCCGGACGGATACGTCGGGATATGCGCCTGATAGACGCGGCTGATGGGGAAGCATTCCACGATGCGCTTGTGCGCACGCTGCATGGCGGCCGCATCGGCGGCATAGAACGGGCTTTCGTGCTGATTGACCATGATGCCGTCCTCGCGCAGGGCATTATAGCAGCTGCCGTAGAATTCCTTTGTGAACAGGCCCTCGCCGGGGCCAAACGGGTCCGTGGAGTCCACGATGATGAGGTCGTATTTGTTCTCGCAGGAGCGGATGAATTTCAGTCCGTCTGCAATATGGATATGCACGCGCGGGTCGTCGAGGCGGCAGGCCGTCTTCGGCAGATACTTGCGGCAGACCTCGATGACCAGCTCGTCGATCTCGACGAGGTCGATGCACTTCGGCGACTGATAGCGCGTCAGCTCGCGCACGACGCCGCCGTCACCCGCGCCGATGACGAGGATATTCTCGGGATTCGGGTGGACGGCCATGGGGATGTGCGTGATCATCTCATGATAGATGAACTCGTCCTTCTCCGTCAGCATCATATAGCCGTCAAGCGTCAGGAAGCGGCCGAATTCCCGCGACTCGAACACGTCGATCCGCTGGAATTCGCTCTGCGCCGTATAGAGCTGGCGCTCGACCTTGATGGAAAAATTCACATACGGCGTATGCCGCTCCGTAAACCAAAGCTCCATTGTCTCACTCCTTTGTCAGCACGTTCAGGTATTCGGTGTGCAGGTCCTCCGGGCCGGTCAGGTTGCAGCCCTTGGCCTTGGCATAGGTGATATAGTCCAGTACGTCGCGCGTGATGCGCTCGCCCGGCGCAAGGATGGGGATGCCGGGCGGATAGCACATGACGAACTCGCCGCAGACGCGGCCCTCGCATTGCTCCAGCGGCAGACGGACCTTCCGGCCGTAGAACGCGTCCTGCGGGGAAAGCACGACCTGCGGCGGAATGTATTCCTGCGTCAGCATACCTGCCGTGCCGGTACGCTTGAAGCGGCGGCGCAGATCGGCCATGGCGCTGACGAGGCGCTCGATCTCGCGCTCGCGGTCGCCGACGGACACATAGGCCAGAATGTTGCCGATGTCGCCGAATTCGATCTGGATGCCGTATTCGTCGCGCAGCAGATCATAGACCTCGATCCCAGCCAGGCCGAGCCCGAGCGTGTGGACGGACAGCTTCGTGATGTCGAAGTCGAAAAAGCTCGTTCCGTTGATGCGCTCTTTGGAGAACGCATCGTAATCGCCGATGGCGTTGATCTCCGCGCGGGCATATTCCGCCAGCGCAGCGACGCGCGCCATGGTCTCCTGCCCGCGCAGGGCCAGATTCCGGCGCGAAATGTCCAGGCTTGCCAGCAGCAGGTACGACGCGCTTGTCGTCTGTGTCAGGTTGATCACGGCGCGGACATAGCCCTCGCTCATGGCAGGACCGATGAGCAGCATGGAGCTCTGCGTCAGGCTGCCGCCGGACTTGTGCATGCTGACGGCCGCCATATCCGCCCCCGCCGCCATGGCGGAAACGGGCAGCGCGTCCGAAAACGAGAAATGCGTACCGTGAGCTTCGTCCGCCAGCACGCGCATGCCGTGCGCATGAGCCAGCTTCACGATGCTTCGCAGATCAGAGCAGACGCCGTAATACGTCGGATTGTTCACGAGGACAGCCTTCGCGTCCGGATTGGCCTCGATGGCGCGCTCCACGTCGGCAAGCGACATGCCCAGCGCGATGCCGAGCTGCGGATCGACGCCCGGATTAACATAGACCGGCACGGCACCGCACAGCACGAGCGCATTGATGGCACTGCGGTGCACATTGCGCGGCATGATGATCTTGTCGCCCCTTTTGCACACGCTCAGGATCATGGCCTGCACGGAGCCGGTCGTTCCGCTGACCATGAAGAAAGCATGTGCTGCACCGAAGGCTTGCGCAGCCAGCACCTCGGCGTCGTGGATGACGGACACCGGGTGGCAGAGGTTGTCGAGCGGCTTCATGGAGTTGACGTCGGCATCCATTGTGGCCTGCCCGAGGAACTCCGTCAGCTCCGGATTCCCCTTCCCGTGCTTGTGGCCCGGCACATCGAACGGAACGACGCGCTCTTTGGAAAAGGCACGCAAAGCCTCGAAGATCGGCGCGCGTGCCTGAGAAAGCTGGTTTTCCATATCAATAGATGTTCCTTCCGCTGAAGATCTCGATCATTTCGCGCCGCAGACTGGAGCTGATGTCCAGCCGGGTCTGAGGCGGAAGCTCGTTGGCATCCACGTTGAACAGGTAGTTCTGCAGATCCAGCTCCTTGATGAGCATGTTCGTGTGGAAGAGGTTTGCCTGATAGACGTTGATGTCGATAGCATCGTAACGTGCCAGAATTTTGGCGTCGATATAGTCCTGGATCGACGTGATGTCATGGTCGATAAACAGCTTTTTTCCAGACACGTCACGCGTAAAGCCACGCACGCGGTAATCCAGTGTGATGATGTCGGAATCGAAGCTGCCGATGAGGTAATCCAGGGTGGAAAGCGGCGTGATCTCCCCGCAGGTCTCCACGTCGATGTCCACGCGGAACGTGGCGATGCAGGTTTCGGGGTGATATTCCGGGTAAGTGTGCGCTGTAACATGGCTTTTATCGAGGTGACCGAGCACGAGACGGCTATCCGCGCGCTTGATGGCGGCATCCTCGGCCAGAAGGAGCGTGACGGAAGCGCCCTGCGGATCATAATCCTGCTTGGAGATGTTCAGGACCTCTGCGCCGATCATCTGCGAGACGTTCGTCAGGATCTTCACGAGACGGTCAGAGTTATACTGCTCATCGATATAGGCAATATACTTCTGCTGCTCGCGTTCAGTCTTGGCATAGCAGACATCGTAAATGTTAAAGCTCAGCGCCTTTGTCAGGTTATTGAACCCATAAAGCTTCAGCTTATTTTCCATGGAAGCTCCCCCATTTCCCCGGAAAGATCAAAAAACGGCAAGTGAACCCCTCACTTGCCGCATAGCGCACTTCCGGCGGACGCGATCGCGCGCCGCCGCAGCAGGACAAAGATGACAGGTTTCAGAGTCTATATAGCAAAGATTACTTTTACTACTCTTATTGACCGTTTCACAAGTTGATGTGCTTTCGCACCGGTTATAAAGTTACCAACTTATAAAATTTGAGCTTTTAACTCCATCAATAAGGCGTTGCCGCCATGTGGAAAGACTGCTGAAACCCCCTTGCGCAGCGCGCAAGGCTTACTGCTTTCCATACTTGCTAATACTATCATGATTTCCGGATCGTGTCAAGAAAATGCGGGAAAGAATTCGACAAAAAATTGGAAAAGATACGGAATACGGAATCAGAAATAGCGGCATGGCCCGATGAGGACCATGCCGCTGAGGGTGCGGTATCGAGATGGGCATCCTGCCTCAGTCCTGCAGGATGCGGCGGAACGCGGGAAGGCTCCGCTGGATCATGGCAGGATCGACGCAGGTGCTGATGCGGAAGAAGCCGGGGCAGCCGAAGCTGTCCGCCGGGACGAGCAGCAGATTTTCCTTTTTGGCGCGCTCGGAGAAGGCATGGGCATCGCCGCCCGGGGCCTTGACCATCATGTAGAATGCGCCCTCGGGCTTCACGCACTCGTAGCCCATTTCCGACAGCGCGTTGTAGAGCGTGTGGCGGTTTTTGTCATAGGCCTCGAGGTCGGGACGCAGACCCGTGGCGCGAGCGATAACACGCTGCATCATGGACGGCGCGCAGACATGGCCGAAGGCGCGGGATGCACCGGCGACGGCGGCGTGCAGCTTGGCACTGTCCGTTACGCTGTCGGGAATGCAGACGTAGCCGATACGCTCGCCGGGCATGGACAGCGACTTGGAATAGGAATAGCAGATGACGGTATCGCGGTAGATGCCGGGGATATACGGGACTTCGGCATTGTCATAGACCAGCTCACGATAGGGCTCGTCGGCAATGATATAGATCGGGTGGCCGTATTCCGCGCTCTTGCGCTCGAGCAGGGCGCCGAGGGCCGTGAGTGTCTCGCGGCTGTAGATCACACCGGAGGGATTGTTCGGAGAATTGACCAGAACGGCCTGCGTGTGCGGCGTGAGGGCGCGCTCCACGGCGGCGATATCGACCTGGAAATTCTTCGTATCGGGCGGGACTTCGACAAATTTGCCGCCGTTGTAGGACACGAAGACCTGATATTCCGGGAAATACGGGGCGATGGCGACGAATTCGGCATTTTCCACGGCCAGCGCGCGGAGGACGGCGACAAGGGCCGGGGCCGCGCCGCAGGTGAAGAAGATGTTCTCCGGGCGGATCGTATCGCCGCTGCGCTGCGTCAGATCGTCGGCAACAGCCTGCTGGGCCTCCTTCGCGCCGCCTGCGGGCGTGTAGCCATGCAGAGCAAGGCTGTCACCCTCTAGAAGCTCGCGGATGATGGAGGCGACCTCCTCCGGCGCGGGTACGGAGGGATTGCCGAGCGAATAGTCATAGACATTTTCCTTCCCGACGACGGCTGCCTGACGGAGACCGTACTCGAACAGCTCGCGGATGCCGGACTTCTTTTCTCCCAAATGGACAAGGCTCTCCGAGATCATCCCTGCCCCTCCTTTCCATTTACTCCGTTTAAAATATGATAGATGCGGGCATTTTCCTCACCCTGCAGGATGCGCATGCCGCCGAGGGCCAGCGCCTCCATTTCGTTTTCACCGGGCATGACGCAGACCGGCGCGATGAATTTGACGTAGTCCTCCACACGCTCCGTCAGCATTTTGGAGTTGGCCACGCCGCCCGTCAGGATGATGGCGTCGCAGTCGCCCTTGAGCACGATGGACAGCAGGCCAATGGCCTTGGCGATCTGATAGGCCTGCGCCTGGAAGATCAGGTCGGCGTGGCGGTCGCCGTCGCGGATCATCTGCTCGATGACGCGGCAGTCGCTCGTGCCGAGGTGGGCATACATGCCGCCGCGGCCGCGGATCTTTTTCCGCATTTCCTCATAGGTATATTTGCCGGAATAGCAGAGCTTGATGAGCCCGAGCGAGGGCACGCAGCCGGAGCGCTCCGGGGAGAACTGGCCGTCGTCGTCGCCGACGGAGTCGATGATCTCGCCGTGGCGGTGCACGCTGGCAGAGATACCGCCGCCGAGGTGCGCGACGATAAGGTTCAGCTCCTCATAGTGCTTGCCGTGCTCACGCGCATAGCGCAGGGCCATGGCGCGGCAGTTGAGGGCGTGGCCGGTCATCATACGCGGCAGCACCGGGTGTCCGGATATCCGGGCCTCGTCGGTCATCTCGTCCACGGTGACGGGGTCGCAGATGAAGGCGGGGATACCCAGCGGACGGGCGATACGCAGGGCCAGCACGCAGCCCAGATTGGAGGCATGGGCCGCATCGCGGACCGTGTACATGAAGTCCACCATGTCCTGATCCACCAGGTAGGTACCGGCGGCACAGTAGGGCAGCTGACCGCCCCGGGCACAGACGGCGTCCAGCGTGGTCAGGTCCACATTGTGGGCGGACAGTTCCTTTTCAATGGCGGTCTGGCGGAAATCTGCCTGTTCCATGACCCAGGAGAAGGGGCTCAGGTCCTCTTTGCTGTGGCGCACGGCGGCGTCAAACAGCTTTTGCTCACCCTGAAAGAGGGCCAGCTTGGTAGAGGTGGAGCCGGGGTTGATGACGAGAATGCGCTTATCCATAGGGGCACTCCTTCCCTTTTGTTATTTAAAGTAAGTATACCCTATTCCACAGGGTATCCGCAAGCGGGGAACACTGAATGGATATAAGATTTTCCGATAGGCTCAGACGGCGCTCTTCGTCAGCATACGGACGGCGTATTTCAGGAACATCTTTACGGCCGGCGAGGCGTCCGCCCGGGAGTGGAGTGCCGCGCCCAACGTGATGCTGGCCGGCGGGTCGATGGGGATCATGGCGACATCGCAGATACGCTTTTCGGTGATGAGCTTGTTCATCACGCTGACACCCAGGCCCTGCTCCACCATGGACATGGCGGAAAAGTTCTCGATGGTGGTATAGCGGATGTTGGGATCAACGTGATTGCGTGCAAACAGCGCCTCCACGTCGTCATCACAGCCCAGGGCGGGCATGATGAAGCTGTCCTGCTCGCACCGCTTCAGCGGGTAGCAGTCGGCACCGGCCAGAGGATGATCCCGCGGCAGCAGGGCCAGCATGGGGTCCTCGGCCAGTGGGATCCACTCGAAGGGCATATTCTCCTGATAGCTGAGGAAGCCGATGTCAGCGGTGCGCTCCTCCAGCCACTGGGACACCTCCTGCCAGATACCCTCCATCAGCTTGATCTCCACGTGGGGGTAGTTCTCCTGAAAATCCCGGATGACAGCGGGCAGCCAATGGGTGGCGATGCTGGAATAGGCGGCGATGGTGACGGTGCCGATCAGCAGGCCGTTCATCTGGGCGGACAGCTCGAAAAGCTTATCCTCCTGGTGAAGTATCTCGCGGATAACGGGCAGCAGCAGCTGGCCGTTGGCCGTGAGCGCCACGCCCTTGGTGCTGCGGCTGAACAGAGAGAATCCGATCTCCTTCTCCAGTGCGGTGACCAGCTGGTTGACGCCGGAGGGCGTGTAGCGCAGCATCTCGGCGGCGCGGGAAAAGCTGCCGGTCTCGGCAGCGGCCAGAAAGGCGCGGCAGCGGGCGGTCTCCATGGTTTTTCCTCCTTCCAAGCTATTAGTATTTCTAACAAGCACTATAACAAAGTACAGCTTTACTTTTCCTGTGAAATATTCTACTATAGCATCAACAGGAAGGCAAGAGCCTGAAACCAAAAAAACAACAAAACTCACATAAAATTTTTCAAGGAGGATGTTACCATGAAAAACATTTCTACGCACGTCGCTATCGCCGTTGTTTCCCTGGTGCTGGTCATCGCGTCCGCCTTTTTGATGACGGCTCCCGAGGCGGGTATGCGCCTGATCGGCGAGTATGTCACCCTGTTCTGGGCTGTGGTGTTCACCGCTGCCACCACCCGCGCGCTGCTGCTGGAGCGCAGCCGCGAGGAGAAGCACGAGAACAAGCCCGCACACGCCGCCGCGTAACCGAAAGCGCCGAGAGAACACGCCGTAAGGCGTGTTCTTTTTTTGTGCCGCGGGCGGGGAAAACCGGTTGACGGCCGCCAAAAAATGGGATACAGTAGGGATATAACAAGACCGGGAGGGCTATCGTATGAAGAAGATCGCAGTGATCACAGGCGCGTCCAGCGGCATGGGCAAACGGTTCGCCGAGACGGTGGATCGGTACGGCACCTTTGACGAGGTGTGGGTCATCGCACGGCACGAGGCACAGCTGGAGGCCCTGCGCGCCACGGTCCCCTTCCCCGTCCGCGTGCTGGCGCTGGACCTGACGGACCGCAGCAGCTTCGATGTATATGCTGCGGCACTGGCCGAGACACCGGTGGAGGTAGGCCTGCTGATGAATTGCAGCGGCTACGGCAAGTTCAGCGCCGTGCTGGACACGCCGCTGGCGGTAAATCTGAACATGACGGACCTGAACTGTCAGGCGGTGGTGGCCATGTGCCAGATCACCGCACCCTATATGCCCCGGGGCAGCCAGATCATCAACATCGCCTCCGTGGCGGCCTTTCAGCCCATCCCCTATATCGATATCTACGGTGCCACAAAGGCCTTTGTGCTGAGCTTCAGCCGGGCGCTGAACCGGGAGCTGAAAAGCCGCGGCATCGGCGTTTGACAGGTGTTCGTAAAACAGGTTTAGACCGAAATTACGAAATGAGCATCTGTCAG
>ERZ779892.3734-NODE-3734-length-10411-cov-3.766319_pt1 | contig 10411 bp, 7 predicted proteins | sample MGYA00511552_ERZ779892 | MGnify/ENA primary metagenome ERZ779892 (study PRJEB29588, sample SAMEA2154561) | human gut metagenome | biome: human gut; feature: human-associated habitat; material: faeces | place: Denmark | collected 2008/2010 ... | reverse complement strand
TAGTCATAGCTGCAGATGCCCTGATCGGTAGATACCCATAGAATGTTGCGGAGCGAATCGTTATATAAACGTGTGATGAAGTTGTGGCAGAGTGAGGTACTGTCGGCTTCATTGTGCGCGAACAGGTTGATGTTATAACCGTCATACCGGCACAATCCGTTGCGTGTACCGAACCAGATGAATCCGTGATTGTCTTGGGTGATTGCATTGATCGTATTATGCGGGAGTCCTTCAGCTATACTTAGCTGTTTGAAGCGTATGTTATTATATTGAATCTGTCCCGTCGACAAGCTTGTATTTAAGAGCACGAGACTAAATAAGAGTACGAATTTAAGTAAGGTGGTTCTCATGGCTTTTCTGATTGATTTTCACGACCTAAAGATACGTCTTTTTTTGTATTGAACAGTCGTAGAATTGTTCAAACGGACAGCACTTATGTTCAGTTTGTTGTCCGGTAACTGATTTTTATACATGATTGCAGGTATTAAGCATTATTTTTCTGTTTTTCTTGGATAGAAAAGACCACATTTGCAATGTGAAATCTAAAAACAAATGCTATGAATCATTCGACATTCAAATCCTTTACGTTTGGTATCGGTCTGTTTTTCACATTACCTCTGGTATATGGGAATAGTTCCTCTCCGTCTTCCTCCGATGGAACGTTGTATATCAATAAATCGAAAACCCACAAAGTGGCTCCCGTAAAGTACGGTTTCCATTATGAGGAAATAGGAATGATGGGCGAGGGTGCCTTGCATGCCGAACTGATACGTAACCGTTCGTTTGAAGAAGCTACACCGCCTGCCGGATTATCTGTGAAGAACGGTCTTTATGAAAATGTTCCGGCTCCTCGCGTTAAAGAGAAAAAAGTGTTTCAGGCCGATCCGCTGATTGGATGGACGACTTATCCGTTATCATATACTCCTGTATTTATCAGTCGCACGGATGAAAATCCGATGAGCGGGGAAAATAAGTATTCGATGCTGGTTAATGTCACGGAAGACATTGCTAACCACCCGGATGCCCTGATTCTCAACCGTGGATATTATGGAATGAACCTGAAGACAGATACGTCTTACCGCCTTTCCTTGTTTCTGAAGAACAGGAATTATTCCGCTCCGTTACGTGTATTTCTAGTTGACGAATGGGGACAACGGGTGAGCAATGTGATCGAAGTGAATGTAGGGAATCGGGAATGGACAAAATATACCGGTGAACTGAAACCGGAAAAGAACGTCCGGCGTGGAATGTTTGCCATACAACCGATGTCGAAAGGACAATTTCAGATAGATGTCGTTTCCCTGTTCCCGTCCGATACCTGGAACGATGGGAAATCCGTATTCCGTAAAGACATTGTTCAGAACCTGAAAGAGTTTTCTCCCAGCTTTATCCGTTTTCCGGGCGGATGCATCGTGCACGGAGTCAATGAAGAAACGATGTATCACTGGAAAAAGACGCTCGGACCGATTGAAAATCGTCCGGGACAGTGGAGCAAATGGGCGCCTTATTACCGTACCGACGGAATCGGTTATCATGAGTTTTATGAATTGTGCGAATATGTGGGAGCTGATGCGATGTATGTGATGCCTACGGGTATGATTTGCAGCGGTTGGGTGAAGCAAAGTCCACAGTGGAATTTCAGACACATTGATGTCGATTTGGACGCTTATATCCAGGATGCGTTGGATGCCATCGAGTATGCCATTGGTGATACAACTACGAAATGGGGAGCCGAACGGGCAAAGAACGGTCATCCTGCTCCTTTCCCGCTAAAATATATCGAGATTGGAAATGAAGATTTCGGACCTGTGTATTGGGAACGTTATGAGAAAATCTATCAGGCGTTGTCCGCCAAATATCCTGACTTGATTTATATAGCCAATAGTGTCATCCGTGTAGTCGGAAGAGAGAATGATGACAAACGGAAGGATATTCCTAATTTTGTCAACCCGAAAAATGTAAAAGTGTTCGACGAACATTATTATAACTCAATCGAATGGGCTTGCGAACAGCATTATCGTTTTGATAACTACAAACGGGGTGTTGCCGATCTATTTATCGGCGAATTGGGTATTAGCGGAAAATATCCTTATAACCTGCTGGCTACTGGAGCCATTCGTATGTCAATAGAACGCAACGGCGATCTGAATCCTTTGTTTGCCGAACGTCCGGTGATGAGGCATTGGGACTTTCTGGAACACCGTATCTTCCTGCCGATGTTGATTAATGGAGTAGACAGTAGCGTAAAGACTTCCTTCTTCTATCTGGCAAAGATGTTCAGGGATAACACGTTTGACGTGTGTCTGGATGCAGCGATCAAAGATATAGCAGGTTTGCAGAACATCTTTGTTACGATGGGATATGATACGGCCAGCAAACAATATATCCTGAAACTGATAAACCTGCAGGATAAAAAAGTCACTCTACAACCGGAAGTTTCCGGCTTTAAACGTCCCGTCAAGGCACATAAAACAAGCCTGGTACTGGTTCCGGGAAAAGAAAACACACCGTTTGCTCCGAATGAAGTCCAACCGGTAGAGACGGAAGTCGGGCTGGACCTGAATCAACCGCTCGAACTGGAGGCAGCTTCCATGGTTGTATATCGTTTTAAATAGGATCTTTTAAATAAGAAATAAATAAAATGAAAACAATCTTTTGTATCACAGGACTTGCCATACAAGGTTTGGCTATGTCAGTCCAGGCGCAAACCGGCAAACCGAATATTGTGGTTATTATGACCGACCAGCAACGTGCCGATTTGTGTGGCAGGGAAGGTTTTCCGCTGGAAGTGACTCCCTTTGTCGACCGGTTGGCGCAGGAGAATGTATGGTTCAATAAGGCATACACTGTGATGCCGGCCAGCTCTCCGGCACGTTGTTCCATGTTCACCGGGCGTTTTCCTTCCGCCACTCACGTACGCACGAATCACAATATTCCCGACATTTCCTATAAACAGGACTTAGTGGGCGTATTGAAAGAAAACGGATATAAGACAGCATTGGTCGGTAAGAATCACGCTTACCTGAAACCTGCCGACCTTGATTTCTGGTCTGAATACGGGCACTGGGGAAAACACAAAAAGACGACTCCTGCCGAGAAGGAGACTGCCCGTTTCCTGAATCAGCAAGCCAGGGGGCAATGGCTGGAACCATCTCCCATTTCCCTGGAGGAGCAGCATCCCACCAAAATCGTGAACGAAGCACTGGCATGGATTGAGCAACAGAAAGAAAATCCTTTCTTCGTATGGGTCTCTTTTCCGGAACCTCACAACCCTTATCAGGTATGTGAACCCTATTACTCCATGTTCTCCCCCGATAAGCTTCCCGTCTTAAAGACCTCCCGCAAGGATTTGGCAAAGAAAGGAGAGAAATACCGTATTCTGGCTCAACTGGAAGACGCATCCTGCCCGAACCTGGAACAGGACCTGCCTCGAATCCGTGCCAACTATATCGGAATGATCCGGTTGATAGACGATCAGATCAAGAGACTGATCGAATCATTGAAAGCCAGCGGACAATATGAAAACACCATCTTTGTCGTACTTTCCGACCACGGTGACTATTGGGGAGAATACGGATTGATCCGTAAAGGAGCCGGACTTTCCGAAAGCCTCGCACGTATTCCGATGGTATGGGCAGGATATCACATCAAGAACCAGTCTGCCCCTATGGATGGTCACGTATCGATAGCCGACCTTTTCCCCACCTTCTGCTCTGCCATCGGTGCCGAAATACCGGCAGGAGTTCAGGGTCGTAGCTTGTGGCCGATGCTGACCGGAAAAGCTTACCCTAAAGAAGAATTCTCCAGCATGGTCGTACAACAAGGCTTCGGAGGAGCCGATGTCGGACTGGATGCCTCCTTGACTTTTGAACAGGAAGGAGCACTGACTCCCGGCAAAATAGCCCACTTCGACGAACTGAACACCTGGACGCAAAGCGGTACCTCACGCATGATAAGAAAGGATGACTGGAAACTGGTTATGAATCATTATGGCAACGGAGAACTCTATAATTTAAAGAAAGATCCTTCGGAAGTTCATAATCTGTTTGGCGAGAAGAAATACTGCGAAATTCAAACAGAACTTCTGACCCGTTTACTGGCATGGGAGTTGCGTTTGCAGGATCCGCTGCCTCTCCCGCAAAGACGTTACCATTTTAAACAGAATCCATTTAATTATCTCCACCCGGAACACTAAAAAATAAGAAGATTGTACATACCTACGGATATTAAAAACATGATTCCATGAAGTCTGCCCCGCAACGGCTTACTTTTGTATCCGTAAACATAAAACAGAAATATATGAAATTGATTTTGCGATTAGGATTGACCTTGCTTACAGGATTTATTTCTATCTGTACAGCATCAGCGCAGTTATATGGAACGGCAGATACAAACGCTCCGGAACTACGTGTTCCGACATCTGTAAAGCCGGCATTTGATTATTGGATGAGGGACACTTGGGCTACGCTGGGTCCCGACGGTTATTATTATATCACAGGGACGACCTCTACCCCCGACCGTTACTTTCCGGGACAGAGGCATTGCTGGGACTGGAACGACGGTTTGTATCTGTGGCGTTCCAAAGATATGAAGTCTTGGGAATCCAGAGGACAAATATGGTCGATGGAAAAAGACGGAACCTGGCAAAAGAAGCCGAAAGTATATAAAGCAGGAGAGAAATATCAGAAAAAATCCATAAACGGTGATCCGATGGACAACCGTTTCCATGCTGTATGGGCTCCGGAAATGCATTATATCAAAAGTGTGAAGAACTGGTTTATCGTTGCCTGCATGAATGAGTCGGCAGGTGGGAGAGGTTCTTTCATTTTGCGGAGCAAGACCGGAAAGCCGGAAGGACCGTACGAGAATATCGAAGGTAATAAAGACAAAGCTATCTTCCCGAACATCGACGGAAGTTTGTTCGAAGATACGGACGGCACTGTCTACTTTGTCGGGCACAACCATTATATCGCCCGTATGAAACCGGATATGAGCGGATTTGCCGAGGAACTGAAAACATTGAAAGAGAAAAAATATAATCCGGAACCATATATTGAAGGAGCGTTTATCTTCAAATACGATAACAAATATCACCTCGTACAAGCTATATGGTCGCATCGTACGTCAGAGGGAGATACCTATATCGAGAAAAAGGGAGTAACCTCGCCGAAGACACGTTATAGTTATGACTGCATCATCTCGACAGCCGATAATGTGTATGGTCCCTATAGCGAACGCTACAATGCCATCACGGGAGGAGGACACAACAACCTTTTCCAGGATAAGGATGGAAACTGGTGGGCTACCATGTTCTTCAATCCGCGTGGGGCACAGGCAGCGGAATATAAAGTGACGTGCCGCCCCGGATTAATTCCGATGATCTATGAGAATGGTAAATTCAAACCCAACTTTAATTATAATACCAAATGAAAACTTCTTTATTGATAGCAGGCAGCCTGGCTCTGGTTCCGATGACGTATGCGCAGGACAAACCGAATATTATTATCATACTGGCAGACGATTTGGGCTTCTCCGATCTCGGCTGTTTCGGTGGTGAGATTCATACACCGGTGTTGGATAAACTGGCAAAGAATGGCGTCCGTATGACGCAGATGTATAACAGTGCACGCAGTTGCCCGTCGCGTGCCAACCTGTTGACGGGACTTTATCCCCATCAGACGGGATTGGGACACATGGACGGCAGTCATCCTGCCTGGCCGAAAGGATATTCCGGTTTTCGTTCCAATTCGGACAACGTCACGATTGCAGAAGTCCTGAAAGATGCCGGATATTTTACGGCTATGTCAGGAAAGTGGCATCTGGGGAATAAGTCGAATCCTATTCTTCGTGGGTTTCAAGAGTATTACGGTTTGTTGGGCGGATTTAATTCTTTCTGGAATCCGGCAGTATATACTCGTTTGCCGAAAGACCGTACCCCCAGACATTATGAGGAAGGAACTTTCTACGCTACCAATGTGATAACGGATTATGCGATTGACTTTATCGACCAGGCACATCAGGAGAAGAAACCGTTATTCCTGTATCTGGCTTATAACGCTCCTCATTTCCCTTTGCACGCACCGAAAGAAGTGACCGATAAATACATGTCTCTCTATATGCAGGGATGGGACAAGATTCGTGACGCTCGCTGGAAACGGATTGTTGACCTGAAACTCATGCAAGGCAAACCGGAACTTAGTCCGCGCGGTGTGGTTCCCGAAAGTCTGTTTGAAGATGAAACGCATCCGCTACCGGCATGGGACTCATTGACGAAAGATCAGCAGACCGACCTCGCACGGCGTATGTCTATTTTTGCCGCTATGGTAGATGTGATGGACACGAACATCGGCCGGGTGGTAGATGAATTAAAGAAGAATGGTGAGTTGGACAATACGTTTATCATGTTTATGTCCGATAACGGAGCTTGTGCCGAATGGCACGAATTTGGCTTTGACAAACAGACCGGAGTCGAATACCATACCCATACCGGAGAAGAACTCGACCAAATGGGTTTGCCCGGAACCTATCATCATTACGGTACAGGCTGGGCAAATGTTTGCTGCACGCCGTTCACGCTGTATAAACATTATGCGCACGAAGGAGGTATTTCCACTCCGTGTATCATTTCCTGGGGTAATCATGTGAAGAACAAAGGCGGACTGAATCATCAGCCTGCACAATTCTCCGATATCATGTCTACCTGTTTGGAACTGGCAGGAGCCACTTATCCGAAAGAATATCAGGGAAGGGCGATTCTGCCTACGGCAGGTCAGTCCATCCTTCCGATTGTGAAAGGAAAGAAGATGCCCGAAAGATACATCTATGCGGAGCATGAAGGCAACCGAATGGTGCGTAAAGGTGACTGGAAGCTGGTTTCCGCCAACTTCAAAGGAGATGAATGGGAATTGTACAACATCAAGGAAGACCGTACCGAACAGCACAACCTGATCGGTAAATATCCTGAAATGGCAAAAGAATTGGAAACGGCCTATTTCGAATGGGCGGACAAGAGTGATGTCCTGTATTTCCAGAAAATGTGGAATACCTACAATAAGAATCGACGGAAAGATTTTAAAGAATATAAAACCCGCTAATGCTTATGGATAAGAGAATCTTACTAACTCTGGCTTTAGGAGCCATGTCGCAGGTGTTTACCCATGCATGGGAGCCTAAAGGAGATAAAATTAAAACAGTATGGGCTGAACAGGTGACGCCGGAAAATGTGTGGCAAAGTTATCCTAGGCCACAGTTGCAACGGGCAGAATGGATCAATCTGAACGGATTGTGGAAGTATGCCGTAACGGATCAGAACACGCCTCGGAAGAATGTTTCCTTTGAAGGGGAAATTCTGGTCCCGTTTGCGATTGAATCATCTCTGTCCGGAGTGCAGAAAACATTTCTTCCTACGGATAAACTATGGTATCAACGTGAGTTCTCCTTAGATCCTTCCTGGAAGAACAAATCTACTATCCTGCATTTTGGAGCAGTGGATTATGAATGTCAAGTATGGGTGAATAACCGGTTGGTCGGTACGCATAAAGGAGGAAACAACCCGTTCTCGTTCGATATTACTAAATATCTGAAGAAGAGTGGTCCTCAAAGCATTGAAGTAGCCGTCACCGACCCGACGGACACGGAATCTATTTCCCGAGGGAAACAACAACTTAACCAGGAAGGTATCTGGTACACGCCTGTATCGGGCATTTGGCAAACTGTGTGGCTGGAAGCGGTGAATAAAACCTATATCCGTCAGGTACTTCCTTCCACTGACATTGAAAGAAAATCCGTGAAGCTGGCTTTCGATATAGCCGGAGCCAAAGGCAATGAAGAAGTGAAAATAGAAGTGTTGGATGATGGCAAAGTAATCAAGACGGTGGAACAGAAGTTGACTAATGCGATGGAGATAGACGTTCCGAACGCTGTCTTATGGTCTCCCGAATCTCCGAAACTGTATCATTTGAATATTGTCTTATCCAATGGAGGACGTGTTTTAGACCGGGTAAAGAGTTACTTTGCCTTGAGAAAAGTGGATGTCCGTAAAGATGAGTGCGGATATAACCGTATTTGCCTGAATAACCAACCCATCTTCCAATACGGGCCGCTCGATCAAGGCTGGTGGCCCGACGGACTGTTGACTCCTCCTTCCGAGGAAGCGATGTTGTGGGACATGGTGCAGTTGAAGAAGATGGGATTCAATATGATCCGTAAACATATCAAAGTAGAACCGGAGCAATATTATTATTACGCCGATTCTCTGGGATTGATGATGTGGCAAGACATGGTTTCCGGTTTTGCTACGTCAAGGAAGAAGGAGGAACACGTCAATCCGTTGGCTACTACTGACTGGAATGCTCCCGAAGAACACACCCGGCAATGGCAAAAAGAAATGTTCGAAATGATCGACCGTCTCCGTTTCTATCCTTGCATTACTACCTGGGTGGTTTTCAATGAAGGATGGGGACAGCATAACACGGTGGAAATCGTAAATAAAGTGATAAAATACGACGATACACGCCTGATAAACGGAGTGACCGGCTGGACGGACAGAGGCGTAGGCGATATGTACGACGTACATAATTATCCTGTCACTTCCATGATTCTGCCGGAGAACAACGGCAACCGCATTTCCGTACTGGGAGAATTCGGCGGTTATGGATGGGCAATCAAAGAGCATATCTGGAATCCGAATATGAGGAATTGGGGATATAAGAATATAGACGGAGCAATGGCTCTGATTGATAGCTACGGCCGTCTGGTATATGATTTGGAAACGCTGATTGCCCAAGGATTGAGTGCGGCTGTTTATACACAAACCACTGATGTGGAAGGAGAAGTGAACGGCTTGATTACTTACGACCGGAAAGTAACCAAAATACCGGAAGGCTTGTTACACCTGATGCACAACCGTTTGTATGAAATCACCCCTGCGAAAGCTGTTACTTTGATTGCAGACGGTCAGAATGGAAGCAAGAATACCCACCTTGTCAGTCTGAACGGTCAGGAGCTGAAAATGACTTCTTTGCCTTTCGACTGTCCTCCTCGTTCTACGGTAGTATCAGAAGCTACTTTTAAGGTGGAGAATGATTTCAATCATTTGTCTCTATGGCTGAATGTTGCCGGAGAAGCCAAAGTTTGGTTGAATGGAGTGGAAGTCTTTGCGCAGGAGGCAAAGCAGACCAGGCAATATAATCAATACAATATCAGCGATTACAGCCGTTACTTGCGAAAAGGAAGTAATTTGTTGAAAATTGAAGTGAAAGATAGCAAGAAGATGAGGTTTGATTATGGGTTGAGGGCTTATTAACAGACTTGTTTTTCTTTTGTCTGTTTCTATTGTAAGGTACGTACCTTTGTATTATTTATTGCCTTATTTCCAATATATTCCAAATAAATCATTTATCTTTGTCACACGCTTTCTGCCCATCAGCGTGATGGAACTGGTGGAAAGTGGTTTTATCTCTTATTGGAGTAAAAGCGTATTATCTCTCGCTCATAAAAATTAGCAGTTTTAAAGGAGAGAGATGATTCAGCAGATACTCCACGCGAACGGCTGTATATCAACATATCCGTCAGGAATGTGTTATATATAAACGATTGGCGTGGGTGTCTGTTGTTATCATTATCTTCCGAAGGGTGTTGCTAAGCCTTATGAGCGGATAATGGTGCAACAGCATCTGCGCCTTTCTTGTATCCGGTTGGTTTATTCATAATACCCCAATATAACCTAACCAATCCCCGCCCACCGGACTGCAGGAAGCGTAGATGCCCGTTGTGCTAATATAATAAAAAGAGTATCCCTCTTTCATTGTATCACACATAAAAAACGAACATTATGTCAGAATGGATTAGCGTAGAAGAAGCGGCTAAGAAATACAATCTTAAAAAAGAATATATCCAACTTTGGGTGGATATGCAGGTAATCATATCATATTTCAAGGATTACAAAACGGTCGTAAGCGATGAGAGTCTCCGTGGATTCCTGAAAAACAGGGCGAAAGGTATTGATCCCGAATATGTGAAAGCATTAGAACAGTTCTGTGTCGGTAAATCCGAGACGTGCTTGATATATGCTTTCCTCTTAGGGGCACGCGACAAAGAGCTTGAGATATATAGGGAAGCCAAATCACAGCGGGATGCATTACGGGGAATGTGGATGGAACAAAACGAACGGGTACGGGATTTAGAGATAGAACTTGAATTAGGACAGTTCAACTGTTATAAATGCCGGTTAAAAAAGTGGTGTATAAGAATCAAAAGAATAAAATTGAATTGGTTTACAAAGATATGGAAATGAGGCAAATGCCAACTCCTACATGGAAATTTAGGGGCATAGCGCCCCTAAATTTCCATTTAACTAAGAACGGTGCAGTCATGAGTACATCAATTAAAAATTCAGCAAGCTCTGCAAACG
>ERZ779892.3731-NODE-3731-length-10417-cov-4.702760_pt1 | contig 10417 bp, 8 predicted proteins | sample MGYA00511552_ERZ779892 | MGnify/ENA primary metagenome ERZ779892 (study PRJEB29588, sample SAMEA2154561) | human gut metagenome | biome: human gut; feature: human-associated habitat; material: faeces | place: Denmark | collected 2008/2010 ... | reverse complement strand
TTGTTGTCGCACCAACGGATGTACCAAGAATAATAACTACGATGTACATAAGAGCGTTAGACGCTGTCTCTGAAAGCTGTTTTACTACGCCGGACTCTCTAAAAAGGTTACCGAGCATCAGCATACCAACTAATGGTGCTGTTGTAGGAAGAATCAGACATACAACAACTGTTACAACGATAGGGAACATAATTTTCTCTGTTTTTGTAACGGTTCTTAACTGTTCCATCTTAATCTGACGTTCCTTTTCTGTAGTAAGGAGCTTCATGATCGGTGGCTGAATAATTGGTACAAGTGACATATAAGAATATGCCGCTACCGCAATTGGTCCCATTAAGTCTGTCTGCCCAAGCTTTCCGGCAAGGAAAATAGAAGTAGGACCATCGGCTCCACCAATAATGGAAATTGCTGCTGCTGCCTTTCCGTTAAATCCCATAAGCATTGCAAGGAAATACGCGCTGTAAATACCAAACTGCGCCGCAGCTCCCAGCAAGAAACTTGCTGGATTGGCAATCAGCGGACCAAAGTCTGTTAGTGCTCCAACACCTAAGAAAATCAGTGAAGGGAGAATACTCCATTCATCTAATAAGTAAAAATAATGTAATAATCCGCCTTCTTCCATAATGGACGGATATAAGTTAACCAGCAGCATACCAAAAGAAATCGGCACTAACAAAAGTGGCTCATATCCTTTGGCGATGGCCAGATATAAGAAGACTAAAGCAACCAGTATCATAATGAAGTTACCTGGCTTTAAGAATGCAAATCCGGTCTGTGCTGCGAGATTCGTCATTGTCTCTACAACATAACTCATAAATCTTCCTCCGTTTTATTTTGCAAATATGCTCTAGTTCATTGTAGCCAGTACATCTCCGCCTTCTACCATATCTCCAACTGCTACTTCCACACTTGCGATAACACCATCCTGTGCTGCACAGATTTCATTCTCCATCTTCATAGCTTCAAGGACAACCAATACATCGCCCTTCTTTACAGCAGCACCTGCTGTTGCATTAACCTTAAGAATCTTTCCTGGCATTGGAGCGTTAACTTTAACTGCTCCCTGAGCACCTGCTGGTGCTGCTGCCTTAGGTGCAGCCTTTGGAGCTGCTTTAGGAGCGGCTGCCTTAGCTGCTGGAGCTGCACTGCCTGTTCCTTCTTCTACAGTAACATCATATACGTTACCATTAACTGTAATTGTATAGTTCTTCATGATTATTTCCTCCTATTATTAACCTTTCTAATTGAGCGGACAACAAGACCATCCGTAGATGTTCCTTCTGATGCTGCAATTGCTGCAGTAATAACTGCAATAAGTTCAAGATCGTCCTCAACATTTTCTTCTTCATTAGAAACAATCTGTGCTATAGCATTATCAACACCAACAGAAGCTGTGTCTTCTTTCTGTTCTTTCTTTCTGTTCTCATATACGCTTATATACTTGAACAGAGAAATAATGAATGAAATGAATATAAGAACTACAAATACAGTTCCCATACCAATAAGTGTATTCATTCCGGCCTTACCCATCTTCTCACCTGTTGTGTATGATGGATTAATAGCTCCACTTTCAAGTGTGTAATCTGTATTGATTACGAATTCGAATGTACATACTCTCTTTTCGAATTTAAGTTTAACTGAAATAGTACATAATTCACTTGTTTCATCACTGACCTTTACATTAATGTTGTTAACATCAACAGACTCTTTGAGTTCACCAAGTTCATCTTTAGTGCTGTTCCAGCTATTGTATAATCCTATTGTTTTAACATTCATTCCCTGCTGGTTAACAATATACATCTTACTGTTAACATCATTAAGGGTTATTCCTGCTTCTGCATCTGCAATAAGAGCATCTGTTCCTGCTTCACCCTGATTGCTGTCAAGGTAAAGAATCATATCCTTTGCCCAGTCCTTGAGGTAATTCTCAACATAAGCAACCTCGTTATCTTTAATGGATTCTTTAGCTGTATTAGTATCAATCTGTGCATTACCACAGGCTGTCATACTGAATACGCAGGCTAACATGCAGAATAACAATAAGAATCTTTTCAAATTAGTCTTCTTCATATTGTCACCTCTTAATTAAACTGTTCCATGCTTCTTATCAGGACGAACCTCTCTCTTTGAAAATAACATTTCAAATGCAGCGGCTACATACTGTCTTGTATTCTCCGGGTCAATAACAGCATCAACATAACCTCTTGCTGCTGCTGACTCAACACTTGACTGTAACTTAGCATATTCAGCTGCTTTCTCTGAAACAGTTGCTGCCACATCAGAAGCGGCTGCTATCTCATCAGCATACATAATCTTTGCTGCAAGCTGTGAATCCATCATTCCGATAGAAGCTGTTGGCCATGCGTAGACAAGGTCTGCACCTAAAGACTTAGAGTTCATAGAAACATATGCGCTTCCATAAGCCTCACCTGTAATAACATTAACCTTAGGTACATCTGCGTTAGCAAATGCATATGTAAGCTTGGCACTTGCAATTGCAATTCCCTTCTCAGCTGCCACTGTAGCTTCGAATCCCTTAACATTAGTAAGTGTAAGTACAGGAATCTCAAATGCATTACAGAAATTAACAAAATCCTCTGCCTTGTAAGCGCCCTTAACTGTAAGAACCGGTTCAAACTTTTCAGCCACTTCACCCTCTTCATCATAAAGAGCTGTTCTGTTAGCTACAGCACCAATAGTAATTCCATCTACCTGAATAAATCCTGTAACCATTTCTTTAGCATATGAAGCCTTAACTTCAACAAATACATTATCATCAGCAATATCTGAAAGAGCTAATGCAGGATCAGCAATCTCTGCTGCCATATCAGGGCATGCTCTGTTAAGATCATCTGTTGTTGCAGAAACTGCAGCATCCTCTTCGTTGTTAGCAGGAAGCATAGAAACTAACTGTCTTACACCATTAGCAATAGTCTCCTCATCTCCTGTAAAATCAACAACTCCTGCTTCTGCCTGGAACTTAGCTGACGCTGAGTCAAGCTTTGATTCATTATTACCATCTAATGCATTAGGGCTGTTAACAAAAAGCTTGGCCTTGCTATCTTCCATAAATGTAAAATCAGATAATGAAGAAAGAATTGCAAGTCCACCGCCACAGTTACCGTAAACTGCTGTAATCTGTGGAATAACACCTGATGCAATAGACATCTTCTTATAAATTGTACCGAAACCTTCAAGAGCATCTGTTGCTTCCTGAAGTCTTAAACCTGCGCAGTCAATAAGACCTATCACAGGAGCTCCCATCTTCATAGCATAATCATAAAGTGCTGAAATCTTCTTAGCATGCATCTCACCGATAGAACCATTAAGAACAGTTGCATCCTGGCTGTATACATACACAAGATTACCATTAATAACTCCGTATCCTGTAATAACACCATCGGATGGAGCCTTCTTTTCCTGAATGTTAAAATCTGTAGATCTGGCAGTCACACCAGCACCGATTTCAACAAAGCTGCTATCATCAAGTATTGCTTCAATCCTTGATAATGCCTGTGTTGTATTACTCATTACGAGACCTCCCTTGTTTTTTACGTTGCTATTGCGCAACTCTTTGTTAATTTTATTACAATCTGCCAATAATTACAAGTATTTTTAGTCCTTTGTTTCAAATACAATCACAAATCCTTTTTTTATATTTATAACCGCCACATTTTCTTTAATTTCATTACTCTGGCATATGCTTAAACCCTGATGAAGTATATAATCATCAAGCACATATTTAAACCCTGCAAGACTTATAATTGTTTCTTCAGATAGTGGAACAAATGATACATAATCACCATACTGTCCTGTTTTGGACACTTTCACTTCTCCCATCTTGTCATTTATAAGATATATTTTATTGTGACTGTCACATATAAAACATGGTACGCCACTGTCAAGTGCAGCCTTCATATTGCATATATTGGTAAATGTGTGATCCATCCTTGTACCTGTCGCCCCAAGTATATATATGACTGACGCTCCGGCTTTCAATGCATTTATAATAGCAATATGCGTATCTGTATAATCCTTTTCTTTAGGATAAGTCTTAATATCTATACTTTTATACTTATCAAGCAGTCCATCTTCTACTGAGTCATAATCCCCCAGTATCATATCCGGCACAAGTCCGAGTTCATCAATATATTTAAGGCCACTGTCAGCTGCAATTATGTATTCAGCATTTATTGTCCTGACAAAATCCTTTGCCCAGCTTATATCAAGACTTCCCCCTGTCACTATAAGTGTTTTCATATCAATCTCCTTAATCTTACTAATCTGTAATATCTTTCTTTCGTATTTTACCACATTAATCCAGATGTTCTTTATTTTTTCACAATTATATTTTATAATATCTGAACAATAAAGGACTTATGGTTAAGTTCTATAACAAGGAGGAATATTATGTCTGAAAACGCAACTGACATAACTAATGACAACATTCAGGATAATAACGGGAATGACTCTCTTCTTACAGGTGGAAGCCTGTATGAAAGCAGCACTGACAAGTACAAGGATAACTTATCTTCTGCCATCACATTCTTTGTATGTGGAGGAATCGGAATCATTCTTATGATTCTTAATGATATCGGTATCATTAAGATAATAACTAAAGATGCACCTTCATTCCTTTTTATTAATATTGTTCTTGGTCTGTTATTTATCGGATTCATTGCAATCGGTGTCTGGTCTTTGAAATACTCTAACAAAATTAAAGCCAAGGCTGAAACTGAGGATAAGAAAGCCGCCGATGTACTTAACTGGCTGGAAGACAACATAACTAAAGAAGATATTGAGAATTCTTACACTGGAGATATTCAGGAAGAAATGAAATATTTTAACCGTACAGCTTATGTTAAAGAACAGTTAACCGTACAATTTACTGAACTCTCAGATGAAGAAGCCGAGAATTTTTCAGAACAGTTCGTTGAAAAAATGTTTAATTAATTCTTATAATCAATAAAACCCGCTGTGTAATTAACAGACACAGCGGGTTTACTATATTCTGATTAGTTGTTAGAAAGGAATTCATCAATTCCCTTAGCTCCAGCCTTTCCTGCTCCCATGGCAAGAATAACTGTAGCTGCACCTGTAACAGCATCTCCACCGGCATATACACCTTCCTTAGATGTTTTACCAGTTTCTTCTTCTGCTACGATACATTTTCTCTTGTTGATGTCAAGCCCCTTAGTTGTTGAAGATATAAGTGGGTTAGGTGAAGTACCAAGTGACATGATAACTGCATCTAATTCCATAACAAACTCTGAACCAGGAATCTCTACAGGCTTTCTTCTTCCTGAAGCATCAGGTTCACCAAGTTCCATCTTAATACACTTCATACCTGTAACATTACCCTTGTCATCTGTAAGAATCTCTGTCGGATTAGTAAGAAGGTCAAATATAATTCCTTCTTCCTTAGCGTGATGTACTTCCTCAGCTCTTGCTGGAAGCTCCTCCTCACTTCTTCTGTATACGATATGAGTTTCTGCTCCAAGTCTTAATGCTGTTCTTGCAGCATCCATAGCAACATTACCACCACCAACGATAGCAACCTTCTTAAATCTTGCTATTGGAGTATCATACTCATCCTTGAAAGCTTTCATAAGATTACTTCTTGTAAGGTACTCATTAGCTGAGAATACTTCGTTAGCATTCTCGCCCGGAATACCCATGAATCTTGGAAGACCTGCACCAGAACCTATGAATACTGCATCAAAGCCTTCATCTTCAAGTAACTGGTCAATTGTCATTGACTTACCAATAACAACGTTAGTCTCAATCTTAACACCTAACTTCTTAACATTCTCAACTTCGTGGGCAACTACTGTTGACTTAGGAAGACGGAATTCAGGAATACCATATACTAATACACCACCAGCCTCATGTAAAGCCTCGAATATAGTTACGTCATATCCCATTTTTGCAAGGTCTCCGGCACATGTAAGTCCTGAAGGACCTGAACCGATAACAGCAACTTTCTTGCCTTTCTTCTCTGTTGGCTTCTCTGGCTCAACATTATTCTCTCTTGCCCAGTCAGCAACAAATCTTTCAAGCTTACCAATTGATACTGATTCACCCTTGATTCCTCTGATACACTGACCTTCACACTGTGTCTCCTGTGGACATACACGGCCACATACAGCAGGAAGTGCACTTGACTTACCAATAATCTTATATGCTTCCTCAATATTTCCTTCTTTTACCTGATGAATAAATGCTGGGATATCGATAGATACAGGACAGCCCTGAACGCATCTTGCATTCTTACAGTTAAGGCATCTTGTTGCCTCTTCCATAGCTTCTTCCTTGTTATATCCAAGACATACTTCATCAAAATTCTTATTTCTTACGTCAGGAGCCTGCTCTCTGACTGGCACTTTCTTCATTACGTCCATTTTGAAACCCATCCTTTCTAATTACACTGTCCACAACCGCCGTGATGTGTATCGCCTTCCTGAAGCTTGAGCATTGCTCTTCCCTCTTCAGTTCTGTACATAGCACTTCTCTTCATAGCCTGGTCAAAGTCAACAAGATGACCGTCAAATTCAGGTCCGTCAACACATGCAAACTTAATCTCATCGCCAACCTTAAGACGACATGCACCACACATACCAGTTCCATCAACCATAATCGGATTCATGCTGACAATTGTAGGAATTCCAAGTTCCTTAGTAAGAAGACAGACGAATTTCATCATAATCATAGGTCCGATTGCTACACATAAATCATAATGTTTTCCTTCTGCAACAAGATCCTTAAGCACATCTGTACCCATACCTTTTCTTACATAGCTTCCATCATCAGTTGTTATGTAAAGATTACCAGCAACAGCCTTCATCTCTTCCTCTAAGATTATAAGTTCCTTATTCTTAGCACCAACGATAACATCAACATCTACACCATGCTCATGCATCCATTTAACCTGTGGATATACAGGTGCTGTTCCAAGACCTCCGGCAATGAATACAATATTCATCTTTTTGAGTTCTTCAATATCCTTGCTGATAAGCTCTGATGGACATCCAAGAGGTCCAACAAAATCTTCAAATGCATCTCCTGCTTTAAGATGTGACATCTTCTCAGTAGACGCTCCAACTATCTGAACAACTATTGTTATAGTTCCTGCTTCTCTGTCATAATCACAAATAGTAAGTGGAATTCTTTCGCCCAAATCATCCATCTTTACAATAACGAACTGGCCAGGTTCACAATGTTTAGCAACTCTAGGAGCTTCAACATCCATAAGGAAGATCTTCTCTGCTAACTTCTCAGCCTTAAGAATTTTATACATTACAATTCTCCTTTCAAAAAGTAATATTATGAAGTGCATTACGCACAATCAACCTTTAGTATTCTTTGGCAGAATAACTGCCTTCTGTACCTGTAACAGTATACACCTTACCGCTTGATGTATCAACGCCATATAATCCAGCAGTTGTTGTAGAACCACCCTTTATTACATCATATCTGATAATATACATTTCATTGTTGCCAACCTTTGTCTTTGAAATATAGACAAAATTAACACCTGAACCATCTGAAGCTTTGCTGTCTGACTTAAGCACCTTCTTTGATATAAGGACATTTTTCAGCTGGCTTTCAGCCTGGCTGTATGTATATGTATTCTTTACTTCAACATTATAATTTCTCTTAACTACTGTACTGCTCTGCTCATGATCGTTAATTATTACAAATGCGATTACAGTATTACCGGTTGGCATATCGAATTCACCTGTATACTCTGTTGATGAAGATGTAGGAGTTGTACCATCTGTTGTATAATATGCCTTACATTTGTCAGGGATATTATTAATCTTAATCTTCTCTCCATCTGAATATTTTCCTGACGCAGGAGTTACATCTGGTGCTACAGGAGCACCATATTCAACAACATATTCAAATTCAACTACTTTACTATATACCCCAATAGAATTAACAGAAACCGCTTTTATCTTAGTTGTGCCTGTTTCTAACTTAATTGCTGTTCCATCATATAGTGTACTCTTAATATCAGGTTCTTTTCCATCAGTTGTATAATAAACAACACAACCAGAATCACATGTAAATTTAAGTTCAACATCATCATCATACGAACCCGGCTCTTTAGAAGCTGATGGTTCTTTTACAATATAATTCTTAACTGCATTGCTGCATTTCCCATCCTGATACTTTCTTATAAGCTTTGTTAAATTATCTGCATCCTCTTTCTTATAATAAATATCTGCAAGAGCTTTAACCGCATCTTCATAATTCTCATCATATGAAAGTATATCCTTCAACACATTAACAGCTTCATCCTCATTTCCTGAGCTTTCATAGCATCTATACAATGTATACTTAAGGTTCAGATTCTTCTTTCCCTCATTTTCTTTAGAAGCCTTGCTAAGATATGATGATGCATCACCATAATTACCCTCTTCGTACAGTTTCATTCCTGTCTGATAATAATAATTATAATTATTCTTACTCTTCTTGTTAAGTGATACAGCAACTATAATTATTATAATTAAAACTAATGCAACTCCCGCAGCAACCCCTGCTATAATAAGCTTTGTCTTCTTATCCAGTGGTTTCTTAGTGGTGTCTTTCAAAATCTCTTTATCTTCATCTTCTGGTTCTTCATCGTCATCATCATCAAGTAAAATATCTCTATCAGTTAATTCTTCTTGTGTTGGTTGAGATGATTTATTAATTACCTGCTGTTCCTTAAGAATTTCATCTGTTATCTTAGGAACAACTCTCGTCCTCCCATCATTAATATCTGATGGCTGCTCTGCTTTATAATCATCAGCCTTTCCTACATAAGCTTTGGCAACTGTAGTTTCTTCTTCTACCATTTTCTGCAACGACTTTTCAATTTCGTCTTCTATGCTTGTATTCTTATTAAAATCGTCTGGCATATATAGACCTCCATACACTTAAATAACATTTTGATATTAACATATTAGAGAATATTAATCAATAAAATACATTTTATGATTTTTATTTTTGTTTAACTAATTGTACACATTTTGCTCACATTTATCATGTATATTCTATATTAGATAGCAAAGAGAATTCTTTCTATCTCCCCCTCATATTTTGAAAAAGGAGATGTTTGACCGCATCTCCTTTTTTTGTCCAAAAAATTATGACCATCAGTACAACACTGATGGTCATAATTTTTTTCATTACCTGAATTATCTTATGCTTGTAACTCTTACTGTGCAGCTTAATGTCTTATTATTAACAACAGCTGTTATTGTTGCTATTCCTGCTTTTCGTCCAATAACTTCTCCTGAAGAAGAAACTGTACATACCCTTGGATTACTGCTTCTCCATGTAATTTTACTATCTGTTCCTATTACATCTAATGTATATCTGTCATACTGCTCAAGAGTAATATTAGACCTGCTTATTGCAAGTGAATGAACTATACAGCTTGATTCAACACCTGCACCATCACTTATGACATAAACCTCTGCTTCACCAGGACCTACAGTTGTAATAACACCATTACCATCAACCGTAACTATTCCTGTATCTGATGAGTACCATTCATATGAATCATTATTAACAGCCGGCCTTACTATTACTGATAACTGTCTTGTTCTGCCTGTAAGCATATATATTTCTTTTGAATTAATTCTAAGTGAGGATATATTAACTCTTGGAGTTACATAAACCCAGCAGATTCCTTTGATATTATTACCATCCTGAGATGTTGCTGTAATCTTAACTTTACCGGAACTGATAGCAAACACCTCGCCATCCTCATCAACCACTGCGATTGATTCATTAGCTGATTTCCATACAACATCTTTAATTGTTGCATTATCCGGATATACGTTAACACCAAGTTTCTGTGAATCTCCAACAAACAATCTCAATGAATCCGGCACAACTTCTATTCCCGTAACCGGATTAACAACTCTTATGATACATGAATCTGTAACTCCGCTTCCATCTGCTGCTGTAGCTGTAATAACAGCATTACCAACTGATTCAGCACTAAGATTACCTTCCTGATCTACTGAACATATACTGTTATCTGATGATGACCACACTATATTCTTATTAGTTGCTGTATCTGTGCCAACCGTTGCAATAAGCTTTCCTGTTGCACCCACATTCATGAATTTATTATTTTCACTCAATGTAATAGTTGAAACATATTCCTTAACAACAATTGTACAAGCTGCTGTGAGATGACACTCATCTGTTGTAACTTCAATTACACAGTTACCACCCTTTAAGGCTGTTACTACACCATTTTCATCAACTGTTGCAACTGATGTATCACTTGAAAGATATGTGACTTTCTTATTCTCTGCATCTATCGGCTCAATTGAAGGTATAATAGCATATTTTGCTCCAACCCATAATTCCTGATAATCAGAATTAAGTGTTATTCCTGTTACAGGCTGTGTAA
>ERZ779892.3712-NODE-3712-length-10457-cov-2.889252_pt1 | contig 10457 bp, 9 predicted proteins | sample MGYA00511552_ERZ779892 | MGnify/ENA primary metagenome ERZ779892 (study PRJEB29588, sample SAMEA2154561) | human gut metagenome | biome: human gut; feature: human-associated habitat; material: faeces | place: Denmark | collected 2008/2010 ... | reverse complement strand
AGAGGTCTTAAGCTGACGGCTTTGCCTGGCATTTTTATTGCACCTATCGCTCTTTACTCTAAAAAGATCAAAGACGTTAAGGAATTAAAGAAGGGCGACACCATCACGATCCCTAACGATCCGACGAACGGCGGCCGCGGTCTGCAGCTCCTTGAACGTAACGGCATTATCAAACTGAAGGATGGCGTCGGAATTCACGCGACGACACACGATATCGCTGAGAATCCGAAACACCTGGTTTTCCGCGAGGTTGACAGCGCTTACCTCGGCCGGTCACTTCCTGATGTGGGGTTCGCGGTCATCAACGGCAGCTGGGCGGTGAAATCCAAGCTTTCCCCTGAGAAAGACGCATTTATTCTCGAAGGCGCGGATTCAGACTTCGCCAACGTTCTTGTCACCCGCACTGAGGACAAAGATAAACCTGAATTCAAGACTCTCCTCGCCTCGTTCCAGAGCCCCGAAGTGAAGCAATTTGTGAAGGATAAGTTCAAAGGCTCTGTGGTAGCCGCCTTCTAATCCGTTTCACAAGGGAAGAAAATGCATATCAATCAGCAATGTATCGGATGCCGCCAATGCTGGCCTGTGTGTCCGGTCGGCGCTATTGGCGCTGCGGCTGACGGGCACCATTCAGAGGTCAATCTGGACCGCTGTGTCGAATGCAGTGCCTGTCTCCGTTCCAGGGTCTGTCCCGTCAACGCTTTTGAGCCTCAGGAACTGCCGTGGCCCCGCAGTCTGCGCTCGGCTTTCTCCGATGTTTTGAGTCCTCATAAATCAACCGGGGTTCTTGGCCGCGGAACCGAAGAAATGAAAACCAACGACGTAACGGGACGGCTGCGGGCTGGTTTCGTCAACGTCGCGGTGGAACTCGGGCGTCCCGGAATCAGTGCAAGTTTCGAAGATGTCCAGACGGTCACCAGAGCCCTCGCCCGCCTTGACGTCGAGTTCCAGAAAGAAAATCCAGTCACTTCTCTCTTCACAAACGATCGAAATGGAGATCTGAATCCTGAGGTACTGGGGGAGCGGGTACTCTCCGCACTCGTTGAATTTGAGATTCCCGTCAGCCGGGTACCTGAACTGGTAGAAGCGCTGGAAGAAGCGGGAAAGACAGTTGATACCGTTTTTTCCGCCGCCCTCGCCGAACCGATCCGTCCGGGGGAATCGGAGCCGGAACTTATTCAGATTCTGGAAGAGAACGGCATTTTTTATCGTCCCAACGGAAAAACCAATGTCGGACTTGGCAAACCGTTTCTTCCAGTGGAGGCGGCATCATGACACATACTCTTCATCGGCGCGGCTCAAAGTCAGATCTTGCGCATGATTATGTGGTTCTCGCAATGGCAGCCCGGGGTGTCAACCGTGACGGAGCCGCACCGAAACTCGCCCGGGCACTTGAAATTTTCGCCGCTCATAATCCGGTGAATTTCGGAAACGTGGCCGGAAATTCCTTCACGCGGACGCTGCCCGAAATGGTCTCTCTTACGCGTGACAACACAGTCTCTCACGCCGTTTTCAGGGATATTGAGGATGTCACAGCAGTGCTCCAGGACCTGAAAAAAGAAGACCTCGGTATTTCCATCGTGGTTTCAGGGCTATTTGATCAGGTCAAGGCCTCCTGTCGGTGCGCTGGACTGACTCCTCACACGGCCAATGTGTCGCTTGGGATCTTCGGCAAAACCGAAAAACTGCCAAAGGAAGGTGTTCTCGAAATTGCCTCCATGTGCGGTCACAACATGGTCTCATTCGGAGTCATCAAAAAACTCGTTCGGGATATAGAGGACGGTTTTACGACACCGGAACAGGCGGCTAAAAAAATTGCGGCGAGCTGCCTCTGCGGCGTCTTTAACTGGGAGCGTGCCGCTCAGGTCTTTTCCCGTCTTACCGAAGGAGCAAAGGCATGAAAACCTCTGAAGCGAAACGTCTCGAGTTCAGAAGGAATCTTGAGACGGGAACATTCATGATCGCCCCCGGCATCTATGACGCGCTGTCCGCGAAGATAGCCGAAGTTTCAGGTCTTAACTGTCTCGCGATGGGCGGTTATGCCATCTCCGCTACCCGTCTGGGACAGCCGGATGTCGGGCTGCTTTCTCTTACCGAGATGCGGGAATCGCTGAAGCAGATCTGTGAAGCGACTGATATTCCTGTGATTGGAGACGGGGACACCGGCTACGGCAATGCCCTGAATGTCATCCGGACTGAAAATGAGTATGAGCGGGCTGGCGCTTCCTGCATCTTCTTTGAGGATCAAAAATGGCCCAAGCGCTGCGGTCATATGGAAGGAAAACAGGTTATTCCGGCCGAAATCCATGTTCAAAAGATCCGCGCGGCGTGTGACGCCAGGATTGATAAGAACACAGTTATCATGGCCCGAACTGACACCCGGGCGATCAATGGGGTCGATGACGCCATCCGGCGGGGTCATCTTTACGCGGATGCCGGCGCTGAAATCCTCTTTATCGAGGCGCTTCGGGACCGGGAGGAAGTTGAAAGGCTGGCCCGCGAATTCGAGGGAACCGGCACTTATCTCTTCGCGAACATGATTGAGGGCGGAAAAACGCCGATTATTCCGGCCTCTGAACTGAAGGAAATGGGATACGCGGGGGTGTTCTGGTCCTGCGCTTCACTTTATCTGGTTGCGAAGACCTTGAAAGACGCGTTCACTGAACTGGCAAGAGACGGAACCAGTGACGCGTTTCTCAGCAGAATGATTGACTTCAGTGAATTCAATCACTTCATTGGTCTTGATCGCTATCGTGAGCTGGAAAAACGATATGCGGCGGATGATAAGTCCCAGCCCTGATGGACTCTTTCTGAAAATAATGCCCGAAGGTCGAAACCGATCTTCGGGCATTTGACTGATTGAGGAATGAATCAATCACTTCAGAATCGGAAGGCTTTCCATCATGCGCTTCAGATTCCAGGCGTCCCACGGCATATGTTCTGCAATACCGAGACCCACGAGGTCCGCGGTCTTCCCGATATCAAGAATCAGACGGGTTACCTGTTCGATCTTCAGTTTCCCGGGCGCGGTATCAAACGGAATGCCGTTCGGATCATTCGGGAACTGCGAGTAGAAGAACCGGGGATCAAGCGAGTCAATGTCAAAATGGATGGCAACGTGCTTAAGGCCACTGGTCTTCAGCCAGTCAGTCACCGCGGTGCTTGTCTCAAACACCGATTCCGGCGGGAACACTTTCATTCCGAGACGCTCAACAATCGCGCTTTCCTTCGGAGAGTTGAAGCGGCTCGGGCCGACAATGGCAACCTGTTCGCCTGTCAGCGGCTTCTTCACCTCACGGGCGAAAACCGGATCACCGTCTCCCATCAGATTTCCGAGAACCATCGCGTGCTCCCGGTCAAAGACTTCAGGCGTGGAAATATCCGGATGCGCGTCTACCCAGATAACCGCGAGGTCCCCATCGTACTTTTCGTTCAGATAGGAGAACGGAGCCTGATCCAAAAGGCAGTCACCGCCGAAAACAACAATACGATCCGGTGCCTCGCGGTCAATAATCTCCCGGGCGGCGTGAAGCTGCTTCAGCACCACCTCCTGCTGATAGACACCATTCGTCTTCCAGCCGTGCTTCCCTTCATAGGGAGCCACGGGAACCTCAAACTCGGGCGTGGTCTCGCTCTTCGGGGCAAGGAAGGAAAGGAGCCGGGCTCCCAGGGGATAGATCTCACCAGTCACTGGCGGCAGGTCGTAATCGCCTCCCTGCCACTGAGGCATCAGGAGTCGGATTGTTTTCTTATTTTCTTCAGCCATTCTGATTTCCTTACGGAACCTATAGGATTCGGTAAATAGATTAATCCGATCGGATAATAACCGTGAGGCTTCAGAGTAACTTTTTCTGAATACAGAAAAGGCTGCGGGAAAAGCCTCCGCAGCCTTCGGTTCTGTGCGTCTCAGAAGTTTACTTGGCTGGGCTCGATGCCGGTGCGGAAGCCGGCGCAGAGCCTGCTGCCACGGTACGGGTGTTATAGAGATTGAAGAGATCCTCGCGGAAAGTCTTCTCCTTACCCGCGGTGTTCGCGACAAACGGTACATTGTCATAAACCGCGTGGAGGCTATCCTTCGGATTCGCGAGATTCGCGGAATCTTTCCCCCAGAAGAACTTTGTCGAAACGCTGCTCAGATCAAATTTCTTCTTGTCATCGGAATTAATCGCGAACCGGACGGTCAGTTCGTTCTTCGTGACACCGGTCGCCGCGATCATCGTGTCGATATTCTTCGACATATCAAGCTGCTGAGAAGCCCCGTTACCCAGCGCCGCGCGGAACGCGTCAGCCATGGCCTGCAGCACCTGAACACCGCTCTTCGCGTCAACCGCTTCCTTACGGATGCCGGCATAGAGCTCCGCGCTCGGCTTAAGCTCGCAGGTAAATTCCACTCCGCTCTTAATCTGATCGGTTGAAAATTTCGACCACTTGGCGGTCTTCTCGACGCAGCCGGAATACTTGCCCAGCGCGTCCCCAACCTTCATGGATGTTGAAAATTCAGGCAGCGTCCCGTCCTTCACCGTAGACACCGGGTCTGAGCAGCCGCTCAGGAAAACGAGGGACACCGCAGCTGCCGCTGCAAACTTAACGAACTGATTCATAGATCCACCTTTTCGGGAAAGACCAAAATCCGGAACCATAGGGTTTCGGATAATGCTGTTTTGAAGCAGGCAAAGCGTGGGCCCCGCTGCCTGTCTAAAAGGGAGTTTCTAGGGGTTGGGGTAAACTCTCTTCCGTTCTTTATGGGCAAGCAGCGAGGTAGAGGATTCACCTTCAGCCCGGTCTTAATGAACGAACTGAAGGCAATTGCTGTTAAAAACTTTTTATTGAATCCAACACCATCAATTTCTATATCTATAGTTTTACACTTATTGCCCATTCTCCGCCACAATTAATTTGTAATTTGCGTCACAAAAACCCATAAAAACCTAGAAAACATGCTGGTTTCGTAATCAGAATGTCCAATTTTGTACGCCACGAAGCGTTTTTATGGCTTCCCGCAGGATGGGCGGAAGTGTTGTGTTTAAGCGGCAGAAATTCCCATAGGGTATAAATCTTCCGTAACGGTCCCTCATCCGGGCTTTCTGTTCGAAACCTGGCGCAATTTGCCGTAACCTTCGGAAATAAAGGTGTTTGTTTGAATAACCACGCTTTCGATCGTCATTTTTCTTATCGAAAACTGCTGAGATTTACGCTTCCGACCGTCGCGATGATGGTGTTTCTGTCCTGCTACACGATTGTGGACGGTTTCTTTATCGCGTCCTTTGTAGGTAAGGAGGCCTTTGCCGCGGTTAACCTGGTGTTCCCGGTCCTGATGGCAGCCGGAACGCCTGGTTTTCTGCTCGGCACCGGTGGTTCCGCGTTTGTCGGAGCGGCTCTTGGACGGAAAGAACCGGAAACGGCGAACCGGATCTTTTCGCTTCTCGCCGCGATCGCGGTGGGGGTTGGACTCCTGATTTCCGTCATCCTCTGGCTTCTGATGCCTGAGATTTCAAGGGCTCTTGGAGCGGATGCCACGCTTCTCCCGGACTGTATTTCTTACGGCAGGATCATTGCGGCTGCTCTCCCCTGCTTCATGATTCAGTCGTTCTTCCAGTCTTTCTACATTACGGCCGGAAAGCCCAACCTCGGATTCGCATCAACCATTGCTGCCGGGGTCACGAATATCGGGCTCGACGCTCTTTTTATTATTGTTTTTGGCTGGGGTGTCACTGGTGCCGCGGCCGCTACCGCGATCAGTGAGCTGCTTTGCGGGCTTTTCCCACTGCTTTATTTCTCCCGCCCAAACACGAGCCTCCTTCGGTTTATCCGTCCAGTCTGGATGCCGCGGGTTGTGCTGGATACGGTGATCAATGGATCTTCAGAACTCATGTCCAGCATCGCGATGTCGGTGGTTGGCATCTGCTACAACCTGCAGCTCCTCCGCTACGCGGGGAATGACGGCGTCGCGGCCTACGGAGCCGTGATCTACACCGCGTTCGTTTTCGTGTCCGCGATGATTGGTTTCTCTGAGGGCGTCGCCCCGGCGATCAGCTTCCACTTCGGAGCCAAAAACTATCGGGAAGTAAAGAGTCTCTTTAAGAAAAGCGTGGTGATCCTCGCTCTCACAGGCATTCTGATGACGATTCTGTCCGCCGTTTTCGCGGATTTCGTCGCGAGACTCTTTGATGCCGGAGACGCCGGGCTCCACGGTCTGATCGTGAATGCCATGACGATTTACGGCCTCTCCTACCTTCTCTGCTGGATCACGATTTTCGGATCCGCCTTTTTCACAGCGCTTGGAAACGGTCCGGTGTCAGCCGCTATTTCCTTCACCCACACGCTTGTCCTTGAAACGGGATGCGTTTTTCTGATTCCTTTTCTTATCGGGATCAACGGTATCTGGTTCTCGATCAGCGTGGCGGAACTGCTTTCAGCGTTTGTAACGGGCTTTTTTCTCCTTCGCGGCAGGAAAATATTTCTTTCTAACTAGACTGCTGGAGTTAACACGGCTTAGATCGAAAGTTGTGTAATTTTCGCCTCCCTGTTTTCTTCATACGATTTCGGCACGCCTGGTATTTCAGTTGCCAGGCGCGAAAACGACCAAAGGAGAAAACATGTTCAAACTTACGCAGGCAGCTGCCGGCATTGCCGCCGCTCTGCTCGCCTTCAGCGCTCAGGCCGCTGACTTTCAGATCCGAGGTGTCATTGATCTCGGTCTTACCGTAACCCATGCGAAGCATGGCGACACGACGCTCTCCATGACGCCTGACAACTATATCGGTTCAGGCTTTGACTTCCTTGGGGAGGAGAAACTCTCCGGCACGACGAAGGTCGGTTTTGCCCTGCGTAATCGTTTCAACCCGGATACCGGCGCTTTCCAGACTCAGGACAAGCTTTTCGATTACGAGTCCCAGCTCTACGTTGAGGGGCCGTACGGTCTGATCGGTGCGGGCCGCATGAGCCCGTTCTCCGCATCCGTTGGTACTCAGGGCTGGATGTGCCCGTTTGACGTGTTTGAGGCTGGATACCAGGATGCTGGTCTGCAGTCCACGCAGCAGACGACCTGGGCCGCGTACGACAACTCCCTCTACTACGTCACGCCGACCTTTAAGGGCTTCAAGGCAGGTCTCTTCTATTCGTTCTCGGGAGACGCGAAGGAGAACGCCCGGCAGTCGAAGAACAACCGCTTCTGGAACGCTGCCATTCGCTATTCAGATGAAAAACTCTCCGCCATGGTGTCCGCAGAGGGCGACATCCGAAGCACGGATTCTGATCTGAAGGACGGCCGCGTATTCCGGGCCGCCGCAAGCTACGACTTCGGTCGATTCAAGGTGATGGGCGGCTATAACCGGGCCGAGCATCAGTATCAGTACGCCTACGCGACCTTTAACGAAAACCTCTACTCCATGACCACCGCGTCAGGCGAAGCGCTGAAGAAGGGCATTTCATCAGACCAGGCCTGGATCGGTATCCGCGTGCCGATCAATCAGTACGAGGTCGTCGCCCAGTATCAGTACCTGGACGGCAAGGTGAAGGACGACGGTACGAAGTTCAAGCGCCATGTGCTTGCACTTGGCGGTTACTACTACATGTCAAAGCGCACGCTGATGTACGCCGATGTCTCACAGTCAATCGGCCGCGGCGCTCTCTCCTGGGATAACGACGGTTCAGACACGAATTACACCGCGTTCCAGGTTGGTATGACGCACTTCTTCTGATCCCGCGTCATTTTCATTTTTTCTTTCTCTTGCAGTGAGCTGCCGGGGGGATTGTGTATCCTCCCGGCTTTTTTTCAGACCGCCGGGAATTTCACCTGAGGCCAGGCTTTCTTCGCCGCCGATTCAAACGCGTCACAGTGATTCAGGGCGAAAAGCATCTGAACCGTGTTGACACCGCACTTCGTCTTGACGAAGTGGATCAGTTTCGCCTCAATATCCTCATCACTATCGGCGTCGCACGCCCAGGCACAGATCCCGGAAAGTGTTCCGTCAGGCTCAAGCTGCTTCACGCCGCAGATCCGCTTTTCGATTCCGGCACAGTGCCTTACCCGTTTTTCCCACCCGACAAGAAGCCGGATCATGCCGGGAGCCGGAGCGGTCAGCCACTTCTCAAGCGACTCAAAAAGAATCGGCATCTGCTTCGCAATGATGAGACCGTCAGACCGCTGATCCTGATAGGCCTGATAAAGCAGAATCGCGAGCTCTTCCCTTCGGTACCCCTCCGCTACCGCGAAAGACAGAATGTCTTCAATTGACGGTCGGAATTCCCTTGAATAGGTATGAACAAATGACGGCCGGAAGGCACCATTCCGGTCGCGCGGGATCTGCACCGGAAGCTTTTCCTTTCCAACGTGAAGTTCCCGTGGGATATAGCCGTTCCGATAGTTTTTCTTTGCGCCCCGCTTGCTGTTTTCCCGCTTCAGAAACGCGACCAGTTCGCTTTCCACGATGGCGCTGACCACAGTGCCCGCCAGCTCAAGGTCTGACTGGCGGTTCGCCGCTTCTGAAACCCGGCCCTGATGGTAAATCGCGGCGAAGAACTGCTTCTGGGCTTCTTCACTCGTAAGGAGCTGCGTAATCAGATCGACGGATGTCGGAATTATGTCGTCATTCAGGATATGGAGATTCTTCATGTCAGCTGAATCAATGGATAGAAGCGAATGTTGTGTAATTTTATCCCGGAATTTTCTTTGCCAGAATCATCGGGCCCCTAGATCGTTCGGGGAACAATTCATATACGCATAACGGAAATAACCAAAGGAGTCATTTTTCATGCAGTGGATGCGCAAAGCGATTTCTATCTCCGCCATCACCCTCGCGGTGGCGATGACGGCCCCGGCTTTTGCCGCTGACTATACGGCTGATGTTGTTGTGATCGGCGCGGGTGCCTCAGGTTCCGCAGCCGCCCTCGCCTCCCAGCAATCCGGCGCGAAGACCATTCTTCTCGAAAAGACTCCCTTCCAGATGGGCGCCGGGTCGTTCGCGGGCGGTATGTTTGCCGCTGACTCTTCCCAGCAGAAGGCTGCCGGAAAGACTGTTGATAAGAAGTGGCTCTTTAATCAGTACCTCAGCCTCTCGGGCGGTTTCCAGAACAGCCTCCTTGTCCGCCGCATCATTGATGAATCCGGAAAAACGGTTGACTGGCTGAACGCGAACGGCTGCCGGATGACGCTTGTCGACGCCGGTACTGGCGGCGCGTACGCTCACATTGGAATGCCCGCAACGCTCCATGGCTATCAGGATGGCGGCGCGAAGGCTCTCGTCGCCCTGAAGGACTCGTTCCTGAAGGCTGGCGGCCAGGCGCTTTTCTCTACCCGGGCCACTGAACTCATTAAGGACGCAAAGGGCAATGTGACCGGCGTCCGGATTATTGGCAAGGATGGGAAGCCCGGCAAGGTGACGGCAAAGGCTGTTGTGATTGCTTCCGGCGGCTTCGGCGGCAATAAGGACATGCTTGAACGCTACATCGGTGTCCCCTACACGATGGGTGAAGTGACCCAGAACACGGGTGACGGTATCCAGATGGCGTGGAAGGCCGGTGCCGGAAAACGCGGTGAGAATGTCGCACAGTATTTCTGGGAAACGTTCAGCCAGGAGGAAATGGGCAAGATCACGAAGCAGGTGGGTGATGATTGGTTCGCGCTTACGGACTTCACGCGTTACCCGAATCTCCGCGTGAACACCAATGGCCGCCGCTTCAGCAACGAAACGGACGCGACGCTCTACTCGGTTCACGGCGCTGAAATCGCGATGCAGCCGCATCAGACGGAATTCGTGATTGTTGACTCCGGAATGCTCGATAAAGTGAAGGCAAAGGGTTTCGCCGCAATCGAAGAACAGTACGCGAACTGGAAGGGAGACAAGCGTCAGTACTTCCAGGAATTCAATGAGCCGAACGACACGGATGAACTCTCCAAGGCTGAAAACACGCCGAAGGATGTGGCCGCGTTCCTCGATAAGCTGGTCGGAAATACCGCAACCGTTTACAAGGCAAATTCCATTCCTGAGCTCGCCCGTGCTATCGGCGTCGACGAAAAGAACTTCGCCGCTTCTGTCGAGCAGTACAACAAGGCCTATCACGATGGGAAAGATCCGCTCTTCTTCGCTGACGGAAAGCGCCTGATTCCGGTTGAAAAGGGACCGTTCTACGCTGTCCGCTTCACTTCCCGACTCCTCGGTACGCTGGGCGGCATCCGTGTGGATGACCGACTCCGTGCGGTGACCTCTGATGCCACGCCGATCAACGGTCTCTGGGCTGTCGGCGCTGACGCGGGCGGCATGTATGGCAAGGCGTACGTCGACTTCGAGGGCGGCACGCTCGGCTTTGACGGCCGCGTCATCAACGCGCGCCTCGGCGCGGAGTTCCTCGCGCTTGCCGGGGAAAAGAACGCCAAGCTTGCCGTCGGTGAGGATCTTGTCGGCATCATCTGGGACGACCGCCCCGAGCTGCCGCACGCGCCGGTGCGCATCCTCACGGCG
>ERZ779892.3705-NODE-3705-length-10468-cov-21.075675_pt1 | contig 10468 bp, 5 predicted proteins | sample MGYA00511552_ERZ779892 | MGnify/ENA primary metagenome ERZ779892 (study PRJEB29588, sample SAMEA2154561) | human gut metagenome | biome: human gut; feature: human-associated habitat; material: faeces | place: Denmark | collected 2008/2010 ... | reverse complement strand
GCTCAGGCTGGCCGCGGCCAGGTACCCGCTGAGCACAAAAAACAGTTGCACCCCCTGCGCGCCAACCGCGGCGGCATCCCCCAGGCCAACTTTCTGCCCGGTATGCACGCCCAGCACCATCAGCGCCGCCAGAATACGCAGCTCATCCAGCGCTACATTTTTATGTTTTGTCATCTTTCTATATTCTGCTCCTTATTGCAGCATTATTTGATTTCTTTATTCTGCCGAACTTTTTCGATTCCTTCTTTTCAAAGAAGGGGCAAAAACTCTCGTATTACTCGTATCCTCAAAATTATACATCACCCGCCCTATCATGCGCAAGCGCAGGAGGCACCATGTTTGACGCATTGTTTACCACCACAACCGAATACAAAAAACTGAGCCACGCGCTTTCCGGCAAAGGTGCATGCGCCCTGTTTGGGCTGCCCGCATCCGGCCGCGCACAGGTGTATGCCGCGCTGTGCCGCCAGTTGGATAAGCCGCTGTGCATCGTGACCCCCGGCGAGGCCGAAGCCACCCGCTTTGCTGCTGACCTGAACACGCTGGGCATTCCCGCTGCCGTGTTCCCGGCGCGGGACTATGTGCTGCGCCCCATTGAGGGCACCGCCCGCGAATACGAGTACCGCCGCCTGGCTGTGCTGGGCGAGCTGGTAGGCGGGCGGCTGCGCGCCGTGGCTGTGCCCGCGGAAGCCCTGACCCAGTTCACCACCCCAAAAGAGGATTTCTGCGCCAACACCCGCACCCTCCATGCGGGGGATACTCTGCTGCGGGATGACCTGCTGGCCGCCTTGTTTGGTGCCGGCTACACCCGCCGGGCCCAGGTGGATGGCCCCGGCCAGTTCTCTGTGCGCGGCGATATTGTGGATATTTTTGCTCCCGACCAGAAAATGCCGGTTCGTATGGAATTTTGGGGTGATGAGATTGATACCCTGCACACCTTTGACCTGACCACCCAGCGCCGCGAGGATGCCATTGATAAGTTTTACCTGAGCCCCGCGCGGGAAGTTCTGTTCGGCAAGCCTGCCGATGCCGCCGAGCAGCTTCGGGCCTTTTTGGCCAAGCAGCGCGGCAAAAAGAAAACCGCCATGGCAGACTGTATGGCCGCCGATCTGGACCTGCTGGATGGCGGTGCCGTGCCGGTCAACATGGACAAATACCTGGCCGTGCGCTACCCCCTTCCCGCCACCGTGCTGGATTATTTTGACGATCCGATCCTTGTGGCCGAAGAGCCTGCTTCCATCCGGGAAGCCGACCGCGCGACCGCCTACCGCCGGGGCGAGGAACTGAAATCCCTGATCCTAGACGGCGTCCTCTGCGCTGGGCTGGATAACCTGTACGCGGACCCAAGCTACCTGTGGTCCAAAACCGGACACTACCGCACCATCTGTGCCGAGAACTTTGCCCGCAGCATGCCGGATCAGCCGCTGAAAGATATCATCAACGCCCCGGCTCACACCCTGCCTGCCTGGAATGGCGAAGTCGCCGGGCTGCTGGAGGATTTGAAACCGCTGTGCGATGCCGGTTATACCGTTACCCTGCTGGCCGGCACCGACCGTGCCGCAGCCGGTCTGGCACGCGACCTGCGCGATAAAGGCATTCTGGTTACCACCGATGCTGCAGCACCCCCCGCTGCCGGGCTGGTGCAGGTTCTGGCGGGGCACCTTTCCGCTGGGTGCGAATTTCCGTTTGCCAAGTATGCTTTGCTGACAGGCCGTGCCTTTGGCGAAACCAGCTCCCAGAAGAAAAAGCGTAAAAAGGCCAAAGATGCCCTGAACAGCCTGACCGAGATCACGCCGGGCGATCTGGTGGTGCACCAGAACCACGGTATTGGCCGGTATGCGGGCATCCAGCGAATGGCGGTTCAGGGCGTTACCAAAGACTACCTGCGCATTGAGTACGATAAAAAAGATGTGCTGTATGTTCCCGTCACCCAGCTGGACCTGCTTTCCCGCTACACCGCGCCGGGGGATTCGGAGAATGTCAAGCTCAGCCGTCTGGGCGGGGCCGAGTGGACCAAGACCCGCAAGAAGGTGCGCGCCGCTACCGAGCAGATGGCCAAGGAACTGATTGAGCTGTACGCCCGCCGCAAAAAGGCGCACGGTCATGCCTTCCCTCCAGATGATACCTGGCAGGGAGATTTTGAGCAGCGCTTTGCCTATGATGAAACGCCGGACCAGCTTTCCAGCGCGGCGGAGATCAAACATGATATGGAGCAGCCCTGGCCGATGGACCGCCTGCTGTGCGGCGATGTCGGCGTGGGCAAGACTGAGGTTGCCCTGCGCGCCGCGTTCAAATGCGTGATGGGCGGCAAGCAGTGCGCCATCCTGGCCCCCACCACCATTCTGGCGTGGCAGCATTTCAACACGGCCATCGCCCGCATGGAGGCCTTTCCCATCCGCATCGGGCTGCTCAGCCGTTACCGCAGCGCCAAAGAGCAGAAAGAGACCATCCGCGGCCTGAAAGACGGCACAGTGGACATTGTGGTGGGCACCCACCGCCTGCTTTCGGACGATGTAAAGTTCAAAGACCTGGGCCTTGTCATCATTGACGAGGAGCAGCGCTTTGGCGTAAAACACAAGGAAAAGCTGAAAGAGAACTTTATCGGGGTGGACATGCTGACCCTTTCGGCCACGCCGATCCCCCGCACGCTGAACATGGCACTGTCCGGCATCCGGGACATGAGCACCATTGAACAGCCGCCCTTTGAGCGCCAGCCCATTGAGACCTATGTGCTGGAATATGACGATGCCATTATTGCCGAAGCCATCCGGCGTGAGCTGGCCCGCGGCGGGCAGGTGTATTACCTGTACAATCGAGTCGAAACCATTGAGCAGTGCGCCGCCAAGGTGCAAAAGCTGGTGCCGGGTGCGCGGGTCGGCATCGCCCACGGCAAAATGACGGAGGAGCAGATTTCCTCGGTTTGGCAGCAGCTGTTGGACAACGAGATCGACGTGCTGGTCTGCACCACCCTGATTGAAACCGGCGTGGATGTGCGCAACTGCAACACCCTGATTATTGAGAATGCGGACCGCATGGGGCTTTCACAGCTGTACCAGATTCGCGGCCGTGTGGGGCGCTCCAACCGCAAGGCGTATGCCTATTTCACCTTCCAGCGCGACAAAGTGTTGACGGAAATTGCCTCCAAGCGGCTTTCAGCCATCCGGGAGTTTACCTCTTTTGGTTCCGGGTTCCGCATTGCGATGCGCGATTTACAGATCCGCGGCGCGGGCAACCTGCTTGGACACAGCCAGCACGGCCACATGGAAGCGGTTGGTTACGAGCTGTATGTGAAAATGCTGAACCAGGCCATTGCAGCCGCCCGCGGCGAGCCTGCTGCGCCGGACAAGAGTGATTGCCTTGTTGACATTACGGTGGATGCCTATCTGCCGGAAAGCTACATTCCCGATGCCGCCGGGCGGATCGAAGCCTACAAGAAAATTGCGGCCATCACCACCCGTGACGATGCCACGGATGTACTGGATGAGTTGATTGACCGTTACGGCGACCCGCCGCGCAGTGTGCAGGGGTTGGTGGACATCAGCCTGGTGCGCGTGACAGCCGCCCGCGCAGGCATTGTGGAGATCGTGCAGCGCAACGACAATCTGATTTTGTACACCGATGTTGTGACCCCGGCGCAGATGGGGGCCATGATGGATGCCATGCCGCACCGCGTGATCTACAACGCCGTAGGCCGCCCCTACATCAGCCTGCATGTCCTGCGCGGCGAGGACCCTCTCACCATCCTGCGCGATGCCGTTGCCCTGCTGCCGGGTGCGTGAGTGTTTTACGGGAGTTTTTGTTCCTTCTTTGAAAAGAAAGAACCGAAGAAACTTTAATCGTAATATAACAAAATAAATAAAAAATCAGGCAGCGGCCCTATTTTGTGGGCTGCTGCCTGTTGTCATGTATTGCTTTCTATGTATTTTTGCTCTGTAGGAAAGGTCTTGACCGTTCCGAAACCCATGGACAATATTCCAACAAAAGGGAAATAAGGAAAACACCCGGAACGGTCAAGACCGTTCCCTACAAATCGTTTTAAATCGCGTTACAAACCTGTAAACTCTCGGTAGGGCGGGGTCCCCGACGCCCCGGACGGGCATAAATCTTATTGTACGGATCGTGCGGCAAGGAAGCGAACAACAGATCTCTTCAAGCACTTCCGCCCCTTTTCAAATTTCTAATTTCTCATTCCTAATTTCTAATTTTATCACTTCCGGTCTGGGGCCAATCACACCCCCACCACGCTCCAATGCTTATCCACATGGTTCAGCACTTCGCAGCCGGTTTCGGTCACGATGACAAGGTCCTCCACGCGCACGCCAAACTTGCCCGGCAGGTATACGCCCGGCTCAATGGAGAAGATCATGCCCGGCTTTACGGTATCGGTATTGGCGGCGCTCACATCGCCCTTTTCGTGATCGGTCTGACCGATAAAGTGGCCCAGGCGGTGGTTGAAGTACTCGCCATAGCCCGCTTTGGTGATCAGGTCACGGGCGGCGGCGTCAATATCGCACAGGCGCACGCCGGGGTGGATCATCGCCTCGGCGGCTTCGTTGGCCTGGCGCACCAGGTCATGGATGGCGGCATACTCCGGCTTCGGCTCCCCGCAGAAGAATGTGCGGGTCATATCGGAGCAGTAACGGTTCTTGCAGCAGCCCATATCGATCAGCACACACTCGCCTTTTTCCAGCACAGTATCGTCCGGCTCGTGGTGGGGGTCAGCGGCGTTTGCACCAAAGGATACGATGGTGGTAAATGCCACACTCTCGCAGCCGGCTTTCTTGTACTCGTTGTCAATGTACTCGGCAACCTGCTTTTCGGTCATGCCGGGCTTGACGTAGTCGCGCGCTTTCAGGATAGTTTCATCATTGATGCGGGATGCTTCCTTCATCAGCATCTGTTCTTCGGCATCCTTCACGGCGCGGCAGGCATCCACGCAGTCGGAAGCCAGCACTACCGGCATACCGGGGCACAGCTCCATCAAAGGGATCAGGAACTTGGCAGGCCATTCCTTGTCGATGCCCAGAGTCTTGGTCTTGTCCACCACTTCGGCAATCTGCTCCACCGGCTTGTCCGAGTCCGTGTGCCACACTTCGCGGCAGGGGGCCTGCGGCACAAAGAACAGCTTGTTCAAAAAGATGACCGGCTCGCCCTGCACCGGCAGGTACAGCGCCATCAGGCGCTCATACGGCTCCACACTGGCACCAGTCAGGTACCAGATGCTTTTGGAGTCGCTGATGATCATTTGGGTCAGGCCGTGCGCCTGCATTTCGGCGCGCACGCGCGCTACACGCTGTTCGTTCATATTATAATCCTCACCTTTCAGGTAAATTCAACTAACTATCCCAATCATAGCACGCTGCACCAAAATGTGCAAGTGTATTTGTGCAGTTCCACCGTACCAAAAAGCGCCGCTTTCCGGGCGGGAAAACGGCGCTGGTATCTGGGCTTGTTACAGGGCTTCGATCGCTGCGTTCAGGCGGCGCAGGGTCTCCTCCTTGCCCATCATGGCGGCCAGGTCGGTGCCGCCGCCGGGGGTGCGGGCCTTGCCGGACAGGGCAATGCCCAGCGGGAACAGCAGCCAGCCGTTCTTCTTTTCCATTGCCTCGGCTTTCTGCTTGCAGGCTTCAAAAATGGCGTCGCGGCTCCAGTCGGTCTGGGCTTCCAGCACGGGCAGCAGGGCGCTGAGCGCTTCCTTGGCGGATTCCGGCGTGGTTTTCTGCTTTTTGTTGCGGTACATTTCAGCATCAATGGGCAGAACTGCATCAAAGAAGTCCAGCTGCGGCGGGATATCCTCCAGCACCTCGCAGCGGGGCTGCAGGTTCGCGCACAGCAGGTCGCGGTCGATCTGTACATGCACCGCCTGGTCAATGAACGGGTCCGCCAGCTTGCGGAACTCTTCTGCCGGCAGGGCGCGGATGTAAGCGGCGTTGATGGCACGCAGCTTGAGCGGGTCAAAGATAGCAGGAGACTTGGAGATGCGGGCAGGGTCCCAGATCTTGATCATCTCGTCAAGGCTGAAGATTTCCTGTTCGCCTTCCGGTGCCCAGCCCAGCAGCAGCAGATAGTTCAGCACAGCAGCGGGCAGATAACCCTTTGCCACCAGGTCCTGATAGCTGGCATCGCCGTTGCGCTTGGAAAGCTTGTGCTGTGCGTCTTTCATGACCGGCGGGCAGTGGATGTAGGTGGGGACCTCCCAGCCGAACGCCTGGTACAACAGGTTGTACTTCGGCGTGCTGGAAAGATACTCGCTGCCGCGGATGACATGGGTAATGCCCATCAGGTGGTCATCTACCACGTTGGCAAAGTTATAGGTCGGCATGCCATCAGTCTTGATCAGAATCTGGTCATCCAGTTCGGAATTATTGACCTCAATGTGACCGTACACCACATCGTCAAAGCCGGTCACACCCTCAGCGGGAATCTTCTGGCGGATGACATAGGGCACACCGGCAGCCAGCTTGGCGTTGATCTCCTCCTGCGGCAGGTCACGGCAGTGGCCGTCGTAATGGCTCATTTCGCCGTTGGCTTTTTGCTGCTCATGCAGGTCGTTCAGGCGTTCCTCGGTGCAGAAGCAGTAGTAGGCTTTGCCCGCTTTGACCAGCTGCTCGGCATACTGTTTGAACATGCCCATGCGCTGGCTCTGGACATAGGGGCCAACGGGGCCGCCGATATCCGGGCCTTCGTCCCAAGTCAAGCCGGTGGCGCGCAGCGTGTTGTAAATAATATCGGTTGCGCCCTCCACCAGGCGGCCCTGATCGGTATCCTCAATGCGCAGGATAAAAGTGCCGCCGTTGTGGCGGGCCTGAAGATAAGTATACAGTGCGGTGCGCAGATTGCCCACATGCATATAGCCCGTGGGGGACGGTGCAAACCGGGTGCGTACAGGATTAGCCATGGTAAAATTACCCCTACTTTCGTGATGATGTAACAGCATATGCAAACATATATAAGATAAGTTTACCCATGTTGCTCTTTCTTGTCAACGCCGTTTTTGCAAATTCATTGGTCAGCTTCTTTTGCACAGTTCCATCTTGCAAATTGTTTGCCCGCGTGATACAATACATGCTGTAAACCAGTGATGCGAAAGTAAAACCGCCGGCGCACGCACAGAGAGCCTGGACAGCTGAGAACAGGCCGGAACGCGGGGCGGCACAATGGTTCGCAGAGGGCACGGGGAACGGCGCGAACGCCCAGTATCCGTTGACGGCAGCCACCGTTATCCGGCGGGGATGTTATTTGCATCCCGGTAAGCGGCCGCAGTTTGCGGCAAGCAAGGTGGCACCACAGGAAAAACTTTCCTGCCCTTGCACAGAGGCGCACCCGCTTCTCTGTGCGGGGGCAGTTTTCTTTATTGAAAGATGGAAAGGAAGTATTCACCATGGCAGAACAAATTGAAAAGCGCAAGCGCATTCTTTCGGGCATCCAGCCCACCGGCACCCCCACGTTGGGCAATTATATCGGTGCGGTGCGCAACTGGGCCCTGCTGCAGTCGGATTATGACTGCCTGTATATGGTTGCTGACCTGCACGCTTTGACCGTGCGCCAGACCCCCGCCAACCTGCGCCGTCAAACCCGCGAGATGGCCGCCCTGCTGCTGGCTGTGGGCATTGACCCGGAACAGCATGTGCTGTTTGTGCAGAGCCATGTTCCCGCCCACTGCGAGCTTTCCTGGGTTTTGGCCTGCAACACCCAGTTTGGCGAACTTTCCCGCATGACCCAGTTCAAGGATAAAAGCGCCAAGCACCCGGATAACGTCAACGGCGGTCTGTTCACCTACCCTGTTCTGATGGCGGCCGACATCCTGGTTTATAACGCGGATCTGGTGCCCGTTGGCCAGGACCAGACCCAGCACCTGGAAATTGCCCGCACGATTGCCAACCGTTTCAACGGCATTTACGGTGATACCTTTACCCTGCCCGCCGGTTACGTTCCCAAGGCAGGCGCCAAGATCATGAGCCTGGCCGAACCCACCAAAAAGATGAGCAAGTCCGACACCAACGCAAACGCCTTTGTGCTGATGACCGACGATAAGGACACCATTGTGCGCAAATTCAAGCGCGCCGTAACCGATTCTGACGGCGTTGTGCGGTTTGACGCTGAGAACAAGCCCGGTGTTTCCAATCTGATGACCATTTATTCCACCTTTACCGGCAAGGACCTGGCCGCTATTGAGGCTGAGTTTGCCGGCAAGGGTTACGGTGATTTCAAGCTGGCCGTTGCCGAAGTGACCGCCGACGCCCTGGCCCCCGTGCAGGCCGAGTATGGCCGCATTCTGGCTGACAAAGCCTATGTGGACAGCGTGCTGAAATCCGGTGCCGAGCGTGCCGCCCGCCTTGCCAACCGTACCGTCAGCAAGGTATACCGCAAGGTCGGTTTGATGCAGTTGGACAAATAATTTTTGGGCAATACCGCATAATTCTAAGTGCCGATACGGCGAGCGAGGTGTGGCAGATGCCAAGCCAAAAGCGCAGATAATACTGGATGCTGCAAAGGTGAGCGCCGCCAGTGGCGGAAACAGCGAACCGAAGCAGGGGCAGCGGTCGCAGAGTGCGAGGGGCTTTTGCCCCCGAAGCACGATGCGGGTACCGCAACCCGACATTATCGAGCATTTTGGCAACGCAGATGCCGTGCCGCAGCTGCCGGAGCGGTGCTTAAGCCGTAAGGCGGGAATTGTGCGGTGTTGCCTTTGCTTTGTCATAAAAAACACAGCGGATGTTCCCGATGACGTGGGAGCATCCGCTGTTTTGGTTTTTGCGGTAAAACAAAAAGTAATGCGTGTTATGCGGGACGATGCAAGCATCGTCCCCTACAAATCAGGTTTCGTTTGCTGCGGATTTGTGATGCGCAGTGCGGCAAAGTTTCTCTGCGGCAGGGTGAGGGCACCCCGCCCTACAAGTTGTTTTTTATGTCCGTAACACATCACAAATACTCTGTAGGGAACGGTCTTGACCGTTCCGGAGCCTCCTGCTTATATCCCATAATCGAATTTACCACAGGGCCCGTCCGGGGCGCCGGGGGACGCTGCCCCCTACAAATAAAATATTACGCCATCACATTTTTGGGAACACTCGTGTTATTTTTTATCTACGCCTATCACACCCATTCCCCATTGAACACGTATTTGTCCAGCCGTTCAAAGGCTTCCTGCACGCGGGTCAGGGGCAGTGCAAGGTTCATGCGGATGGCGCAGGGGCCGTGGAACATACGGCCATCCTGCCAGGCAACGCCCACATTCCAGCCGGCTTTTTCCACCTCGGCAATGGTTTTCCCGTGGGCTTTGCACCAATCCGTGCAATCCAGGAAGAGCATGTAGGTGCCCTCCGGCTTGCTGACCGAAACGCCTTCAAAATGCTGGGTGATATAATCACAGGCAAAGTTGACATTGCCGCTGATGGTCTCCCGCAGTTCCTCCACCCATTCGTACCCTTCCGGCTTATAAGCGCCGATCAGGGCGTGCATAGAAAGCACATTCATATCATTATAGTGCGGCTTGCTGCTTTTGGCACGCACGCGGTCCCGCAGGTAGGGGTTATAAATAATATGGTAACTACCCACCAGGCCCGCCAGGTTAAAGGTTTTGCTGGGGGCATACAGGGCAACGGTGCGGCTGCGGGCATCCTCGCTGACGGACTGGGTGGGGATGTGCTTGTGGCCGTTCAGAATGATATCCGACCAGATTTCGTCCGAAATGACAAGACAGTCATTGGCGCGGTAGACCTCCATTGCCTTTTCCAACTCCCAACGCTCCCACACGCGGCCGCAGGGGTTGTGCGGGCTGCAGAAGATCGCCACATGGATGTGGTTCGCCTTGATCTTGGCATCCATATCCTCAAAGTCCATCCGCCACACACCGTTTTCATCCTTGACCAGTGGGCTGTGCACAATTTTATAGCCGTTGTTTTCCACACTGGCGGTAAAGCCGATGTAGGTGGGGCTGTGCAGCAGCACGGCATCGCCGGGGGCAGCAAAGCTGGTCAAAGCAGAGATCACGCCGCCCAGCACACCGTTTTCGTACCCGATGCACTCTTTGGTCAGGCCGGTTACACCGTTGCGGGTCTGGTGCCAGCGGATGATGGAATCATAATATTCATCGGTCGCACTAAAATAGCCAAAGGCCGGGTGCTGGGCGCGCTCGATAATGGCCTGCTGGATGGTGGGTACCGTGGGAAAATTCATATCCGCCACCCACATGGGGATCACATCAAAGCCAGGTTTGGGCGCTTCGGGCGCAAAGCCGTTCATCTGGCCGACGGAATCTACCGCAATGGCGTCCTTGCCATGGCGGTTCATGATGGAAGTAAAATCATATTTCATTGCAACATGCTCCTTTGCTGTTTTCATCTCTTTCTCTGCTACCAGCATACCCCAAAATGCCGCCCCGCACAAGGTATGATTTTACGCTTTTATCTGAGGCAACACCGCACAATTCCCGCCTTGCGGCTTAAGCACCGCTCCGGCAGCTGCG
>ERZ779892.3704-NODE-3704-length-10472-cov-11.104925_pt1 | contig 10472 bp, 8 predicted proteins | sample MGYA00511552_ERZ779892 | MGnify/ENA primary metagenome ERZ779892 (study PRJEB29588, sample SAMEA2154561) | human gut metagenome | biome: human gut; feature: human-associated habitat; material: faeces | place: Denmark | collected 2008/2010 ... | reverse complement strand
TGCCGTGCCGCAGCTGCCGGAGCGGTGCTTAAGCCGCAAGGCGGGAATTGTGCGGCGTTGCCAGAAGATAAAACAAAAAACAGGAAGGAAACACCTTGAGTTTGAACCATACAAAACAAAAAAGCTGGCCCCAGCGCCTGCTGGCTTTGCTGGCGGCGGTGGTGCTGTGTGCCGCGCTGCCTGCCGCCGCGCTGGCAGAGGAAAATACGGCCAGCATCCAGACGCAGGTGAGCGAAACGGATGAGGATATCCCCTGGGCGGATCCGCCGCAGAGCACCCCCGAAACCGGCCGGCCTGACCCTGCCGTGCCAACTCCGCCGCCGCAGGATCCCGCCACCCCGGAAACCGCCCAGACCGGCGAGCATCTGGAAGGCTACAGCCTGAGCCTGGGGGAGACAGTCACAATTTATTTTTACGTTACCCTGCCGGAAGATACCCCGCAGGATGCCGCCATGCAGTTTACCCTGCCGGATTCCACCGTAACACAGGTGGCAGTGGCAGATGCAAAGCAGGTGGAAGTAAACGGCAAAAGCTGCACCGCTTTCCCTTGCCAGGTGGCTGCCAAACAGCTGACGGATGATATTGAAGCCCGGATGGTGGTAAACGGTAAATATGGCCCGGTTTATACTTACACCGTAAAGGATTACCTGAATTACCTGCTGGAACACGATTATCCCCAACAGGCAAAGGAGCTGGCCGGCACCCTGCTGGTGTATGGCGGCAAAGCGCAGCTGTACTTTGGCTACCGGACCGATGCGTTAGCCGGCACCGCGGAGCCAAACTCCACGGCCAACTGGGGCAGCTACCAGTTTGAAAGCAGCGGCACCCAGACCGATGATTATTACGGCAGCAGCCTGCTGCTGGAGCCCGTTATCCAGATCCGCCACTATTTTATGGTGCCGGACGGCGCGGAATGCACTTTTACTTTTGCCTGGAACGCGGGTGAGCCCGAAACCGAATTGCAGCCCGTGGATACCAACACCCGCTTTGACGGCAAAAAGGTATATTATGTCGTTACACCGGCCATTGCGTTCCGCCGCGCGGATGCCATGCCGGTGGTTGCCATGCGGCAAAACGGGGCGGACCTGTGCACCCTGCGCTATGGGGTGTTCAGCTATGGCGATATGGTCCGCGCGCTGGCAGCGGTGGATGAAAGCCAGCTGCCGCTGCTGAACCTGCTCCGCGCGCTGGATGACCTGACCACCGCCGCACAGCGTTACAGCGTGGCAGGCTGATGCCGCAACGCCCCCAAATATAAAAAGGAAAACAGCAATGAAGAAAAAAATAGTCCTGGCCGTTGTGGTGGCTGCCGTGGTGCTTGCCGCTGCCTTTGCACTGCACCGGCCGCAGGCAGGTACCCAGCCAACCCCGGAGCCGACCCGGCAGGTGGAAACGAATGATGCCGTCCCGGCAGAGCCCACGCCGCAGCCCGCCGCGACGGCTGAACCGCAGCCCACGGCAACTACTGTCCCGCAGCAGACAACTGCCCCCAAGCCGACCCAGAAGTCCGCAACGAAAAAAACACCGGTGCTGAACGCCGCCGGTCAGCCCACCGCCAGTGCCGCGCCCGCAGAAAATGGTGACGGCGAACCGGCGGACAACACGAAGGAACCGACAGAAACCCCGCCCCCCAGCGCAACCCAAACCCCGCCTGTGGACGAGGAAAACATTGAATTGCCGTTTGTTCCGGCAGAATCATGAAGAGCGGCGGTAAGGACGATGCAAATGGAAACGTATATGCTGAATCTGTAAAACGGCGGAATGATTTTCCATGGTATAAAAACTCAGGCTGCCCCCAACAGGGAACAGCCTGAGCTTTTTGATACAGGATTATAATTTTACAACACTTTCGCCCCGTTGGCCGTCAGCTTAAAGGTGGCGCCCAGCAGGTCAGCGGCGCCGCGGCACATCAGCATGCGGTTCAGGAAAATTTCGAAATATTCGTACATCGAGCAGATGTCCGTGTCGATCTGCAGATTCAGCGAGATGACCTTTTTGTCGGTGTTGATCTTTAATGTCTGGTCCGTTACGGCATAGTTGACCCGGTCGTGGATGTCAAAGCTGGCTTTGGGCTTTTCCCGCACGCGGCTGCGGCGCACATCAGTTTTGTCGCCAATAATCAGCGCAGCCGAAATGGGGTCCACCGCGCCGCCGGTGGATTCGTCATGGTTGGAAATGGCCGAAACAATGGTAATGCGGTCCGCAACGCTCAAATCATACTGCTTCAAAATCTCGTTGGCCAGCAGGCCGCCGTATTCCGCGTGGTGGGTGCGGTTGATGGCGTTGCCGATATCGTGCATGTACCCGGCAATTTTAGCAAGCTCAATATCATGGGCGCTGTAGTCAAACTTTTTCAGGATGTGCGCAGCGGTTTCCGCCACATGGATGCAGTGCGCCTGCGAATGGTCGGTAAAGCCCAAAAGTCCCAAATTCTGGTTGCCCTTTTTCAGCAGCTCGTTTACTTCGGCATTGTGTTTGATGTCATGGTAGGTCATCGTGATCCACACTTTCCTGTTGGTTCTTAGGCAATACCGCACAATTCTAAGTGCCGCAGCCGCCGGAGCGGTGCTTAAGCCGTCAGGCGGGAATTGTGCGGTGTTGCCCTTAATTTCAGTATAGGCCATTTGGCTGCGGGCTGCAACCATACCGATGTAAAGTTACGGTGAATCTTTTGCAAAGTGCGGGCTTACCTTAGGGTGTCAGATACACCTTAGTTTTTTCAGCGTGCCGTCCGGCAGCAGGGCAACGGTATCGCCCTCTTGGATGTTCTGGGCAGTCAGGGCTTCATCGGGGTAGGGAAGCACCCGCTGGGTACCGGCGGCATCGGCCAGCAGAACATCACACAGCACCGGCTGCCCGGCAGGCAGCTCCTCACAGCCATACAGCTGTTCATCAATGCGCAGAACGCGGCAGGTCATAATACAATACACTCCTTTGCCTACAGGGGCGGTCATCCGTTACACTTTAAGGCAATACCGCATAATTCTAAGTGCCGATACGGCGAGCGAGGCACGGCAGCTGCTAAGCCAAAAGCGCAGATAATACTTTGTGTATTATCGAGCATTTTGGCAACGCAGATGCCGTGCCGCAGCTGCCGGAGCGGTGCTTAAGCCGCAAGGCGGGAATTGTGCGGTGTTGCCTTAAGGATACCGCTCCCGCACACGCCTGTCAAACCCCGCTTGCAATTTGGACGGGGGTATGAGATAATGGCTTACAGCAAAGGGCCGTGCCGTTTGCGCCCGGCCGGATTGACCGGCGGAACGGGGCACAGGAACGCCCCCCGATTTTTCCCCGAAAGGTGGATGTTTTTTATGTTGATACGCACCGCAGTCCCCGCCGATGCCGCCGCGCTGGCGGAGGTGGAGGCCCTCTGCTTCCCCGCAGCGGAAGCCGCGCCGGAACAGCAGTTCAGGGACCGTCTGCAGGCTTATGCCGGACACTTTTGGCTGATGTTTGACGGTGAAACGCTGATTTCTTTTGTGGACGGCATGGTGACAGACCAGCCCGATCTGACCGATGATCTATACGAAAATGCCGCTCTGCACAGCGAAACCGGCGCATGGCAGATGATTTTTGGCGTGGTGACCCGGCCAGAGTACCGCAAACACGGTCTGGCAGCCCAGCTGCTGAACCGCGCCATTGCCGATGCCCGCCAGCAGGGCCGCAAGGGTCTGGTACTGACCTGTAAGGACAAACTAGTACACTATTACGCCAAATTTGGCTTTGTGAACGAGGGTGTTTCCCAGTCCACCCACGGCAATGTGGCGTGGAACCAGATGCGGCTGACATTTTAATAGGGATATAGAATGAAGCAAGCCCCCGGCAGGCAGCGGAGCACTGTTCATACGCTGTAAACTTGCCGGGGGCTTGTTTATTCTTTGGGCAACACCGCACAATTCCCGCCTTGCGGCTTAAGCACCGCTCCGGCAGCTGTGACCGGCCTGCTGAAACGGCGCTCAATCCACAACCGGAACATCCAGCCCGAACTCCTGCGGGCGGAACCGCGGGCAGACATTTTCGGCGGTGCAGATGACCGAAGCCGCCAGCCGGCTGCCAATGCCGCAGGCTTCCGCCATCGTTTTGCCATAAGCGCGGCCAATGACTGTACCGGCAAAGAACGCATCGCCTGCGCCGGTGGTATCGATCACGTTTACCTTTTTGGCGGGTACAATACCACTTTCGCCATCCGCGCAGGCGTACACCGCGCCTTTGTCCCCCATGGTAACAACCATGCAGGGGATGCGGGCGCTGCCTACATTAGCGGCCAGCGTGCGGCACATTTCCTCCGGCCCCATATGGTCGTATTCGTCAGAAAAAAGGATCCCCGCTTCCTGCTGGTTGCAGACAAAACAGTCGATTTGCTGCAAAAAGTCACGCCGCTCCATGGCAATGCTCATGTTGGAAACCGCGGCATATACCTTTTTGTGGTATTTCTGTGCAAAATACAAGACCTGCTTTACAGTGTCTTTTTCCAGATCAAGTTCAATGGCAATGCCATCGCAGTCCTTAAAAATTTCATCGCCTTTTTCGGCCAGCAGGTCGGTCAGGGGATTGGTGTCCGGCCGCTTGGAGATGGCGGCCACCACATCGCCCTCATTATTGAACACAGCCAGCCAGGTGCCCATGCCGTCCGGCACGCGCTGGATATAGCGGGTGTTCACCTTGTGGCGCGCCAGTTTATCAATAACATCCTGCCCTGTGCCAGTGTCATCCACCAGGCTTACAAAGGTGGGGCGCAGCTCCACGTTGGCGATATCCTCCGCCACATTGCGGCACACACCGCCGTGTACCTGTTCTACCCGCCCGGCGTTGCGCCCGCCCGGAATATAGGTGGCAAGGGGGTACCCCTTGATATCAACAAAAACTGCGCCGATGACAACGATCCCCATGCAAAACGCCCTTCCTTACCCAGGGTGCAGCGGAAAACAAGGAGACCGACTGAATGTTCGTCTTTTCAGCTGCACCGTATAACTGTAAACTTATGATGAACAGTTTACATGATTGGGGCCGAAAAGGCAAGGCTGGCGGCGATTTTTGCCGCTTTTGCGGCAAACTGTACCGCACGGACAGAATCTTTATCTCCTCTTTACAATGATTTTCCGCGGTGCTATAATAACAGCGAAAAACCGACCGACCGGTCGGTCAAGCATGCTAAAAAAGCTCCGTTTCCCCCTAAAAAGGGGCGCCACACGGCGGCTGCGCTGCGCTTCGGCGCTCCTTCCTTTTGGGGCAGCCTGAACCCGGCCGGTCGGTCACATCCGCCAACATAGGCCCGCCCAAAGTGCGGGCAAAGGGAACAAACAAATGCCAAAATACAGTGTTAAAAAGCCATTTACCGTACTTGTGGCGGTCATATTGGTGATGGTGCTGGGCTTTGTAAGCCTGACCGGCATGCAGACAGACCTGCTGCCCAATATGAACCTGCCCTACCTGCTGGTCATTACCACCTACCCCGGCGCCAGCCCGGAACAGGTGGAAAGCGATGTGACCCAGCCGCTGGAAAACAGCCTTTCCACCCTGAATGGTGTAAAGAACGTGACCAGCCAGAGCAACGAAAACTACAGCCTTGTCATTCTGGAATACCAGGACGACACCGACATGGACAGCGCCATGGTCAAGGCCAGCACCGCCGTGAACCAGCTTTCGGACAGTCTGCCCGATATGGCCAGCACCCCCACGCTGATGGAGATGAGCCCCGATATGATGGCCACCCAGTATGTTGCGGTGGACTATGAGGGGATGGACATCTACGAGCTTTCCGACTATGTGGAGGATACGATCGTACCCCAGCTGGAGCGCGTGGACGGTGTGGCCAGCGTTTCCACCACCGGCCTTGTCAAAAAATCAGTGCAGATCACGCTGGAGCAGGACAAAATTGACGAGGTGAATGACAAACTGCTGGTCAAGGTGAGCGACCGCCTGGCCGAAGCCAAAAAGCAGCTGGACGAAAACGAGGCCAAAATCAAGGACGGTCTGGCGGAGCTGGACAGTGCCCAGAGCCAGCTGGATTCCGGCAAAGCCCAGCTGAATACCCAAAAGCAGAGCCTGACCCAGCAGCTGCGGGATGCCATCGACCAGCTGAACGAGGAGATCCCCAAGCTGGAAGAGCAGATTGCGGGGCTGAAAACCCAGCTGGACACCGCCCAGAGCAAGCTGAACCAGCTGAAAGTGGACCCCAGCAGCCTGCCGGAAGTGACGCTGCCGATCGATGATGCACTGTTTGCTTCCTGCAAAGAGATTCTGGCAAAATATGACCCCCAGTACGATGCAAATGCCATGCCCGCTAATTTGGAGGAAGCCAAGAGCGACCTGACCAAGATGGCCGCGATGCTGGCTTCCATCGAGCGCGCCCAGCAGGCCATTGAGACCGAAGCTGCCGCTCTGACCGGCGGGCAGAGCGTCAGCGATGCCTGCGCCGCGCTGGACGCCCAGATCCTGACGCTGACCGTGCAGGTGCAGCAGAAGGATAACGAGATCGTTCAGCTGGAACAGCAGCTGGATACCGCCGCCCCGGAAGAGCAGGATGCCATCCGCGCGGAAATCGAAAGCAAAAAAGCTGAACAGGCGGCTTTACAGACCCAGCTGGACACTGCCACCAGCCAGCGCGCAGCCCTGGATGGTTACAAGAGTGATGAAAGCACCCTTTCCACCACCCAGACGGCCTTGCGGAACGCAACGGTGCTGCTGAAAGCCCGGCAGGAAGCCGAAGCCAGCCTGAACGAGAGCACCGAGGAACTGCGCCAAACCCTACAGCAGACGATTACCACCCTGAACACCCAGATCGACAAAGCCGAAGCCATGCTGGCCAATTTGAACGATCAGCGCGGCAAGCTGCAATCGATGCTGGAAAGTCTTTCTGCCAACCCGACAGACCCCCAACTGGCTGATATGGCCGTGCAGCTGCTGCTCAGCGGCACCGAAGCCCAGCTCAGTTTGGGCGAGTTCCAGATCAGCAGCGGCCGCACCCAGCTGGAAGCGGGCCAGACCCAGTTGGACTCCGCCCGCGAAGAGTATGAATCGGCCCGCGAGGAAGCGCTGAAAAGCGCCAATCTGGACCAGCTGCTGAACATGAACACCTTAAAGCAGCTGATCGCCGCGCAGAACTTCTCTATGCCCGCCGGTTACATTGACGGCGGGGAAGGGGACGATAACCAGTACATCTTAAAAGTCGGCGATGCGTTTGACAATGTGGATGAGCTGAAAAGTATGGTCCTGTGCAGCATTGACGGCATCGGCGATGTGCGGCTTTCCGATGTGGCGGACATTGAGCTGACCGATAACGCGGACGACAGCTACGCCAAGGTGGGCAAAAACCGCGCCGTGCTGCTTTCAATCTATAAAAGCTCCACGGCTTCCACCTCGTCTGTCTCCAACGCAAGCACCGCTGCTATGAAAGAACTGATGGCAGAAAACGACGGCCTGCACCTGACCACCATCATGGATCAGGGCGATTACATCAAGTTGATTGTGAACAGCGTCATGTCCAACCTGATCGAAGGCGCTGTGCTGGCCATCATCGTGTTGGCTCTGTTCTTAAAGGATATCCGCCCCACGCTGGTGGTGGCCATCAGCATGCCGCTCAGTGTGCTGTTTGCCATTGTCATGATGTATTTCAGTGGCATTACCCTGAACATTCTCAGCCTGTCCGGCTTGGGGTTGGGCGTTGGTATGCTGGTGGATAACTCGGTCGTTGTCATCGAAAATATTTACCGCCTGCGCGGGCGCGGCATTCCGGCCCCGCGTGCTGCGGTGCAGGGCGCACGCCAGGTGGCGGGGGCCATCGTGTCCTCCACCCTGACCACGGTCTGCGTGTTCCTGCCCATGGTGTTTACCACCGGCATGGTGCTGGAGCTGCTTTCCGATATGGCATGGACCATCACGTTCAGCCTGTTGGCATCCCTCATTGTGGCCCTTACCGTGGTGCCCTGCGCCGGTTCCACCGTACTGCGCAAGCAAAAAGAGATCAAGCACCCCTGGTTCGGCCGTTTCCTGAACGGGTACGAAAAGCTCTTGCGCTTCTGCTTAAAGCGCAAGGCCATCCCGCTCACACTGGCGATCGTGCTGCTGGCCGTATCGGTCTGGCGCATTGCCACCATGGGCGTGGTGCTCATCCCGGATATGGGCTCCAACCAGCTTTCGATTACGGTAACGGTGCCTGCGGATACCGAAAAAGAGGATGCCTTTGCCACCGCAGACGCCGTGATGGACGCCATTACCAACATTGACGGCGTGGAAACGGTGGGCGCCATGTCCGGCGGCAGCGACAGCACCAGCAGCATGCTGATGATGACCGGCACTGAGGGCACCACGGACAACACCAGCTTTACCTATTATGTTCTGCTGACTGACGAGGGCGCCAGCAACAGCAAGGCCATCCAGCAGCAGATCGCCGATGACACCGCTGACCTGAACTGCGAAGTGGACATCAGCGCCAGCAGCATGGATATGAGCGCATTGTCCGGCAGCGGCGTGGAGGTGGACATCTACGGCCAGAACCTGGACAGCCTGACCACCGCCAGCCAGCAGGTGATGAACCTGCTGAACAGTGTGGACGGCATCGAGAATGTCTCCAACGGGCAGGAAACCGGCGACGAGGAGGTGCATATCGTCATTGATAAGGACAAAGCCATGCGCCTTGGCCTGACGGTGGCGCAGGTGTACCAGCAGATCGCCACAAAGCTCAGCACCGATACCACCGCAACCACCCTGAAAGTGGGCCGCGATACCTATGATGTGACGATTGTGGATAAGACCGATACCCCGAACCTGGACGATCTGTTCCAGATGGAGTTCATCACAACGACCACCGACGATGGCGGCAACACCGTGAACGAGACCCATACCCTGGGCGAGTTTGCCTCCCGCACCAACGGCAACGCCTATGCGACCATTGCGCGCGAAAACGGCTCCCGCAAGATCAGCGTGACCAGCGATACCGCCGAAGGCTACAACACCGCCCTGATCTCCCGTGATCTGAGCCCCCAGCTGGAAGCACTGGACCTGCCAGATGGCTGCACCGCTGAAATTGCCGGTGAAACCACCCAGGTGACCGAGATGATCCAGCAGATGGCCAAAATGATGGCCCTGGCACTGTTGTTTGTCTATTTTGTCATGGTGGCGCAGTTCCAAAGCCTGCTTTCCCCCTTCATTGTGCTGTTCACCATTCCGCTGGCCTTTACCGGCGGCATGATCGGCCTGATGATTGGCGGCGAACAGCTTTCGGTCATTTCGCTCATGGGCTTCCTTGTGCTGATGGGCGTGGTGGTCAACAACGGCATTGTGTTTGTGGATTACGCCAACCAGCTGCGCATTGGCGGGCTGGAGCGCACCGATGCCCTGGTGGCAACCGGCCGCACCCGTATGCGCCCCATCCTGATGACGACCCTGACCACCGTGCTTGCCATGGTAACGATGATCTTCAGCAAGGATGCCGGCAGCGAGATGGGCAAAGGCATGGCCATTGTTATTGTGGGCGGCCTTTCCTATGCAACGCTGATGACCCTGTTTATTGTGCCGGTGATGTATGACCTCTTCTACCGCAAGCCGCCGGTCAACATTGATGTGGGCGATGACGGAATGGATGACCTGCCCGATGATGCGGCCGAGTTTGCCGCAGAATTTGCCGCCCGCCGCGCAGCAGAGGGCAAGAACCAGCCGGAACCAGAAACACCGGATACCGCCGAGCACCGCCACTTAAAGCAGCCCGGTAAACCCGATACCGAAAACGGGGAGGGGACGCCGCAATGACACCAGATATCCGCAAAGAACGCGAAACCGCCCTGTACGAAGCCGCCTTGCGCCTGATTGCCAAGGGGGTAAACCCCGCCGCCATGAAGGTGCAGCAGATCGCGGACGAAGCCGGAATCGGCAAGGGCACCGTGTATGAATACTTTGCCTCCAAGGATGAGATCCTGCAGGGAATGGCCCTGTACTGCTTTGATACCGAGATTGCCCGCATTGCCGTATTGATGGAGCCATGCACCACCCTGCAAGAGCTGGAGGACGCCGTGATGGCCTACCTGCAGGATCTTTCCGGCAACCGGATGGGAACCTATCAGGTGATCGCTTCCAGTATTGGCGCACGGGAGAACCTCCGCGGTATGGACGAGTGTGTGCAAGCCCTGCGTGGGGTGCTGCACAGAACCATGGCAGCCCTGCGGCAAAAAGGGGAGATCAACCCCGCCCTGCCGGATGATTACTGTGATCTGGCTCTGCTTTCCGCTGCGGCGGGTGGGCTGATAGGGCTGTGCTATGTTTCCAAGCACCCGGGCGCGCTAACGCCCATACAAAACCTGCGCGTGTTGATCCACCGCGCACTGAACCCATAAACAAACAAAAATAAAAGCAGCCAGCCGCCCTGCCTGTGGGAATGTTCCACGGTGGGGCGGCTGGCTGTTGTATCGGGGGAAAGTGGAGATAAGGCAACACCGCACAATTCCCGCCTTACGGCTTAAGCACCGCTTCGGCGGCTG
>ERZ779892.3697-NODE-3697-length-10491-cov-2.586048_pt1 | contig 10491 bp, 5 predicted proteins | sample MGYA00511552_ERZ779892 | MGnify/ENA primary metagenome ERZ779892 (study PRJEB29588, sample SAMEA2154561) | human gut metagenome | biome: human gut; feature: human-associated habitat; material: faeces | place: Denmark | collected 2008/2010 ... | reverse complement strand
GGAAATATCAATTTCATCACCATAATAAATTTTTGCCAACTGGCGTTTGGTAATAAATGTGTTCAAAAAGCGTTTTGCCTGGCGTGGATTGCCTTTCAATGTAGATGCAACAATTTCTCTTATTTCATCAATAATTTTCGCCGTCTCATTAAAAGCTGTTTGTCCTCCATCCTGCCAATTCAATCCTAACTCACCAATCGACTTATTAATTTCTTCTAGCGTAATTACATCCCCAGAAATTGTTCTTTTTTCTTCGAATATCTTATCTATTAGATGCTTAAAACTCTCTTGTTCCAAATAGCTTTGTGTGACCAATAATAATAGATAATTTTGTATATCCTTTGCCGATAACTCCGGGATATATATTGGCAATTGAATAATTTTTTCAATGTATTCTTTGTCCAGTTCTACATCAAATCCATTCATTGGTGGATACTTTTCACGGATAGAGTACTTTATAACATTTTCATCTGCAGCAATAATAAAAGTTGTCCTGTCAACGGACAAGAATAGTTTAATTACTTCCAATATTTCAATTATTCGTTCTGGACGACATCTGTCTAAATCATCTATCATTACAACTACATTTTTAATATCGTCACTTTTCAATGCATCAGAAAATTCCTCTCTAAATTTCCTGATATTGTTTATCGTGCTTTCATCATTTGATGCATCTTCCTCTTTCCAATATTCATCTTTTAATGACTGTATGGAATTTGCTGCATTTTTGACTGTATTTCCAATTTCTTCAGCACTTCCCGTTACATTTAACAACATAGGCAATGGATTTCCTGTTGCCACGCTTGCAACTACAGGTGCAAGCGTGGATATTGCTTTTGTTCCTAACTTAAACCAGTCAACTCTTTTTATTAATTTGCCCAATTTCTTTTTAGTTTCTTCTACAGGAACTTCCTCTTTAAGTTCCTGTAATAAAGCCTCCATAATTGCAGTTTTAGCATCGTCATATGATTCAAACATCCATGCATTAATAGTTACACAAATAATTCCATCCTGACTCTTAAGTTTTTCACCTATTAACTTCAATAAGGTTGATTTTCCTGCACCCCATAATCCAAACACACCAACTGTCAATGGATTATATTGTTCATTTTTTGCAATATCGGCAATTATTCTTGCATACGGCTCATAAAATAAAATATCAATATCTGACGCATTATCTAGCCACATAAAAACCCTCCCTTGCCTTTTCATACCATCATAGTTTCTTTTTTATTTCCCATATTTAACCGGTTCTTCCGCCACCATTTGAACCTGCTCATCTCGTTCAACTTTCCGGTAATCCACAGTCTTTTTTGACCGCATTTCCCTATAAATCACCCCTGCTAACGCACTCATTACAGCATCGTACTTGCTTTTGTCCTCAAACAGTGATCCATAACTGTCCTGGGCCTCCATATAGCTTTCCATTGCTGCATTTCCAAACGCTGATGGAAAAATACTTTCCGTGAATATTCTTGGATCAGAAGTGCGAGCCGAGCTTGCCAGTTTATCATCTTCAATCAATTTATCATGTAAAGCACCCAGCATTACCCGATCACCTTCTGAAAATTGTCCTTTATACTTTTCATTAATCTTGTCCAATATTTCATCCAATGTACTTTTCTGTCTGTTCCCCTGTACTCCTTGCTTCTTGGACGAAACATACTGACCATCAATTTTATCCAGTGTTATCGCACCTTCAAATGTTTTCTGCAGCTTATAATATTCCAGTTTCAATTTTCCATCCAGATCGACTGGCTCTTCTTTTTCTTCTGGAAGCAGTCCAATCAGGTAACTCAGAAACAGGTATTCCTTATGCATATCTTCATCAAACATACGAACTACCTGTGTGATATAGCTGTACCATCGGATCAGCTTTCTTACCAGTCTTCTGAATTGATATCGTTCTTCCGGATTCTTCAAATTGTACCTGTCTGCTATCGGTTTCAACACACTCGTCATTTTTCCCATGGCAGTTGCATCTTGTTTTCCCGGATGATTCCATACGTTTATAAAAGCATTAATATCATGCTCATTATAAATCGCATAATCCAAAAGTTCTTTTTCTGTCTGGTAAATCAAATCCACATTTACTTCCTGCTCAAGGCTTGTCTCCTGATAAAATGGTTGAAATGCTTCCAGAATATCCTCTTTCTTATTTGCGAAATCCAACACAAATGTATCTACTTTTCCAGGGCAGGTGCGGTTCAAACGTGATAATGTCTGCACAGCCTTTACATTTTTCAATTTTTTGTCCACAATCATAGTATGTAGCAAAGGCTCATCAAATCCTGTCTGATATTTTTCTGCAACAACAAGGACATTAAAGTTGTCATGAAACTCTTCCTTGGTCTGTCCTTCTGATATATGACTTCCATCTTTTCTTACATTTAGTCCAGACTCTGTATATTCTTCGTCACCATCCTGCACGCTGCCGGAAAATGCCGCTAAAATATCCATATCTGCATAATGCCGTTCTTGAATATACCGTTTAATTTCATGGAAATATCGAACTGCAGCCAGTCTGGAGTCTGTAACTACCATCATCTTCCCTTTTCCTCCAATTTTATTTTTGGTCGTTTCCCGAAAAGTTTCTACAATAATTTGTGATTTCTGGCTGATATTATATGGATGCAATTTCTCATACTTTTTGATAATCTTTGTTGCTCTGCTCTCCGGAAGCTCTGGATTTTCCGGTGTATCTTTTGCTATCTTGAAACAAATACTGTATGTCATGTAGTTCTGCAGTACATCCAAAATAAATCCTTCTTCAATCGCCTGTCTCATACTATAAATATGAAATGGATGAAAACTTCCATCAGTCCATTGGCTACCAAACATCTCTAATGTCGCTGGTTTCGGAGTCGCTGTAAATGCAAAAAATGATAAGTTCGGATGCTTTCCATGTGTCAGCATTTCCTGAACAAGTTTATCATTTCTGTCAATTTCATCTTCTGCTTTCCCCTCTATTTCTGCATATTCCCGTAATGCTGCCTCTGTATCTGCTAATGTGGCCTTCAATTTCATTGCCGAACTTCCAGTCTGTGAAGAATGTGCTTCGTCAACAATGATCGCAAAGTTTCTTCCGGCCACCTTATCCACTTCCTGATAAATCACCGGAAATTTCTGCAAAGTAGTTACAATAATTCTTGCACCATTATTAATTGCATCTCTCAAATTTTTTGAATTCTTTTTATCATCAATCGTCTCTACTGCACCTATCGTATGGTCAAATCCTGAAATCGTTTCCTGTAGCTGAGCATCTAGCACAGTTCGATCTGTCACTACAATAACACTGCTGAAAACAGATATATCATTGGCATCATGCAAGGATGCCAGTCTATATGCTGTCCAGGCAATCGAATTTGATTTTCCAGATCCGGCACTGTGCTGAATCAGATAATTGTGCCCCGATCCTTCTTCCCGTACATCTGCAATTAACTTACGCACCACATCCAACTGATGATATCTTGGAAATATCAGTGTTTTCTTTTTCGTAACCTGCTCTGTGTCATCCGGCAACCGTTTCTTTTCTTCTTTGATTTGCAAATGGATAAATTTCTGAATGATATCCATCATACTATCTTTCTGAAATACATACTCCCAGAAGTACGCCGTCGGATAGCCATTCGGGTTTGCCGGATTTCCCTTTCCGCCATCCTTTCCGGCACCATTTGATCCCTGATTGAACGGTAGAAAATATGTATTTTTTCCCTCTAGCTTTGTTGTCATCCAGACTTCCAACTGATCAATGCAGAAATACCCTAAAATTCTTTTATTGAACTGAAAACAAATTTCTCTTGGATCACGATCATACATCCACTGTCGTTTTGCATGATCTACGTTCTGTCCGGTATACTGATTCTTTAATTCCAATGCAAATACCGGAATTCCATTCACAGCCAGAACCATATCCACAGAATTGTGTGTATCATTGGAATAAAACCATTGTCTATTACAGGTAATCTCATTCTCTTCGTATAAAGACATCGCCGTCTGATTCAGACCTGATTCCGGTTTAAAATAGCAGACTTTAAATGGAATTCCTCTGTGCTTGAAGCCATGGCGTAATACAGAAATGAGTCCATCCATATCACAGGCATTATTGAACGCAAGACAAAATTTCCGCTCCGGATCCACTTTGTTTTGCAGCAAAAAACGCTTCCATTCTTTCGGTTGTGTTTTCTGAATAAACCGTAGCAAAGTATCTTTGTATACACCAAGCTGCGAATCATATGCATCTTGATTGTGTGTATATCCACCTGCTGGCGACAAAAAAAATTCTTCAATATCCGATTCAAAACGTTTCTCTGTGGTAACATCTATGCTCAAATTTCCGGCACCTCCTTCTTCCCGGTGACATATTCGTAAATCAGGGATTTTTTGTAATTTTCCAGTTCACTTATAAACTGCTCTTTCTTAAAAATAACATTTTCAATACAACCACATTTTTCTTTTAAATAATCTACAATTTCATTCTGCTCATCTATACTTGGCAAAGGAATTGTGAATGCTAACACCTTACTTGAACTTGTGCATGCAAGATTCGTTGTTTTCACCGCAGTAACATCAAAATAAGTACGTCCAACAGATGAAGCCGTTAAATATTCTAAATAATGTGGATTTAACAGTTTCTCTTTTACTTTAACAGCAAAAATGTGATTCTGATGCAAACATGGTGTAATTCGTCCATCCCATACACAACCGCGTCCCAGCTTATCCCTGTCCCCTCCTTCTGTCATAAGAACTTCTCCAGCTGATAAGCTATATTTCTCTATTTCATCTTTACTTACTTGAAGAACAGCAATATCATTCGTATCTACATAACCATCCTGGACATTTGCTACTCTTAAATATGGCATTTCAACTAATTCAGTATCTTTTGAATATGTTTTTCCCAATGTAATCCCAGATCTTATACTTGCACAATGTCGTAGTTGTGTTACTTTCCATGAAGCCGGAATTTTACCTATCCACTCAATTCCGCTCTCCTTCATCGTATCATTTTCATTGATCCCTTTTGTTACAATTTGTGTAATAAATGACTGTTTTAAATTTCGATATTCCTCGATAGATACTTTAGCTTTTTCTATTGCTAAATTTATTTTCTCACATTGTCCATCTAAAAAATCTGCAATTTTATCTTGCTCGTTCTCCAACGGTACCGGAATTTTATAGTTAAACAATTCTTCAATTCCTAGGGTCCATCTATTCTCAAAAGAAACACCTTTCCCATGTGCAAACATTGCCATTGACCAGTACTGTGTTTTAAAGTAATAATCATAGAATCTTGAACTATAGCCACTTTTTGCACGAAGATTGATATAAGCTGGACTAATAACTCCTTCAACCATTGAAATACTACAATTAGCACCACTGTATAAATCCATTGGATTCAATAACAAATCCCCAAACTCTACAAGATTATAATTGTAATAGCTTTCTGCTATTTGTCCTTCATTTTTTGATAAATCACGTACTTTTACTCCTGCCCTTGCAAGAGATAAAACAACAGGATTTTCTTGATGTGCTTCTGCTTTTTTTCGAACAAATGCATTTTTTACACGTTGCACATTCCAATTTTTCGGTATCTCCCCAATCCATTCAACCCCAGAATCTTTCATCTCTCTACTCATATCATTCACCCCCAAACAAAGTATCCAAACTGCTCTGAATTTCCAGTTCCAGTTCATGCAGACGCACTGCGATTTCTTCCACTGGTTCTGGTGCCTGATATTCATAGAAATATCTTGTCATTGGAATCTCATATCCTTTTTTTGTCTTCTTCTCATCAATCCATGCTTCCGGTGCGTATGGTAATACTTCTCTCTTAAAATACTCCTTGATATCTTCTGTCAGTGGCACATTTTCTGTATCACGCAGAGATATATCTGCCACAGGCTTGCCTTTCTTTATTACAATTTCTCCATTTTCATCTCTATGGGGTTGTTCTACGACAATCTTCTGGTATCCAAATTCCTCTGTATCGAATATTTTGCTCTGGCAATAAATACCTTCCTTATCTCCATATACAGCATCATTTTCAAATGCACCATATGCCTTTACAATCAAATCACGACACTGATCCGTAATATCATTTCTTTTTGTTCCAATACTTTTTCTTCTTGCTTCATAACAATGTGATGCATCTATCAACTGCACTTTTCCAGTTCTATGCAACGGTTTATCCTTGGAACAAATCCAGATATAGGTACTGATGCCTGTATTCATAAACATATCGGTTCCTAATTGCACGATTGCATCCAGCCAGTCATTTTCAAGAATATATCTTCTGATTTCTGACGGTCCGCTTCCCGCATCTCCGGAAAACAGTGGTGAACCGTTCTGAATAATTGCCATTTTCCCATTTGGTGCAAGCTTTGAAAGACCATTTAATACAAACAACTGCTGACCATCTGATATTTTCGGAAGTCCCGGTGCAAATCTTCCCAGATCACCTTTCTTTGCTTCTGCTTCCACTGCTGCCTTTTCTCTTTTCCAGTCGATTCCAAAAGGCGGATTGGAAATGATATACTGGAACTGATAGCCACTAAACTGATCTTCTGACAAAGTATCACCGAACCTCATATTATTCGGATCACCACCCCGAATCATCATATCTGCTTTTGCAATCGCAAAAGTGGACGGATTGAACTCCTGACCAAAACAGGTAACGCCAATCTCTGTATTTAATTCCTGAATTCTTTCTTCCATACAGCTAAGCATCTGAGAGGTTCCCATTGCCATATCATACACAGTTACATTTCCCGCCTTACTCAGATCCGCATCGGATAAAAGCAAGTCTGTCATCAAATAAATGATATCTCTACTGGTAAAATGTGCTCCTGCTTCTTCACCGAAAGACTCTGAAAATCGCTTTACCAGATCCTCAAAAATATAACCACAATCTACAGCACTGATTTTATCCGGTCCCAGGTAACCTTTCTGGGAATTGAATTCTTTGATAACCAGATATAATGTATTGCTTTCTACCATTCTGCGGATAATGTTGTCAAAATCAAACTTCGATAACACATCCTGGACATTTGCAGAAAATCCATTTAAATAATCTCTAAAATTTGCTTCGATATTTTCCGGATCAGCAAGCAATGAATCAAATGTATATTTGCTGATATTATAAAACTGATACTGAGAGGCTGTTGTCAAAAATCCATCAATAACTGCAAATTTCTTTACTTCCTCATACTTTTCAAGTACTGCTTTATGCGTCGACAATAGGCAGTCATGAAATCTTTTTACTACTGTCATTGGTAAGATTATCAAACCATATTCATGCGGTTTGAATGGTCCTCTAAGCATATCTGCTACATTCCAGATCATCGTCGCTTTTTCTGCTATATTGGTTCCAACTACATCAAATTTATTATTCTCGTTCATTTATTTTTCCTCCGTATAAATATGTTCCAGTTCTTCTGTTGCCTTTTCCAGTTTGTATTTTAATTCTTTAATCTCACTTAGCTTCGCATAATATTGATCTGCAATTTTTTTCTGACTTTCTAAATCCGGCAACGGAATTATCACCTTTTTTAATCCTTCCACCGGTAGATTTAACAAGGTAGCACCTACTGCGACTCTGGATAAAGCCGCCTTCCCATTTTCGCTTTCCAGATACGCTTTTAAGAAATAAGGATTTATCTTATCTTCATCCAGTTCAATAACATAGAGATTTCCATTTGCCAAAATCTTATTGCCTTCTTGTACAGACGCAATCGCCATTTTCACCGGCGATGCATTTTTGGAAATTACCAGACTTCCATTTTTTATACAATATTTTTCATATTTAGAGTCTATTCCCTTTAAATATGGAAGTTCGTCACTAATGATTCCATCCTGTAAATTTGCCAACATCAAGTACTGCATGTTCGTCGGTTTATCTGATACAATTTCATCTAAAACAGATGCTTTAATTTGTGCTCCTCTTGTTATATTCTTTATTACAGTTTCAAAAAGCACACCATTTTTTACAACTGTTTCTTGTTGAAGATATCTTGAAGGATTAAGAACATATTCATTTTCCGCCACCTCTTCAATAGAAACCAGTCTTGAATTTTTGTCATCGGTATTCAACAATTCAACAATCTCAGAAATATTTTCATCACTAAGAATGTTCTGTCTCCGTCCGACCGATACCATTTCTGTTGCATCTATCATTCTTATATTTTTATTATTTCTGCTTAGCACCAGTAATGAACATGCAATTCCTGTATTTAAATATAAATTTTGCGGAAGAGCAATCACTGCTTCCACAAATCCTTGTTTTATAAATTTTTCACGAATGATTGTATTATTTCCACCATTCCAAGTAACTCCATTACTTACCGAAATAACAGCCTTACCATTTTTATTAAGGTGATTCATGACATTTATAATAAATATCCAGTCTCCTGCTGCCACCTTCTGTACTTCTGGTATCACATCATATATTGCTTGTAATGCTTCGTTACTTCCAATGCTGTCTTTTGCTTTTATTCCCCATGGATAATCACAGAATATTTTATCAAACATCAAATTATCCTTTATATTTAAAACTGATTTTTGCTCAATTTTTACCCGATCAGATATCAATTCTGTACGGATTGCTGACACTTCTTTTACATCTCGCACAATCTCTGTACCATAAAATTGTGATTCTGGACTCTTTTCTATGGCACTCACAAGAAACGAACCAATTCCGCTGCAAAAATCTGCCACCTTATCATTTGAAATCTGAAGAATCTCATTTGCCAGCTTTATGACACTCTGCGGTGTTTCACATTCTCCCATGAAACGATTTCCCTGTAATTGCCACCATAAAACAGTCGCTAAAAGTGCAGCTTCTGAATATTCTTCTGAAATTTCTATTGCAACATTCCATAAATTTCCAATATTTTCTTTTATGAAACTGACTCTTTCTGGTGAAAAAGTCAGCTCCACATATTCTTTTAACTGGTTTATATCTGTTATCTTATTTTTTAAGGATACATAGGCCACATATGCTAAACAAAACCCACCGTACATAGAAGCATTTCCAAATTCTCTTATCCTGTTTGAAATATTCCAGCTAATCTCTTCAACTTTTGAGATTTCTTTTGCTTTTAGCTCTTTAACCGAAGTCTTCAATGCCACTTCCTCCTTTGGTTATTCACAATCAATTTCCATATTTTTACTATAGCACCCACATTATTGATTGTCAATAATCAAATTTGGTTTTTGATAACCATCGTTGGTTTTAATATATTTCATTAGCTCTACGATAATAAATCCTTATTTCTATGACAGCGATATTTATTATTCCAAATAATACCACAAGATTTATTGGCATACATCTTCTCAACACATCGCTTGATACAATAATCATCTCTAAACTGACCACCATAAACCGTATGGAATATTTATCCCACACTCTTCGATACTGTTCTATTTTCTTCAGAACAAACATTTCACCGGCAATTACTGCTCCGACAATGATAATAATTGCCATAACTCGCAAACACCACGACCATTCTGTTGAAAAATATTCCTTCTCACCCCAAATATTTAATTCTGATGGACGAATTACCCATTCTACATACCTACACCAAACTCTTACCGGAACTTTTATACAAGCAATTAAATCATTCTGAACTACTGTGCTTTTTATCATCTCAAATACTAAAAAAATAATATATGCCATCTGCCAGAAACTTGTTTTTTCTTTCATTTCTTGTTTCAGACTTTTTATTTTCTGATCCGCCTTTTCTTTCATCGTTTCTGCATTCTCTTGTAATTTGTTATATTGACATTGTATTGTCCTTACCTTCTTTTCAGCTTCTTCCTGTTTCTGCTGTGCCTGTTCCACCGCTTCCACAGATGATTGGTTCACTTGTATCTGTAATTTAGAGTTCCGGTCCCGAACGTCTTTTATTTCTTCTTCGAGCTGCTCTTGCTCGCTCCTGCTCATTAATCCATTTCTGTTTCTCAGATCGTCGTTGCTCTGCTGAAGCGATTGATTCAGTTTCTGCGTTTCGGACAGTTCGGTTGTCAGACGCTGAATTTCTACGGTTGATTTCCGAACTTCTTCTCGCAATCTCTGCCTGTCGGATAAGATCGTCTGTTTCTCTTCTTCCAGTGTCTGTATCTGCTTTTTCTGTGTTCGCATGAACTCTTTCGCTTTCTCGAAACTCTGTACGAGAATATCCCTCTCCACTTTGAGCTTGATCGGTGATTCCTCTGGCATCTGCGATGGTTGCGTCAAGCTCTCTGTAATAGTTTCTGAGTTCTTCGTTTGCTCTGCTGTCTCTGTTTTCTGTATCTCTGGATTTTTGCCTATTTCCATTAAATTCATTCTCTAAACCCTCCTTGCTGATGTCCAAATGGAAAGTTTTTGACAGATTGCTGTCTCGCACTTTCTTCCCATCCTGGTTCTGAAAGGTGATGTGTTTCCGTTTCTCTGTCCCGTTTACATTCCATCCAAACTGTTTCATTTTTTCTATAAACTTTTCTTTACTGATA
>ERZ779892.3687-NODE-3687-length-10504-cov-2.540913_pt1 | contig 10504 bp, 6 predicted proteins | sample MGYA00511552_ERZ779892 | MGnify/ENA primary metagenome ERZ779892 (study PRJEB29588, sample SAMEA2154561) | human gut metagenome | biome: human gut; feature: human-associated habitat; material: faeces | place: Denmark | collected 2008/2010 ... | reverse complement strand
TAAACCGAAGATGATTCGCGTAGAAGTTTCCGATGACAATCGAACCTACCATACTATGGGAGAATTGAACTTCTCTCCGAAAGAAATCTATCTGGAAGGAACTTTTAGAAATGACTATTCGATAGATATGGGCGGAGTATCTGCTCGTTATGTCCGAGTGACGGCGGAAGGTGCGGGGATATGTCCCGACGAGCATGTCCGTCCCGGTCAGGAAGCGAGAGTCTATTTTGATGAAGTGATTATAGAATAGTAATCAAATAGTTAAAAACAGCAATTAAGTGCTCTTGCAGAATAATCTTATATTATTAGAGACGGATTACACGAATTTCACGGTTTTTAGAATGATGAGTATATAAAATAATAGCGTCAATCAGCTTAATCTGTGCCTAATTTATTATATAAACCAATTATGATGACATGCTTATGAATATTAGCTTAAAGAAACGAACTCTTTTAGTTCTATTGTCAGGACTGACTGCTACTTTCACTTTAGCGCAGCAACAACCGTTGCCCGAATGGCAAAGCCAGTATGCGGTGGGACTGAACAAACTCGCTCCTCACACATACGTATGGCCTTACGCCAACGCTTCCGACATTGAAAAGCCGGGAGGGTATGAACAGTCTCCTTTTTATATGAGTCTCAATGGAAAGTGGAAATTCCATTGGGTGAAGAATCCCGATAATCGTCCGAAGGACTTTTACCAACCTTCTTATTATACAGGAGGATGGGCGGATATCAATGTGCCCGGTAACTGGGAACGCCAGGGGTATGGCACGGCTATCTATGTCAACGAAACGTATGAGTTTGATGATAAAATGTTCAACTTCAAGAAGAATCCGCCGCTGGTGCCTTATGCAGAGAATGAAGTCGGCTCCTACCGACGTACTTTCAAAGTGCCTGCCGACTGGAAAGGACGCAGGGTAGTACTGTGTTGTGAAGGAGTCATTTCTTTCTATTATGTATGGGTGAATGGAAAATTACTTGGATATAATCAGGGATCAAAGACGGCTGCCGAATGGGATATTACAGATGTCCTCAATGAAGGCGAAAATGTGGTTGCTTTGGAAGTGTATCGCTGGAGTTCGGGTGCTTATCTGGAATGTCAGGATATGTGGCGTTTGAGTGGTATCGAACGTGACGTGTATCTTTACAGTACTCCCAAACAGTACATTGCGGATTATAAACTGAATGCTTCTTTAGAAAAAGAGAAATACAAAGATGGTATTTTCGGACTTGAAGTGACCGTAGAGGGACATTCTGCTATATCTGGAGCTACTTCTATTGCTTATACCCTGAAAGACGCCAATGGTAAAGCTGTCCTGCAGGATGCTATCCGGATAAAATCCCGCGGATTGAGCAATTTTATCACGTTTGATGAAAAGAATATTCCCGATGTAAAGGCTTGGAGTGCAGAGCATCCTCATCTTTACACATTAATACTCGAACTGAAGGATGAACAAGGCAAGGTAACCGAACTGACTGGTTGTGAAGTCGGCTTCCGTACCTCGGAAATCAAAGACGGACGTTTCTGCATCAACGGCGTTCCGGTATTGGTGAAGGGAACCAACCGACACGAGCATTCTCAACTGGGACGTACCGTGAGCAAGGAGCTGATGGAACTGGACATCAAACTGATGAAGCAGCACAACATCAACATGGTGCGTAACTCGCATTATCCTACGCATCCTTACTGGTATCAACTTTGCGACCGTTACGGTTTGTACATGATTGATGAGGCAAACATCGAATCTCACGGAATGGGGTATGGTCCTGCTTCCCTAGCCAAGGATAGTACCTGGCTGACTGCACACATGGATCGTACTCACCGGATGTATGAACGTTCTAAGAATCACCCGGCTATCGTTATCTGGTCATTGGGAAATGAAGCAGGAAATGGAATTAACTTCGAACGTACTTATGACTGGCTGAAATCGGTGGAGAAAACTCGCCCCGTACAGTATGAACGTGCCGAATTGAACTATAATACGGATATTTACTGTCGTATGTACCGCAGTGTAGACGATATCAAAGCATACGTAAAAGAGAAAGACATCTACCGCCCTTTCATTCTTTGTGAATATCTTCATGCGATGGGCAACAGTTGCGGCGGACTGAAAGAATACTGGGACGTATTTGAAAACAATCCGATGGCACAAGGTGGCTGCGTTTGGGACTGGGTGGATCAGTCATTCCGCGAAATAGACAAGAACGGTAAATGGTACTGGACGTATGGCGGTGATTACGGACCGGAAGGAATTCCAAGTTTCGGAAACTTCTGCTGTAACGGTTTGGTGGGCGCCAACCGTGAACCGCACCCGCATTTGCTCGAAGTAAAGAAAGTATATCAGAACATAAAAGTAACGCTGGCGAATCAGAAGAATCTGACTATCCGTGTCAAGAACTGGTATGATTTCTCTAACTTGAATGAGTATGTACTGAACTGGAATGTGACGGCAGATAATGGCAAGATTTTGGCGGAAGGTACAAAAACGGTTGATTGTGCACCGCACGCTACTGTTGATGTTACTTTGGGTGCTGTAAAACTTCCGAATACAGTCCGTGAGGCTTATTTGAATATCAGCTGGACCCGTCGTGAAGCTTCTTCAATGATAGATAAGGATTGGGAGGTGGCATGCGACCAGTTTGTATTTGCCGGTAATAAGAACTACACAGGCTACCGTCCGCAAAAAGGAGGCGAAACGACTTTCACCGTTGATAAGCAAACAGGGGCACTGACTTCATTGAACCTGAACGGCAAAGAATTATTGGCTACTCCGCTGACATTGAGCCTTTACCGCCCGGCAACGGATAATGACAACCGGGATAAGAACGGCGCACGCTTGTGGCGTAATGCGGGATTGGATTGTCTGACCCAGAAAGTAGTGTCATTGAAGGAAAGTAAGACTTCGACCACTGCCCGTGTAGAAATTCTAAATGCAAAAACGCAAAGGGTAGGAATTGCTGACTTTGTTTATTCACTGGATAGAAACGGTGCACTGAAAGTACATACAACTTTCCAACCCGACACGACCATTGTGAAATCAATGGCACGCCTAGGATTGACGTTCCGTGTGTCGAACGCCTACGATCAGGTTTCTTACTTGGGACGTGGAGATAATGAAACCTATATTGACCGCAATCAGTCCGGTAAAATCGGTGTATATCAGACCACACCGGAACGGATGTTCCACTATTATGTTGCTCCGCAATCTACAGGCAACCGCACCGATGTACGTTGGGTGAAGTTGGGAGATACTTCCGGCGAAGGTATCTTTGTTGAGTCGGATCGTGCTTTCCAGTTTAGTATCATTCCTTTCTCGGATGTATTATTAGAGAAGGCCCGCCATATCAACGAACTGGAACGCGATGGATTGCTGACAGTGCATCTGGATGCTGAACAGGCAGGTGTGGGAACGGCTACTTGTGGTCCCGGAGTATTACCGCAATACTTGGTTCCATTAAAGAAACAGAGTTTTGAATTTACCCTTTATCCGGTGAAATAGATACTAAATCAATAGGTTATTTAGATTATATATAAAGGTGGGGGTTACACTGATTGGATGGAATGTCGTAAGAAAATATTCCATGAGGATCGTGAAATCTGCACCTTTATTTTATCTTTGTACGATTGCAATAATTAATAGACCATGAATAAACTACTAACCTCTCTTTTATTGTCTGTTACTCTCATGAGTGGAGCGCAGGCGCAGAAAAAAGAAAATTACTATGTGAAGCATGTTGAATTTCCTCAAAGTGCAACTATCGAACAGAAGGTTGATATGGCAGCGCGTCTGGTACCTACTCCACAGCAATACGCTTGGCAACAAATGGAATTAACAGCTTTCCTTCATTTTGGTATCAACACCTTTACCGGACGTGAATGGGGGGACGGGAAAGAAGATCCCGCGCTCTTTAATCCTTCGGAACTGGATGCTGAACAATGGGTACGTACCCTCAAGGAAGCCGGCTTTAAAATGGTGCTTCTGACTGCAAAACATCACGACGGTTTCTGCCTTTGGCCAACGGCTACTACCAAACATTCCGTGGCCTCTTCTCCCTGGAAAAACGGACAAGGCGATGTAGTGAAAGAACTTCGTGCTGCCTGTGACAAATATGATATGAAGTTTGGAGTATATCTTTCTCCCTGGGACCGGAATGCGGAATGTTATGGAGACTCTCCCCGTTACAATGATTTTTTTATTCGGCAATTGACGGAATTGCTCACCAATTATGGTGAAGTACATGAAGTCTGGTTCGACGGGGCGAATGGAGAAGGTCCGAACGGAAAGAAGCAAGTGTATGACTGGGACGCTTTTTACCAAACCATCCAACGCCTCCAACCCAAAGCTGTGATGGCAATTATGGGGGATGATGTCCGCTGGGTCGGAAACGAGAAAGGAGTAGGCCGTGAAACGGAATGGAACGCAACTGTGTTGACTCCCGGTATATATGCCCGTTCACAAGAGAACAACAAACGTTTGGGTGTTTTCAGTAAAGCAGAGGATTTGGGAAGTCGTAAGATATTGGAGAAAGCTACGGAATTATTCTGGTATCCTTCGGAAGTCGACGTATCTATCCGTCCGGGATGGTTCTATCATGCGGAGGAAGATGGTAAAGTGAAATCTTTGAAGCATTTATCAGATATTTATTTCCAGTCGGTAGGATATAATTCAGTGCTCCTGTTGAATATTCCACCTGACCGGAGGGGACTGATTCATGAAGCTGATATCAAGCGGTTGAAAGAGTTTGCTGATTATCGGCAACAAACGTTTGCTGACAACCGGGTGAAAAACGGAAGAAAATACTGGAGCACTACTTCGGGCGGTGAGGCTGTCTATGCCTTGAAGTCCAAATCGGAAATCAATCTGGTCATGTTGCAGGAAGATATAACGAAAGGGCAGAGGGTAGAGGCTTTTACTGTGGAAGCCTTGACGGATAATGGCTGGAAAGAAGTAGGAAAAGGTACGACGATAGGATATAAACGTATGTTGCGCTTTCCGGCAGTTAATGCCAATAAGCTCCGGGTGAGAATAGACGAGTGCCGGTTGACTGCTTACGTTAGTCAGGTTGCCGCTTATTATGCAGAACCTTTGCAGGAAGAAACAACGAAAGAAGACTGGAATAATTTGCCGCGTTCCGGATGGAAACAGGTTGCTGCTTCTCCATTAACGATTGATTTGGGGAAGACGGTAACATTGAGCAGTTTCACGTACGCGCCTTCAAAAGCGGAGGCAAAGCCGACGATGGCATTCCGTTATCAATTCTTTGTAAGCATGGATGGTAAGAGCTGGAAAGAAGTGCCTGCCAGTGGAGAGTTCAGCAATATTATGCATAATCCGTTGCCACAGACGGTTGCTTTCAGTCAGAAAGTACAGGCACGTTTCATTAAACTGGAGGCCACTACACCTGATGCTACCGTTGCTAAAGTAAATATGAATGAAATAGGGGTGATGGTGACTCCCTGATAGAGCCCTCATCGAAAAATGATATGCTTAGAGAGTAGCAGTGGAGACTGGTGTCTTGATTCTTGATAAATCGGATACTAGTCTCTTTTTTTCTAAACCAAATGAATCTTTTACTGTTATTTATTAAAAAAGACAGAAGTTATGTTAGTAGTAGATTTAGGAAAATGGATGAATAAAACCCTCATAGGTTGGGGGATAGACCCGGCAGTTGCCGATCGTTTTGATGAGACTATTATGGCTTTACTGATGATAGTGGTTGCTATCGTTTTGAATTATCTTTGCCAGGCAATTCTTATTGGAGGTATGAAACAGTATACGAGACGGAAACCCCATCAATGGAACACGTTGTTGATGAAGCGCAAGGTATTTCATCATTTGATTCATACTATCCCGGCTTTTCTAGTTTATTCGTTGTTGCCAATGGCTTTTATCCGTGGAAAAGAGTTGTTACTGATTTCCCAGAAAGCGTGCGTCATTTATATTATTTTCTCTTTACTATTGGCTATAAATGGGATTCTGTTGATGATAATGGATATCTATGACGGAAGAGAGTCGATGAAAGACCGCCCGATGAAAGGATTTATCCAGGTGTTGCAGGTGCTTCTTTTCTTTGTTGGCGGGATTGTAATCATTGCTATTATCGTGAATAAGTCTCCGGCTACTTTGTTTGCGGGCTTGGGCGCTTCAGCGGCTATTTTAATGTTAGTATTCAAAGATTCCATATTAGGTTTTGTGGCGGGTATCCAGCTTTCTGCCAACGATATGGTTCGTCCGGGGGACTGGGTGACGCTTCCTTCCGGTGACGCAAACGGTATTGTACAGGAAATAACGTTGAATACAGTCAAGATTCAAAATTTTGATAATACCATTTCCACCGTTCCCCCTTATACATTAGTGAGCAGTCCTTTTCAGAATTGGCGGGGAATGACACAGTCGGGAGGACGACGGGTGATGAAGAATATAACTTTAGACTTGACTACACTTCAATTCTGTACTCCGGAAATGTTGGACCGTTACCGGAAAGAAATTCCATTAATGGCGGATTATCAGCCGGAAGAAGGAGTCGTTCCTACTAATTCTCAAGTGTACAGGGTATATATTGAACGCTATTTGTGTAGTCTGCCTGTGGTTAATCAAGAGTTGGATTTGATTATCAGTCAGAAAGAAGCTACGATGTATGGAGTACCTATTCAGGTTTATTTTTTCTCTCGCAATAAGGTATGGAAAGAATACGAGCGTATTCAGTCGGATATCTTCGACCATTTGCTGGCAATGGTTCCGAAGTTCGATTTGAAGGTTTATCAGTATTCGGACTAATTCATCATTTGCATCATAGAGGACATGGAGAAATAGAAGTTCGGAACTCTTGTTTGATAATTTAATTTATGAAGCTATGATGAGGCGTTATATTTCTCAAGTATTCTCACTACGATGAGAAAAGATTCTCATTATGATGAGAAATTTTTCTCATCGTAGTGAGAATAGTCTCTTGTCAGAGTATGCTGTAGCGGCGTTTGTACTTCTCTGATAATGGTTGACTATCTTTATTTGTAATAACCTGATAATATTGGCTACTATCGTTTGCCATAATTAATATACAATCAATTCAAAGTCTGTGTAGATAGGAAGATGGTCACTGATGCCTCCTTGATATTTCATTCCCTTATAAGTGCGGAAAGGTTCTTTATCGCCATATTTTTCGTCATCTTTCAGTAAAAAGGGGAGAAGGCAGACATTTGCCTTTTCTTCGCTGGTGAAAAAGTGGCTTGATTGATTTAATAGAGTGCCTGATACAATCAAGTGGTCAAGTAATCCCCATTCACCACGATATTTGTAAGAACCGAAGTCTTTTGACTTAACTTTTCGGGCAAGTAGATGATATAGTTTTAGTGAGGAGGGGGTAACTGTTGAGGCGTTGGCGGAGTCGGTTGTTGAAGCTAGGTCATTGGTTTTAACAGGAGGCGCTTTGGCTTTCAGTATTTTCAGAATGGACTGATTCGTCGGGTAATCGTTGAAATCCCCCATGATAATGACTTGCGGAAGAGAACGAATGTTCATAATGCTATCGACTTCCGTACGCAGTATGTGAGCTACATATAAACGATAAGGTTCCGATTCTTTGGCTCCACCCGAACGGCTGGGGAGGTGGCAGACAAATACGTCGAGTGTATCTCCCGCCAGTAGAAGCCCGCTGACGTGTAGCAAATCTCTTGTCGGACGGTGCTGCTTAAACGGAGGAATGGAGATGGAACGGGAAGATAATAGTTTGAATAGATCCCGTTGATAAAGCAAGGCTACGTCAATTCCTCTTAAATCAGGGGAGTTGGTCATTACATAACGATAGCTGAGCTCTTTTAAAGGAGAACGACGGGTAAGGTCACGAAGCACTGTATCATTTTCTACTTCACATAATCCAACTAATGCGGGAGGATTCCATTCGCCAATAGCAGTAATTACACGGGCAACATCAGCCAGTTTTTTCTTATATCTGCTATAATTCCAATGACGTATCGCATCGGGAAGATATTCATGATCGTTCTTCAGACTGTCGTGGTGTGTGTCGAACAGGTTTTCTATGTTCCAACTTACAACACGGAAAGAGATTCTTTCTTGTTGAGAGGAGGCTTGTCTGCCGTGAACCTCTTGTGCAATGATATTGGAAGGAGCGAGGAAACTTACACCTGATAAAATCATAGTAAAAAAGAGCACAGTAACAGCTATTTTTTTTCGACTGTTACCATACTCTTCTTTATGTTGACTTATTTGCCCGCTACTTCTTGGCAGGTACATGTGCCAGGATGTCCAACAGGTGTTTCCAGAACTTTTCTACAGTAGGAATAAGCATTCGTTCGTCAGGAGAATGAACACCTGTCAGTGTCGGTCCGAAAGAGATCATATCCAGCGTTGGATATTTATCAAGGAACAGACCACATTCCAATCCTGCATGGATAGATCTGACTACAGGTTCATAACCGAACAGTTGTTTATAAGATTCCACTGCAATTTTCAAAATAGCGGATTCCGGATTAGGTGCCCACCCCGGATATCCTTCTCCATGCTCCACTTCAGCACCGATCAAACGGAATACTGCAGCCACCATATGAGCAATATTCATCTTCTCCGAGTCGACATCACTTCTCTGGGAAGTAGTAATCAAGATCGTATCGTTTTCGATAAATTTCACTGCTGCAAGGTTAGTAGAAGTTTCTACCATTCCAGGCATCCGATAACTCATCGCGAATACACCATGAGGACAAGCATACAAGGCATTCAATAATTTATTGGTAAATTCCTGAGTCAATACCTCTCCAGGTAAATCGACAGATTCCAGTTCCAACTGTAGTCCCGGTTCTGTTATTTTCCAAACCTCCTCCATCTCAGCTGCATACATATTGAAGTCAACCCGGATATTTTCTTTCAGGACTTCATCGAAAACGATCACCGCATTAGCTTCCCGGGCTATGGCATTTCTCAGGTTTCCTCCTTCCAAAGATGCAACCAACAGACCATACCGCTCATTCAAATCCCACAGAAAGCGATTCAATATCTTGATCGCATTTCCTCTCCCTTTATTAATATCATCACCGGAATGTCCGCCCTGCAATCCTTTCACTTTAACCTGAACAGCAAATTTATGGGCAGGTAAAACCATTTTTCGGTAAGGCAAGCGAATAACGGTATCGATTCCACCGGCACATCCGATAAAGATTTCCCCTTCATCTTCCGAATCCAGATTCAATAATATCTTGCCCTGAAAAAATCCAGGCTGTAAAGCAAAAGCCCCGGTCAATCCGGTTTCTTCGTCAACGGTAAACAGACATTCCAAAGGTCCGTGCTGAATATTTTCATCTGTCAAAACAGCCAATGCAGCAGCTATTCCAATACCATCGTCCGCTCCCAGTGTCGTACCTTTGGCTTTTACCCATTCACCGTCTATATAAGGTTTTATCGGATCTTTATCGAAGTCATGAACGGTATCTGCATTTTTCTCACAAACCATATCCATATGTGCTTGTAAAACCACACCCGGGGTTTGTTCTTTTCCCGGAGTAGCCGGCTTCGTAATCAATACATTACCTGCTTCATCCTGACGAGCTTCCAGCTGATGTTTCTTAGCAAATTCCATCAACCAGGCAGCTATTTTTTCTTCTTTTTTAGATGGGCGGGGAATTTTACAGATCTCTTCGAAATAACTCCACACCAATTCGGGTTGTAATCCTTTAAAAATTTCCATTTTATTTGTTTTTCATGGTTTATTTAACAACAACGGATATGACGTTAGCCCATCATATCCGTTAATTTCTTCAACACCCAAACACAAGATTTAATTTCCTGCGGAGCAATGGTAAAAGTCAGGTCAGCATGTACCTGCTCTTCGATATTGGTCAAAACCTTTTTGGCCTCTATGCCTTTTTCGGTCAGGACCACAAAATTATTCCGCTTATCTTCCTGACACATTTTCCGCTGCACAAACCCACGTTTCGTCAGGGTATTCAATAGTTTCGTCACATTGTATTTATCTTTCTGAAGCCTCTTGGAAATAGTTTGCTGATTCACGTGATCTTCCGCCCAGAGCACCTGTAATAATTCATATTGTTCCCTGCTCAAATCGAATCCGGCTTTCAAAAACTCACGATTTAAAGTTTTGGTATATCCCCGCTCAGCTTTACTGAGATAAGAGACTAATTCTCTGACATCATCCATAGTTTATGTTGCGTTTTATACTATACGCAAACATAAGCATTCTTTTTATATTTCACACCAAATCGGCCCGTTTTTTATCAACATATTTATTTCAGACAGGCTCCATTTTCATAATAATTCTCAGGAGTCAGGTAACGAAAATATACATCCGAATTCTGATATCCGGCGGCCATCAGACATTCATAAATGACTTTCGCAACTTCGTGTTGTACCTCCGGAGGCCGTTCAAAATAATCTACTTCTACATAAGGCCAATCATTACCGCTCTTAATGGTTACATCTTCGACCACGCTGGAATGAATCAGCTCGAACACGATATGTTCACGCGGGCATC
>ERZ779892.3677-NODE-3677-length-10535-cov-2.330630_pt1 | contig 10535 bp, 8 predicted proteins | sample MGYA00511552_ERZ779892 | MGnify/ENA primary metagenome ERZ779892 (study PRJEB29588, sample SAMEA2154561) | human gut metagenome | biome: human gut; feature: human-associated habitat; material: faeces | place: Denmark | collected 2008/2010 ... | reverse complement strand
ACGACCGCGCAGAGACCGCTACCGATGAACTGAGCAGCTTCACCGATACCTCCTCCATGACCACCGAGCAGAAGCAGGCAGCTGCCGCTCTGATCAGCCAGGGCGTTGTAAACGGTACTTCTGCTGCCAAGCTGTCTCCGTCGAACAAGCTGACCCGTGCACAGTTCGTCACCATGATCGTGCGCATTGCAGCTGCCACCAACGCAGACAGCGCACCGACCGAGCTGGCCGGCGGCACCGTACTCACCAATCCGAGCATCGCTCTGACCGGTGCTGTCGCAGACGGCGACTGGATCTTTGCCGCTCCCACGAATGAAATTTCGCTCGATTCCGTCAGCAGCTCGCACCGCATCGTCCTCAAGGGCGAGGAGCGCGCTGTACTGAACGGCACCAAGCAGACCAGCATCTCTACGCTTGCTGTTGACCCGGCAGGCACGGCTGATGTGAAGATGGACAGCACTTCGTCCGTAAACACGCTTGTTATCGCAGGCAAGGGCGGCTCCGTTGGCTACAGCGGCGCAGTCTCCAACATCGAGATCACCGCTTCCGGCCGCACCATCGTACTCGAAGGCATGACCTCGGATGCCATCACCATGACCGGCAGCAACAACACCATCCTGCTCAAGGGCGACGCGGATACCGTTTCCGTACTGCGCGGCTCCGGCAACCGCATCACGCTGTCCGGCACGGTCGGCACGATGGTTCTGGCCGGCAAGAACACCACGGTTGACGGCACCGGCAAGATCGGCACCGTAGACACCCGCATGGTCGGCTGCACGGTAACGGCTAAGGCCGACCACACGATCGACAACATCGATCCCGGTCTGGATGGCGTTCAGATCACGATGACCGTTCCGGATAAGGTTAAGGCCGGCGGCTCGCTGACTGCCAAGGTCAGCTTCTCCGGCGTAAAGGAAGGCGTTACCTGCACTGCAATCTGGTATCAGGACGGCTCCGCGATCAAGGGCTGCACGAACAACAGCTTCGAGCTGACCAATGACAAGACCTCCAGCCACACCAGCACCTTCACCTTCACCAAGAATATGAAGACCAGCACGGCGATTGGCTTTAAGCTGCTCTACAACAACCCGTCCACTGGCGAAACCGAGCAGGTTTACGCCCAGAAGACCGTTCCGATCGAGAATTACTCTGCCGAGTGGTATGCACAGCGCGATGCTGCCGCTATCCTCAAGCAGGTATCCTCGGTTTACCGCGGCAACTACACCACGTCCTACGCGGCCAACAACGATTACTCCAAGACCACCAAGGAGGTCTGGATCAACGCCAAGGGCTACTCCAGCAACACCAATTATCTGGTCTGGATCAACCGCGCCTATCAGCATGTAAACGTATTCACCGGCTCCAAGGGCAACTGGAAGCTGACCAAGAGCTTTATCGTCGGCACCGGCGCTGCCTCCACCCCGACTCCGGTCGGCGTGACCACCGTCAGCTACAAGCTGAAGGCAGGCTGGACCACCGGTACTTACACGGTTCGTCCGGTTGTAGGCTTCTACCCGGGCACCGGCTACGCGTTCCACTCCCGCCTGTGCTATCCCGGCACCAGCACCGAATATGACTTCAGCAGCGGCTATCCGGTTTCGCACGGCTGTGTACGCATGAAGCACAACGACATCAACTGGATTTACAACAACATACCGATCGGCTCGACTGTCGTAATCTACTAAACCGTAGCTGCAAACACCGATATTCTCCGTTTTTCCGGAGAGTATCGGTGTTTTTTTGCTGCAAAACAGTGTGTACATCATCAACATCCTGTCTTGCAGCGCAACAATAAATTCTCACCCTGATAGTGTAATTTGTCATTTTATACGCATTTTTCGCAAATGCAATAGGTTATCGTTGTGACATTTTAATGTTGACGCCGACAACATCAAGGGCTATAATAAACCCATCACAACAAACAACGAGGTGAGGAAATGGCCGATCAGTATCATCATGGAAATCTGAAAAGCAAGCTGCTGGAGGAAGCGGTCACGCTGATCTCGCAGGACGGCCTCGAAAATCTTTCTCTCCGGCGGCTGGCAACGCAGTGCGGCGTGAGTCACAACGCCATCTACCGCCATTTTGACAGCAAGGAGCGCCTGATCGACGCCTGCCGTGCCTATGTCATGCAGGAGCTGACGCGCACACTCGAGCTGACGCTCAGCGGTCTGGACGAAAGCCTGCCGCAGACCATGGAACAGCTCGGCACCGCCTATCTGGATTTTTACATGCGCAACCCGACGTATTTCAGCGCGTATTTCCGCAATGCGTCCCAGAAACTGACGTTCTCGCTTGAGCCGATCGAGGGCAACTACCCGCCGTTTTCCGTTTTCCGCCGTGTGGCTGTCGCTATCGCGGAAAAGCAAGGCATTCCGCAGGATGAGACACGATGGCGGCTTCTGCGCTACTGGACGATGCTCAACGGCATGTTCGCCATGTGGATTTCCTCCAACGTGGAACTGCCTGAAAACTGGAAAACCTGTCTGAAAAACGAATTTTAAGGAGCGTTTACGATATGAAACAGATCATTCTTACGGGCGACCGCCCGACCGGCAACCTGCATGTCGGCCACTACGTTGGCTCACTGGCCGAGCGCGTGAAGCTGCAGAATTCCGGAAAATATGACGAAATTTACATCATGATTGCTGACGCACAGGCGCTGACCGACAACGCCGAGCACCCGGAGCGCGTGCGCCAGAATATTATGAAGGTCGCGCTGGACTATCTTGCGGTCGGCATTGACCCGGAAAAGGCGAATATCTTCATCCAGTCCATGGTGCCGCAGCTGACCGAGCTGACGTTCTACTATATGAACCTTGTCACCGTGTCCCGTGTACAGCGCAACCCTACCGTTAAGGCAGAGATTCAGATGCGCAACTTTGAAGCCAGCATTCCGGTCGGTTTTTTCTGCTATCCGATCAGTCAGGCGGCGGACATCACCGCATTCAACGCTACGGCTGTTCCGGTCGGCGAGGACCAGGAGCCGATGCTCGAGCAGTGCCGCGAAATCGTGCACAAGTTCAACACGGTTTACGGCGAAACGCTGACGATGCCGCAGATTGTTCTTCCGTCCAACAACGCCTGCATGCGTCTGCCCGGCACAGACGGCAAGGCGAAGATGAGCAAGTCGCTCGGCAACTGCATCTACCTTGCGGATCCGGAGGAGGTCGTTCGTGAGAAGATCATGTCCATGTACACCGATCCGGACCACATCCGCGTGCAGGATCCCGGCAAGCTGGAGGGCAATACCGTGTTCACCTATCTGGATGCGTTCTGCCAGCCGGAGCACTTCGCAGAATTCCTGCCGGACTACCAGAGCCTCGACGAGCTGAAAGCGCACTACCAGCGCGGCGGACTCGGCGATGTGAAGGTAAAGAAGTTCCTGAACAACGTCATGCAGTCGCTGCTGTCGCCCATGCGTGAGCGCCGCGCGCAGTGGGAGGGTCGCCTGCCTGAAGTCTACGAGATTCTCAAGAAGGGCAGCGAAATCGCCGCTGAGACCGCTCAGGGTACGCTCGATCGAGTCCGTCACGCGATGAAGATCGACTATTTCACCGATAACGGCCTGCTCAAGTAAAAACAGCAAAATAAAGGACGAACCGCTTGGTTCGTCCTTTCTGTTAGATTTTCGGGATTTGCTGGGTCACACAGTGGATATTGCCGCCGCCGATCAGAATATCGCGGGCCGGAATCGCAACCACCTTACGGGTCGGGAAAAGCTCCTGCAGGATAGCCTGCGCCTTTTCATCCATCGGGTCACCGAAGGCGGGCATGACAACAGCCTCGTTCGCAATGTAGAAGTTGACGTAGCTTGCCGCCAGACGCTCTCCCGGGGTACGGGTCGGCTCGCCGTCGCACAGGTCAAGGCCGTCGCACTCCTCTGCGGTGATGGTCACCGGCTTGGGCAGCGGCAGCTTGTGCACCCTGATTCTGCGTCCCCTGGCATCGGTCGCAGCTTCCAGTGCATCCAGACTGGCCTTGGAGAGCGCATACTGCGGGTCGGTCTCGTCATCCGTCCACGCGAGCACAACCTCCCCCGGAGCCGTGAAAGCGCATACGTTATCAACATGCTCGTTGGTCTCGTCGTTGTAAATACCGCGCGGCAGCCAGATCACCTTGGAAACGCCCAGATAATCGCACAAAACCTGCTCAATTTCGGCCTTTGTGAGATCGGGATTGCGTCCCGCGCTCAGCAGGCAGGCTTCGGTGACGAGTGCGGTGCCCTCGCCGTCCGAGTGGATGGAGCCGCCCTCGCAAATGAAATCGCGTTTGTCGTATACGTCGTTGCTGACCAGGTCGCAGAACTTGCGCGCCACGCGGTTGTCCTTCTCCCACGAGGGATACAGGCCGTCCACATCGCCGCCCCACGCGTTGAAACCCCAGTCGATGCCGCGGCGCTCTCCCCTGCCGTTGATAACAAAGGTCGGGCCAACGTCACGCGCCCACGCATCGTCAGTCTCCATCACGACCAGACGAACGCGGTCGGGCAGCTGCGCACGCGCGTTGTCATACTGCCCTTCCGAGCAGAGCACGGTCATGCTTTCGCTTTCGGAAATCGTCTCGATCACACGCAGAAAGGCTTTCCGGGCCGCATAGGCGCCGTACTGCCAGCTGTCGGCGCGTTCCGGCCAGATCATCAGACAGCCCTCATGCGGTGCAAACTCCGCAGGCATATAAAACCCGTCCTGCGCGGGTGTAGTGTGCAAAATTTTCATGGTATCTCTCCTGTTCGGTGGTACATCAAGAGTACAACATTTTGATTGAATTTGCAATGGTCGTAGGCGGTGTGAAATGAAAAATTGAGAATGGAGAATGGAAAATGAACATAATATTTAACGGTATGTGGGCGGTCGCCGGCCGTCCCTGCGATTCCACGATTGCCGAGAACGCCATTCTTACCTGATAAATACATCGCTTTTCCCCTCACCTTCATTCTCCATTTTCCATTCTCAATTATTCAACTTTCCCTTTATCATCCCCGCAGAATATGGTACACTAAAAATGTGTCAACTCATTTCCAAAGGAGAGGTGCATACCATGAATTACGCTTACACCTATACATACACACCGCTTTTCTCAATGATTTTGCCGATTCTGGCACTTTTACTGATTCTTGCGGGCGGCATCGCGTTGTACACGCTGTTTGTCCGCAAGCCGAATCACTTCCACGGCGCGTCAGCCAAGCTGCATGATTTTCTCAATTTCCGGCACGCATACACCGAGGGTCTGCTGAAAATCCTGTACTGCATGACGGTCGCTGCGCTGGCTGTTTACAGCGTTATTCTGCTGTTTTTCCACTTTTTCTGGGCGATCCTGCTGTTTATCGTCGGAAATATTGCTGCACGGCTCGGCTATGAATTTATTATGATGCTGTTCAGCATGCACCGCACCCTGCGCAGCATTGACCGCAAAATGCCCGAGCCACAGCCGTTCGAGCAGCCGGCTCCCGCAGCGCAGCCCGAGCCGCAGAATACACCGGAAAATCCGCTCCCGCCCAATCAGCCGTAACACAGACCGCTGTTTCCGCTTGAAATTTGTTCAACGCAGATTGCAAAAACACGCAAGTCATGATAAAATAGATATACTATTACAGAATTTCGCGGCAGGACCAACCCATGTGCTGCCCTACAGAAAAGTGTATCTTAGAAAAAGGAGGTCCGTGCATTGAAAATTCAGGAAAGCGCGGAAAACTACCTGGAAGCCATCCTGGTTCTGACGCAGAAAAATGGACAGGTGCGCTCGATCGACGTTGCGCACTACACCGGCTTTTCCAAGCCGAGCATCAGCCGTGCCGTTGGCCTGCTGCGCGATAACGGTTACGTTTCCATCGACCAGAACGGTCTGCTGGGACTGACCGAATCCGGCATGCAGATTGCCACCAGCATTTACGAGCGCCACACCGTGCTCACCGCGTTTCTCACCGCTCTCGGCGTGGACGCTGAGACCGCCGCTGAGGATGCGTGCCGCATCGAGCATGTGCTGAGCGAGGAAACCTTCGACAAGCTCAAGCAGCATGCGAAGGCGTATATCGACGCACAGGGTAAATAAGACCCGTTGAAAATCCTGCCTGAAAAGGCAGGATTTTTTATATCAAATTTTATCGAACAAATTTTCGATAAAATCATTGCATTCAAATCGGCACCCTGTTATAATGGGTGTATCGAATCCGAATACACCGCCGCTCTGCGGCTTGCATATTTGTAACTTTTTCAGGAGGAAATGCTATCATGGCTACCAAAAAGCAGTTGGAACCGGTCGCTCCTGCGGCTGATAAGAAGAAAGCACTTGCCGCTGCGCTCGGGCAGATCGAAAAGCAGTTCGGCAAAGGCTCGGTTATGCGTCTGGGCGAAAACACCGGCATGAATATCGAACACATCCCGACCGGCTCGATCGGTCTGGATCTCGCACTCGGCATCGGCGGTCTGCCGCGCGGCCGAATCATTGAGATCTACGGACCGGAATCCTCCGGTAAGACCACGGTTGCGCTGCACAGCGTTGCAGAGGCACAGAAGCTGGGCGGCACGGCTGCGTTTATCGACGCCGAGCACGCGCTCGACCCGGTGTACGCAAAGGCGCTGGGCGTCAATGTCGATAATCTTCTTGGTCTCCCAGCCGGACACCGGTGAGCAGGGTCTGGACATTGCGGAAGCGCTTGTGCGCTCGGGCGCGATCGACATCGTGGTTATCGACTCGGTTGCCGCGCTGACACCGCGCGCCGAAATCGAAGGCGAAATGGGTGATTCCTTTGTCGGTCTGCATGCCCGCATGATGAGTCAGGCGATGCGAAAGCTGGCCGGCTCGATCGCCAAGAGCCAGTGTGTAGCCATCTTTATCAACCAGCTGCGTGAGAAGGTCGGCGTCATTTACGGCAATCCGGAGGTCACCACCGGTGGCCGTGCGCTCAAGTTCTATGCGTCTGTCCGCATGGAGGTTCGCCGCGTGGAGCATCTGAAAAACGGCACCGAGCTGATCGGCAGCCACACCCGCGTAAAGGTTGTAAAAAACAAGGTCGCTCCCCCGTTCAAGCAGGCTGAGTTCGATATTATGTACGGCGAAGGCATTTCCCGCACGAGCGAGCTGGTCGATCTCGGCGTGGAATTCGGCATCCTCAACAAATCCGGCGCGTGGTTCTCCATGGGCGATACCCGTCTGGGTCAGGGCCGTGATGCTGCCAAGCAGTATTTCAAGGATCATCCGGACATCGCGGATGACGTACAGAAGCAGATCATGGAAAAGGTAGCCGAGGAGCGCAGCAAGCTGGCGCAGAGCCATGCGGCACGTCCTTCCGCTGCTGTGCCGACCGAGAAGGCCGAAAAGCCTGCGGATAAGGCACCGCGTCCGTCGTCCTCCAAGGCAGTCTCCATCGACGCGGACGATTTTGACGACCTCGACGAAGAATAATGAGCGAGGATAAATACCGCGCAGCCCTCGATATGGCGGCAAAACAGCTGTCTTACCGGGCGCTGAGTGCGAAAATGCTGCGCGACAAGCTGCTTGCCAAGGGGCACGACGAGGAAGCCGCCGATTACGCGCTTGCGTGGCTGACCGAACGCAGCATGCTCAATGACGAGCTGTTCGCGGAAAGCGTTGTACGCAGCTACACGCGCAAGGGCTACGGCGCGGCACGCATCCGGCAGGAGCTGACCCGCCGCGGCATAGACCGCGACACCGCAGAAGCGGCTATGCAGACCTTCTCTCCGGATGAGGCGCAAATGCTGGCTCTGCTCGAAAAACGCCTGCGCGGTGACGTTTCCGACCGAAAAGAGGTCGAAAAAGCCGTTGCGGCACTCCAGCGTCGCGGTTTTGCATGGAATGATATCAAGCGCGCACTCGAAACCTACGGCAATTCGCTGCCGGAGGAAGAATAACAAACATCCCGCTTTTTTGCAAGGAAAGCGGGATGTTTGATTTTATCGCGGTAAATCGCTTGCATGAATCCCGCGGTTGGAGTATCATAATAAGAGGAGAAAACTCTACCGGAAAGGAAGTATTTCCATGGAAACCAATAAAATTCCCGCCCGCGCAGATGTGCCCGAAAAGGACAAATGGGCGATTCAGGATCTGTTTGCGACCGACGATGACTGGCGTGCCGCGTTAGCGAAGGCCAAGGAGTTCATTCCGCGCATCACCGCATTCCGCGGCAGACTGGCCGAAAGCGGCGCTGCTCTGCTGTCTTTTTTCCGTCTGGATGATGAAATCAGCCTTGCATTTGACGCGCTCGTACACTACGCGCAGCGCCGCAGCGATGAGGACACCCGCGTCGCCGCGTATCAGGAGATGGTCAGCCAGGTGACGCGCTTTGCGGTCGAAATTCAGTCTGCTGCCGCGTTTGAGACCCCTGAGCTGCTCGCCATCAGCGATGAGGACATGAACCGTCTGTACGCTGAAGCACCCGAGCTGGAGCTGTACCGCCTGAATATCGACCGCATTCGCCGCCGCCGAGAGCATGTGCTGTCCGACAAGGAGGAGGCAATTCTTGCCGCTGCAGGCGAAATGGCCGCCAGCCCGGATGACATTTACTCCATGCTGAGCGACGCCGATCTCAAATTCCCGGACGCGGTGGACAAGGACGGTAATAAGCACCCCGTCACACACGGCACGTTCATCCCGCTCATGCAGTCCTACGACCGCGTGCTCCGCAAGTCCGCGTTCGATTCGCTGTACTCGGTTTACGGCCAGTTCCGCAACACCTCGGCGGCAACGCTGTCCGCGCAGCTCAAGCAGCTGCTGTTCTTTGCGAATGTCCGCAAGTACCCCTCGACGCTGGATGCCGCCCTTGACGGCAATGAAGTGCCAACCGAGATTTACCACAACCTGATCGACGCGGTGCACCGCTCGTTTGCGCCCATGTACCGCTATGTTACGCTGAGAAAGAAGCTGCTCGGCGTGGACGAACTGCACATGTACGATCTGTATGTGCCGGTCGTGGACGGCGTGGAAATGAAATTCACGTTCGAGGAGGCCAAGGAGATCGCACTGAAGGCGCTTGCGCCGCTCGGCGAGGACTACCTGAATCTGCTCCGCGAAGGCTTTGCAAACGGCTGGATCGACGTGTACGAGAACGAGGGCAAGCGCTCGGGCGCGTACTCGGCAGGTGCGCGCGTACACCCGTATGTGCTGCTCAACTTCAAGGGCACGCTCGACGACGTGTTCACGCTCGTGCATGAGATGGGCCACTCTATCCACTCGTACCTGTCCAACAAGACCCAGCCGACCGCATACCAGGATTACGTTATCTTTGTTGCTGAGGTTGCATCCACCTGCAACGAGGCCCTGCTGATGGAGTACCTGCTGTCCGTCACGACCGATAAGAAGGAGCGCGCGTACCTCATCAACCACTTCCTCGAGCAGTTCCGCGGCACGCTGTACCGTCAGACCATGTTCGCTGAGTTCGAGCTTGCCACCAACGAAATGACCCAGCGCGGCGAGGGCACGACCGCCGAAGCGCTCTGCGCGATGTACAAAAAGCTGAACGAGCAGTATTTCGGACCGGAAATGAACGTAGACGAAGAGATTTCGCTTGAATGGGCGCGTATTCCGCACTTCTACTACGATTACTACGTTTACCAGTACGCGACCGGCTACGCCGCTGCCATTGCACTTTCGCGCCGCATTCTGCGGGAGGGTGAACCGGCGGTGAAGGATTACCTCGGCTTCCTGTCCGGCGGCTGCTCCGCCGACCCGATCACGCTGCTGCGCGGCGCGGGCGTGGATATGGCAAGCCCGAAGCCGATCGAGGACGCAACAAAGCTGTTTGATGAAATGATCTCGGAGATGGAAAAGATTCTGAATTGAGAATGAAAAATGGAGAATGACGTTTCTTTTTGCATTCTTCATTGTCTATAACACTCGATTAGAGCAAAGAAAAGGCACAGCCGATTGAAGTGACCCCAAAAAGTTAGACAAAAATTCAACGCAAAAATTGTTCAAGAAGCCGAAAGGGCTTGCTGTCTGTGAATTGCAGGCGGCAGGCCCTTTGGTTTTGCCTTGATCCTGCGATTGTTGTAGTAGTCCAAGCTCTACCTTGACAAAGGCAGAGCCGTGAGCGTATAATAAACATAGAAATGGTGGACACTGTTCCACGATCAATCACCTTTTAGATCATCATTAAGTCGATGACCGTTCGGGTCCCATCCGAGCGGTCATCGCGCATTTATAAGGGAAATGTGCAGTACGATGACCACACAAATAAAAAGACGAAATGCTTTTTCCTTCATAACGCATTCACCTTCTCCCGCCCACAAACTGTAGGAGAAGAAGGGATTGACCGCTGTAAGCAAACCAAGTAATCTGCCTCAAGAACAGTGGCCGCTTATGGATAGCAAATAAATGCGTATATGTTTATATGCTTTCAATCGTTTGGTGTACATACCATCAAAATTGGGAATATGTATATCAATATAATCATATCCCTCATCAAAAACCCCGGTCTGCAAACAAGTGCAGACCGGGGTTTTAACAGATGAAGTATTGCCGTAAAGACGGCGAACTGTAAAATTACTGGCTGATGGTCTGACGCAGTGCGTCGATCG
>ERZ779892.3675-NODE-3675-length-10539-cov-2.707077_pt1 | contig 10539 bp, 7 predicted proteins | sample MGYA00511552_ERZ779892 | MGnify/ENA primary metagenome ERZ779892 (study PRJEB29588, sample SAMEA2154561) | human gut metagenome | biome: human gut; feature: human-associated habitat; material: faeces | place: Denmark | collected 2008/2010 ... | reverse complement strand
AATCTCCGATTATTTCAATCATCACAGAGCTGACCGCTTGCGAGTATTCTCTTCTCAATTCGAAGAAGATGAAATCCCCGTTAAGGAATTATTCCGAAGTATACAGTCCATGCCAGTCCTCGAACGCACTGCTCTGCAAATGGCTACGGGAAGAATATTAGATGTAGGAGCCGGAAGCGGCTGCCACGCATTGGCACTTCAAGAAATGGGAAAAGAAGTTTGCGCCATTGACATCTCTCCGCTTTCCAACGAAGTAATGAAACAACGCGGCGTCAAAGATTCCCGCCTGATCAATCTCTTTGACGAAACATTCACCGAAACATTCGATACGGTTCTGATGCTGATGAATGGTTCGGGCATCATAGGAACACTAAATAATATGCCTGCCTTCTTCCAACAGATGAAACGTATCCTACGCCCTGGCGGATGTATTCTGATGGATTCAAGTGATCTGCGCTATCTTTTCGAAGAAGAAGACGGCAGCATGCTTATCGACCTGGCAGGCGATTATTATGGGGAAGTAGATTTCCAGATGCAATACAAGGATGTAAAAGGAGATACATTCGATTGGCTATATATCGATTTTCAGACTCTTAGCCTGTACGCCTCCGAATGTGGATTCAAAGCAGAATTAATCAAAGAAGGAAAACATTATGACTATCTGGCAAAGCTGAGCCTTGCCTGACAGCGTATTATTTTAATCAGAAAAAGCCCTATTCAGGATAGTGACAGTATCACATCGGAATAGTGTAACCATACTAACGATATAGTGTCACCATCCCAGTGTGATAGTGACACTATATCTATTGTGCCCGCATCCGGTTCAGAGACCGGCAATAAGCACTTATTTCAGCATTTCATTGATCTGCTGAACCAGTGAAGCAAACTCTTCTTCATTATACAGACGAGTCAGTTTTACAATCTTTCCTTCCCGGTCTATCAGCACATTCCGTGTGATTCCGGCATCACGCAATGCATATTTTGCAAAAATATCAGCTCCCGGATCCAGTCCCAGCGAGTAAGTCACTCCGGTAGACTTTGCAAAGGCAAGCACTTTTTCAAGCGGTTCGTCACGGTCTATTCCAATCAGTGCAAAGTCTGCATTATCCTTATGCTTCAGCCAAATGTCTTTTTCTATAAAAGGCATTTCTTTACGGCATACTCCGCACCAACTGGCTGTAAATTGTAACATGACGATTTTACCGCGGAAATCGGATAGCTTTTTCCGGGTTCCGTCCGTATAAGTGATAGTAATGTCGGGTGCTTTATCACCCACTTTTACGATATAACCCCGATCGTCATTTTGGGTATAACCGAAATGACTTAACGTCAGGCAAACAAATAGCATGAAAAAATATTTCATAAAATGAATTTTAAAGGTATGATTACCAGACAAAGCTATAAATAAAACAGGACTTTTAGTGGTTTACTGTTATTTTTTCGGTATTTTTCATACTCAATTCTTCAATTTATAAAAATAAAGACAAGGGTTATCTTCTTCCTTGATATTTAATTCCCATTCTTGAGTCAGCTCAGGTATTTTTCCTTCTTGTTCCCGATAGGAAACAAGAAATGATGCTTCTATAAAATTTACCATATACTCATCAGTCATGTAAATAGGAGAACTTCCATGAATAAATTTTCCTTGTCTACTGAAAATGAATATAAAATCCTGTTCGTCATCCAACAGATACAGTTTATCATCCGCAATTTCCAGTTTGTCAATTTGGGAAATCAGGCATTCCGGAGTTGTTTCCAGGGGCACTATTTCTTTCCCACAAAACAGCGAATCGGCAAATAAGGGTTTATCCCCGGATGCCAGAGGAATATTGATTTGAAATATATCGGAATCCTTTTCATTCTGTCTATCTTCATTACAACCGAAAACGATAATACCGGCTAAAAACAAAATTCCTATCCTAATGCAATATTTTATATTAGACATAATCATAGCATTTTGACCATAATTGAAGTCGGGAATCTCCCGACTTCACAAATTATTATTTCATATCTAACCAAAATTTTGCACAAGTGTGAGGTTTACATAAAAAAGTGCCATTCAATTCACAATCTCTTCTGACTCCATAAAATGTTTTTTTATATACTCCCTTTGCATTGAGACCTACAAATTTTCTAATCCCAAAAATAGTCACATAACCATCTGCATCTATAGATGCGCTGAAACTACAATCACCATCATGCACTTTATAACCTTTACTACTAGAATCTCCATCTCCTTCGATAATTTCACCATCTGGAGCTTCTCACAAAAAACTTCCTGGCAAATTCATACATGTATAGCCTTCTGGACAAGGATCTTCCAAACATTCATTAATGTCATTACCAAATTCATCATAACCGGGGTTTACAGAACTTGTCGTCATAATACTGATTGCGAGCAAAGCAATTGTCCATAGAATCATTTTTCGCAAATTTGTTTTCATAATCATTAATTTTGCTAGGTTAAACAAATAGTGTATTTATAGGGATTGCCAAAACATGTTCCGGCAATCCCTTTTTCTGTTTTTTACTTGATGAAAGGTTTCCCTAACATTTGGTCAATAACAGGGGTGAAGACACTGAAATTTCCGTGCCCGGACTCATAGGTTATTTTCATGAAATTTCCTTGTCCGTCGTTTATTTCCGTCACATTTCCATTTCCGTCGAATTTGTAGGTATATTGTGTTTCCCCGTCAGTGACGGTGGCAGGAACCGTTCCGTTGTATGTGAATTCAAGGGTTCTGCCGTTGCTTTTGACGGATTGCAACAGATTACCGGAATAGGTGAAGGAATAACGGTCCTGTTCAATCCAGTTCTCTCCGGCAGGGGCTGTCATATAAAGGATGGAAGTGATTCTGTCGCCTTCATACAATGTTTCGTATTTATGCAAGGTGCGTTCGTAAGTTTCCTGATGGATGTCTTCCGGGTCGTAAACATCATGATAAATCCGGTTGATGCAGATATTGCTGTTTTCATTGTATTCATAAGTATTGATTGTCCTGTAAGTTTTCAGATAGGAGTTGTCAAAGTCCTCGCCTGTACCCACATCTTCCCTCGGGGTGTAATGCACGACGCTTTGCCGTTTGATCCGTCCGTCCTCATACAGATCGACCTTCTGGCTATACAAAACCCTCCCAACGAGCGGGATGCTGTCTTTCAGACTGTAATTCCCTGCCCCGTACTTATTTTTCAGAAATTGGTCCAAACGACTGATGGAATCGCTGTCAATCTTGGGAATCCAATCATTGACTTCGATTTCATAATTGATATCCGAGTTGTTGGATATCCCGAAGTTGCCAATGGTGTCCCCCTCTGTATCAATGTGGAAAGCACTCTCTATCTGCTCCTTGTTGTAATTTATAATCCAAATGTAATCACCCCAATGGTCATTGTGTCCTTCTATCCTGGTTACCCGGAACAGATTCTTCTTGACAGTATGTTCCGACTCTTTTGCTATGTTCATATCGGCTTCTTTAGTACATGCCGTCACTAACGACAATACGAGAATTGATAAATATAGTGTATGTCTCATGATTCTGTGTTTTTAGAACGCTTTCTGTATATTGGTGGCTGTAATGCGGCCGAATCCTCCGAACTCGCCGTGCAGTTCCCGGTTCTTCTCCAAAGTGCCCGTACCCAGGGTGGCGATGGCGACAGTCCTGACGAACCCTTCCCGGCTTGAGGGATTGTAGGTCGACAATACAATCATACGGTTGTTGTTGCTTACCTCTATCACCTTATCGTCGGCATCCGCGTTCGGATTGGGATTGGTGTAGTCCACTTTTCCCTGATATTCTTTCCATGCCATCATGGAAGTGATTTCCTCTCCTTCGGGCGCCGTATATTCAAGGGTCACAAGAGGATTGGCGATAGCCAGGTTGATGGAATAGATTTTGGTGGAAGTGGCATAATAAATGACATTCTGGGTTTCCGTCCCCTCAAAAAAGCGTGCGTCCTGAATCTCGGGAAAACTGTTCAGGTCGATAATTTTCAATGGTTTCCCATTATCAGTCTCAGGGTCATAAGTCCGTAAAGTTATATACGAATAGATTTTCCCGTTGGTCTTGGCCTTCCCTGTTTTCGGGTCTTTTTCTTTCAGGATGATGTGCATCTGGCTGTCGTCACCGGAAAACATGGCCAGGCAGGTAAAGCCCTGCAGTTTGTTTTGATCGAAAGGGGCGTCGGCGGGAAGCTTGGCACTGTTGAACACTTTCAACTGGTCGTCGCTGTCAAATTCCAACAAGCGTCCGTTTTTCTCGTCAAACCCGATTCCATTTTCCCAGGCCGGACGGTAGAAAATGCCCATGTAATAGTCGGACATATCGCTGGTCTGAAGATAATAGGAATACACCTTGTTGTCTTGTTGCATGCTCCTCGGATAGATTTTGCCGGTAATGGCAAGAAGTTCTGCCCCTATTTGCGGATCATAGCCAATGGTAGTCACATTGTACTGGCCGGGATCGATGACAAACATGTCGCCGTTGCCGTCGATATAGGAATAATTGAAAGGGTCCACCCGGTCCAAAGTGTGGTCGGTCCCGATGGTCAGCGAACGGTTGACCTGATAAGTGGTAGAACGGACGGCTGTCGCAACTCCATTGATTTTCCGACCATTGACACTCGAAAACAGATTCCGCATCACCGTATCCTGTTCTTTGCGATAGCTATCGGTGAAATTGTATGCCATGATCAGCGACACATCGGAAGTCATCTCGTCTTTTGTGTCACACACGATCAGACCGCTCCCGAACGGACTCATCACCGTCACATCGAACACTTGTTCCTGGATGATGTCCGTGGTATTGTCCCTCACTTCATACACCAGTTTGTAGGCATTGTTTTGCGCACTGACATCGACCATGTATTTCAGGGTCATGGTGGAATCGATGACTTTAGGAATAATGGTATTGCCTTCCAGGGTCCATTTGAACGAGAGATCTGCGTCCGGCACGCCTTCTTTGTAAGTAATCGGCTTTATCTCCAAGGTGTCGAATGCGAAAACTTTATAGGTGGTCGGTTCATCACCCAGATCGATGACAATCGGGTTCATCAGTTTATAGTTCAAGGAAGAGTCGTCCTCGAAACAGGAAGCCAGAAACAGGCTTCCCAATAGGGCTACAAGTAATGTTTTTATCTTCATGACTTTGAGTTTTTAGGTGATGATTTAAGGCATGGTGACCGGCTGTCCCTTATATTCTCCGTCTTCATGCTTCAACGGGTTGCCGGGATGCTCATTGTTGTATTCGGTCAGTTTTTCTTTCACCAAAGCGGCGTAGGCTTTTACCTCTGTACCGGTCATGGTCCAGCGTTCCGGATCGGGATTGTTCGGATCCGCACTGCCTCTGGGAGACCAATAGGGGAGGGAGGGAAGCCCGGTTGCATCTAAAATGAAACGGTACCATGAGTCGGAATACTCCTCAAAATAGTTATTTAATTGACTCCAATTGGCCGGTCGTCCGATTTTATTGGTGATATACAGGCTGAAAACCCTCCCGTTCAAATCCGTGACAGGAAAATCTTCCGTGGCCACCACCCGCAGTCTGGTCACATAGACGGAATCGTCCAGCAACGGACTGTAGTTTATTTTCACCTGCAACTGCCCCTGATAACTTCCTGCGGGGACACTCCCCGACAGGAGTTCATATATACTCTCCTCGGCTGTAATCGTATCCTCCGGTGACAGCCTCACCTTAATCACACGCTCTTTATCCATCGCACTCCCGGTAATGAGGAAAGGGATATTGACAGTGTCACATCCGATTTCCACATTTTCAGGATGTTCCGTAAAATTATAAGTGGTGGAGAATCCGTTGAAGTAGATTCCCGGAGCTTCCGTATACAGCGTCACCTTCTCCTTGGAGCAGGAGACCCCTGCAAACAGGGCGGAAGCTATGATGATTAACTGAAAAATAAAGTTTCTCATAACCGTTCTTGTGTTATTTATTGATACTATTGCCATAATCTTCACGTCCTCCTATTTCAACCTCCGTTTCGGGCAGGGGTAGAACAAACAAGGCATCGCCGGCACCTAAGGAGGCATTGGGAATGTTCAACCCCAATCGTTTGTAATAGAAGAACAATTGCCCTTCTCCTGCAAACTCCTTTTGCCATTCTTTCTGTATTTCCCGGCTGATTTCCTCCTTGCTCAAGGAGGCGGGCAGGTTTTTCTCATATAGGATGCCCTGGCCACCCGCACGGCGTTCAGTGCGTCGACTGCCTTTTGGGGATTGTTCAGGTTGTTATAGCACTCCGCCGCATAATAGTACATCTCCGGTTTGCGCATCAAGGGCATCTTGTTTTTTGCCCTGGATTCTGAATCTGCCGGTTCGTAGAATTTCAGAAAAGTCCAGGCTTTTGCTTCCGTCTTGTTAAACCACCGCATATACCGGATATCCGACACGCCTGTCCCATCGGCGATTTCATAAAGGCTTTCCCCCTTGGTCTTGGTAGTATAGAACACCTTTTCATTGTCAGTGCTGGAAAAGTCCGCGTTTATCTTGTACTGCTCTACATAAGGACGGAGTGTCTTATATAACTGGTTCACTTCCAGATAAAAGATGTGCTCGGCGGTAAACGACAAATCCCTCATTTTTTCTTCCACATGCACACTTGATTCAGGATCCACCCAAGGGATAACCTGCTTCTTCATGAACAGTTCCTCAATGGCCGCCAGAGCCTCCTTGTATTTCCCCTCCCACATACACACACGTGCCTCCGTTGCCTTGACTGCATAGTAATTGAAGCGGCTCTTCCGTTCCTTGAAAAAGAGGTCGTCCTCATCCATCTCATAGTCATCTCCTTTGATTGCAGTTCCGTAAGAATCCCAGTAGTTCAGCAGTGAATCCGCTTCCGCAAGATCCCGGTGAATGTATCCCAGTACTTCTTTTACGGTAGATTGTTTGGTGAGCACCTTGCTATACTCCGTCACGTAAGGGATGGAAAGCTTGTCCAGGTTGGAAGGCTGGTTCTCCAGATTTCCCCAGCCGAATATGCGCAGCAGTTCAAAGTGCAGGAAAGCCCGCAGACCGATGGCTTCTCCTTTGATGATGCCGTAAGTGGTGGGATGCAGGATGGCCTTTTTTTCGTCGCTCATTTCGAGCAGCGCGTTCAGGTTAGCGATGATGCGGTAGGTTTTTTGCCAGATACCGTCGATGGTCCCGGTATAGCTTTCATAACGGTACTGCTTGAGATTATTGTAAGGATTGTTCGTGGCCATATCGTACTGCTGAGCCAGCACATCAAAAAAGCAGACAGTGGATTCCCGCCCGTAGAGGGGGGAGTCCGCCATCATCATGTAGCATCCGATCAGGGCATCTCTGAAGCCGGTTTCATTCTCAAACATCTTGTCACTCTTGATTTCCGTTTTAGGCTCCACTTCCAGCCATTGGTTGCAGGCCGACAGGGAAAGGAGCAGGAACAATGACAAACTATATATGATATTCTTTTTCATGGTTCTCGGTGTTATAAGGTCACATTTAAGGAGAAATTGAACGTTCTGGCGAAAGGATAGGAGGTTCCCCGCTCAATGTCGATGCTTGAAAAGGTGAAAAGGTCGTTTGCATTGAACCGCAGCAGAATCCTTTCAAGACCGATTTTCTTCACAAAGTCATGACGGAAGAAGTCGTATGACAGTTGCAGGGAGGATATCTTCAATTCGTTCCGTTTCTGCACAAAACGGGAGGTAGGATATGTCTTCTCTGAAGCGAACTGCTGCTTTTCGGACACATACACTTCTTCGCTGATTGCTTTGTACAAGGCGATATCTCCCGGTTTGCGCCAACGGTCGGTATAGATGCGTCGGTCCACGTTATATTTCATGTCGGCGTTTTCCACTTTGTCAACCAATGTCTGGTTATACATTTTGGCCCCGTACTGATAAGTCAGTACAGCATTGATGCCGAATCCTTTGTACTCGAAATTGACACCGGCATTCCCCTGGAATTTGGGTAGTTCATCACCGCAGATGACCTGCTGGGCCGCATCGTAAGTATAGGTCCGGTAAGGATTGCCGTTCTCGTCTTTCGCGATATAGATTTCGCGGCCATTGGCCGGGTCTATCCCTAAGGAAGGCATCGCCCAGATGGCATCCATGGAAACACCGTCGTAATATTTCTGGACAGGTACATTACCTTCAGTGGCCAGTTTCTCCTGCTGTTCGTTATAGGAACGCATGGCTTCGGATATTTCCTTCAGGATGTTTTTGTTGCGCGATATCATAAGGGAGAACGACAGATAGGAACGGTCTGCCGGCTGTTGCCATACGGTCGCTCCGGCACGTAGGTCGAACCCCCGGTTCAATACTTTTCCGACGTTTTCCTGAACGGTGGTGAAACCGGTAGACGGAGCCAGGCTTAGAGGGTTCACCGCATTGTTTGTAATGGAATGGTAGTATTCGAAAGTAAACGAATAACGGTTTTTATAATTGAAGTCAAAACCATAGTTCTGCTCCACTTTCTCCTGCCACTTCAAATCCTCGTTGCGCATGTTCAGCAATTGCGCTCCCAACTGGCCTCCGTATGTCTTGTCAAGGAAATATTCGTATGAGGCCAATGCGTTATAAGCTGCCGAGCTTTGGGAACCGGTCGAGCCTGTCGTCGCCCTCAGACGCAGTTGGGTGATGTTGGAACCTTCCATCCAGCTCTCGTTGTGTATGTTCCAGCTTCCTCCCACACTCCAGAATTTCCCCCAACGACTGTTGGCTCCGTACATGCTGGATGCGCTCTGACGGAAAGTGGCGTCGAAGTTCAGACGATTGTCATAGGAATAGTTTGCCGACAGATAATAACCGAAATCCTTTACAGTCTCCTCCGTCCCTTTGGGCTTGGCATCTTTCAGATATTGCCGGGCAAAGATAATGTCGGTCATCTTGTCGCTCGGAAAGCCTTCTGCCTGTTGCAGATTGGTGGAAGACTGTTTGCGCGACAGATCAAAACCTGCATTGACAAAAATGTCATGCACACTCAGGAAATTCTTGTTATATTGTACGTCGAATTTACCGCTCAAGGAATGTTGTTCGCCGTTTTCCAGGTCGTAGCTCCCCTTTTCCGTCAGACGGTCGGTACTGTAGGAGGCGAATTTCAGATGATCCGACGGATAAAACTCGTCGCTCCTGCTGCGTTGTTCTGTAAGTCCGAAACGGGCTGTAGCCTTCAGGCCGGTCATGACAAACCATTGTAGTTCGAAATTATTGGTGATGTCGACGTATTTGTCCTGTAAGAGTGTGTTCAACTGTGCATTGTACAGGGGATTCGCCTCAAATTCAATATCCTCATACCATGCATTCACCGTGACACTGTTTCCCGGATCCAAAGAAGGGACGATGTTGTCGGTCAAATGACCGTATTGATCGTAGGGTGTGTAATAAGGGTTGAGTTTGGTGTATTCATCGAAAGTCCCGTACTTGGAGTCGTGCGCTTCGTTGGAAGTGATAGTCAACTGGTTTCTGAACAGAAAATTCTGATGCCTGTACAACAGGGAGATTGCTCCGGAGATGTTTGTACGATCCGAACCTTTCATAACCCCCTTGATGTTCTGGTAAGACAAATCGACGATGGCCTGTAATGCCTTGTCGCCCAATTCCACAGAAAGGCTATGCTTGTTGCCCACACCCAACCGCAACGGCTTGGATATCCAATCCGTGTTGATTCCCGATTTGACGGCCGACTGGCGTTGGTTATACATTTTAATCATCATGCGCTGTGATTCGAAATCGGCTCCCGGATCGTTGAACATCCCGAAAGCCTGTTCCACCTCCAGTTTTTCCGCAGCATTGCACAAATCGTACGAACTGAGGTCCGGAGCCTCGATTTCCATGCTTCCATTGTAAGTGACGCGCAAGTCTCCGGACGGATTCTTCTTCAATTCAATGACAATCACACCATTGGCTGCTTTCGAACCATAAATGGCCTTTGCCGAAGCATCTTTCAGAATGGTCAAACTTTCCACCCTATCCATATCAAGGTCCATGATTTTCTGGAGGGAGGTCTCGAAACCGTCCAGCACGAACAAAGGCGCATTCGGGTCGTTCTGGTAGGTCGCCTTCAGATCCACATCTTCCATATTAATGGAGGACTTGCCGCGTAACACCATTTCAGGCATAGCGTTCGGATCCGAACCTAAAGACATGTTGTCGAAAAACATGATGGAAGGATCCAGGTTCTTCAACGACTGCAACACATTAGAGTTCCCCACGCGCTTCAGGTCATCTTTCCCGATAGTCCTCACCGAACCGGTGAAAGTGTTAGCCTTACGTTCAAATACTCCGTTCACCACCACCTGATCCAAGACGGTGGCATCCTCTTCGAGGATGAAATTCAGTGCCGTCGATTTGCCAATTTTCTGCTCCTGGGGTTTCATGCCGACAAACGACACGAGCAGGGTAGTATTCGGGTCATCGGGTACGGTAATGGTATAATTCCCGTCCACATCCGACACCACGCCTGTAGAGGTACCCTTAATCCGGATGGTCGCTCCGGGCAATGGCTGGTTGTTGACATCTCTGACAATCCCTTTGATTGTCCTCATCTCTTGTGTTTGTGC
>ERZ779892.3671-NODE-3671-length-10547-cov-12.266870_pt1 | contig 10547 bp, 10 predicted proteins | sample MGYA00511552_ERZ779892 | MGnify/ENA primary metagenome ERZ779892 (study PRJEB29588, sample SAMEA2154561) | human gut metagenome | biome: human gut; feature: human-associated habitat; material: faeces | place: Denmark | collected 2008/2010 ... | reverse complement strand
TGATTGGACAGAGTGCGTTTGTGCGCTGTTCGTTGAATTACATTAGGATGCCTAGGAAACTGAAAGAATTGGGCGGGAGTGCATTTCAAGAATCTGCTTTGAAGAAGATAACCGTATATGGAAAAGTGGAACTGGATCTAACATTTCAATATTGCAAAAAGTTAAAGACAGTGGTGCTAAAGGAAGGAGTCAAGAAACTTGGAGAATATGTGTTTATTGATTGCCCGAAACTGAGAAGTGTGACGGTTCCTAAAGGCATAAAAAATCTTTGGATGTACATTGACAGCATATTTTATTATCGTGGATTAAAGTGTAACCTTTCCAACATTACCATAAAAACACCAAAGAATTCAGAAATGTATAAGGAACGTAAATTCTTAAAGAAACGATACAAAATAAAAGTGAAAGTCATCAAGTAACATTTGCTATATTGCTTGAAACATGAGTTGACAAAATAAAAAGGTATAATAACCAGCGGGGGATGTGTGTTTTACATCCCCTGCTGGTTATTTATTTTGTTGTCCGTTTGCGGAACAATATATTTGTGATCCAAGAGACAATCATAAATAATACGATCGCAGCAGCAACGTCCAAGAAGGAATGCTGTTTCAAAAATAGCGTAGACATACAGATCAAGAGGCACAGTACAAAAGAGCCGTTGCGCCAGATCTTTTGCTTATGGATCGTCGCATAGCGGCAAAGTCCGGCGTGGATGGCAAGTGAGTTAAACACATGAATACTTGGCAGCACATTGGTATCGGTATCCGTTGCATACAGCATGGAAATGACCTGTGTAAAAATATTGTCATGAGTAAATTGTGTCGGTCGCATGTTCTGTGCATTTGGAAACAAAGTATAGATTAACAGACTGGCTGTCATGCCAATGATCAATGTGGCAATTGTCTGATAATAGTTTTCTAAATGCTTCAGATCGAAAAATAAGAGTGCTAATGTTGCAAATACATACACAAACCATAATAAATATGGAATAATAAAATATTCGCAAAAAGGAATATAGTCGTCTATAGCGCAATGAATGTAGGTGAAAGGTACGTCATCACGTGCCTCCAGCCACACAAACCAAACCATATACACCGGAAAATAGAGTGCGACAAATATATGTTTATAGCGGTAAATAAATTGTTTCCAGTTCATAAAAATCCTTTCTAGGATCAGAGTGCCGAAGTCTATTTTGCCGTCACCCTGATCTGTGGTCGTAAATTATGCTGACAGTGGTTTAATGCCAGCGGGAATGCTTAAGATCCAGTTCGTTGCGAATATAAGCGAAAGTTTTATCTTCGCCCTCTTCGGCGAGCATATGCAAAAGCCGTTCTAGCAGCTCTGCAGTCTCTGGATGCATGGTGTAGCGCGATTTGCCACGTTCGTAATATTCCAAAGGCAGTCGGTCGTTGTAATTTTCTAAATTGTAATTACGGCTTGCTGCCATGCGGTCGCAAAACATTTCAACGACGTAACGTGGTGCCATAGGCATTCCCTGTAACCCCTTGGAGTAGTCAGAGGAAAGATCAATCCAGTATTCATAGTGATGGCGGTTGCGTCCTTTGTGGTGAAGCCATGCGGCAGAGTAGCCGATGGTTTCGCGCTCATAAGCGTTCGGGCTTCGTTTGCCCTCTTGATAATAGCGAACACCGGTCCAAAATTCAATTGGATGATATTTCGACCAGTCATGGCAGATTCCCTGCCAGTAAATGCCGGCGCGAAAGCAATTGCGGCGCACCAGTCGTTTGTGGCGTAGAATTGTTCGCAAATGCCCCCAAAAATTATGCCATAATCGCATGATGACATCTCCATTTCTTAAAAGTATTGATCAGATTCCAGAATTTAATTCGGAACTATACTCCCGCATCCATTGTCTTGGCGTACAGCCCTTCCATTTGCGGAAAGTACGGATTAAATGACTGCAATCCGAAAAACCGGTCTCCTGACTGATATAGGTCAGATCCAGTTTCGTGAATAAAAGCAGATCCGTCACCCTGTTAATACGCACAAATTCGATATATTCCTTGCAGGATTGATGGTAATTTCTGCGGAATAATTTAGCAAAGTAAGAATAACTCATTCCGCACCGTTCTGCAAGGTCATGAATCCGTAAAGGTTCATTATAATGCGATTTGATATATTCTGCAATATGTTCAAACTCATGATTGTCACTTTGCCGGGACAATAAAATTTCTTCCATATTAAGTCCGCGCATCAGCCAAACGCGCGTCATCGCTGTGATCAAGATCGCAAGTTTGGAGCAGGCAATCGTGTCGTAGCCAAAATGGCGCAGCCGCACTTCCTCGATACAGTCGACAAAGAGCTGCTCGAGTGGAATACCTGTCATGTCGCCGTTGGCAAAGAAAATATTGGAAGGATCTTCCTCATAGGCAAGAGAGATGATCCGGCTGAATTGATTTTTCATGTTATCCGTTGCCTGCAAAAAGCCAAGGTCAAACTTCAAAACATGATAGCGAATGTTTAGCGGGGAAGCCGCTTTGCAGTCAGATGCCGCCACAGTCGTTATAGAGGGAGATTTCTCCGATACATTTGCAGCTGAATGTGGTATTGACACCGGATGAATGCTGTCGTGTTCCTGATCCGGTAAAGGTTCCTGCGGAGATGCCAGAAGAGGGCAGGCAGACAGCGGAAAGTTAGGCAGATAACCATGCAACGACGGATTCTTTAAGAAATCTTGCGATTTCAGCGTAAAAGCAGGATCTTGCGATGGTTTCTCAGCCTGGCTTTGCTCAAAATCCGTCGGAAAGACATCGATAGTATGTAAAGTCTTTGGCGGAAAAAAAATAAAATCTCCCGGTTGCAGGGAGTATACATTCTCATCACAGGTGACAAGCAGATTGCCGGCTGTAAGATATATACATTCTATAAAATAATGCCAGTGTGGCAAAATAGGAAAGTTGTAATCGTACGTGATATGTGTAAAAGCTTCGATTGGTGTATTTAAGCGGTCTGTATATTCGTAATAGCGATCCATAAGTATTAGTCAGCCTTTCTGTAAATTCTTTAAAATCTGCGCAAAAAAAATTGCAAAAAGATAGATTTATACAATTTTTGTGCAGATTTATTATAGCACACCATCTATTGCTATGCTATACTTTCGTAGCAGATTTACAGAAAGGAGAAAAAAACTATGACTCCAATGAAATGGTTTTATTCATTTTTGAAGAAATATTGGCTGCGCATGGTGTCGGGTCTGATACTTGTAACGATACTTGCTGCGACAGCTTTGGCATCGCCATACATCTCCAAATTGATCGTGGATGATGTCATTAAAAAGCAAAATACCGGGTTATTACCGAAGCTGATCATTCTGCTTCTTGCGATGGTTGTGATCAAGGGTGTATGCCGATTTTTTTCGCAAGTATTGTTTGAGACAAGTTCGCAGGGTGTGTTGTATACCATGCGCAACAAAGTATACCGCAAACTATTGTTAGAAGATTTTGCGTTTTATAATAAAAATAGAACGGGAGATCTGATGGGACGTCAAACCGGAGATATGGATGCGATCCGTCATTTTGTGGCGTATGTGATCTATACGGTATACGAAAATATTTTGTATTTTGTGTTATCCATCGTTTTGATCTTTATGGTCAATGTAAAGCTTGCTGTATGCATGATGCTTGTGCTCCCACTGACGGCAGCTACTACCTATATGCAGGCTAAAAAAGTCAAACCTGCTTTCAAAAACTGTCGAGATGCTTTTTCAAGTCTGAATACATATGTGCAGGAGAACATTAGTGGAAACCGCATGGTAAAGGCGTTTGCGAAAGAAGACTTCGAAATGGAGAAGTTTGGCGTGGAGAATGACCGTTACCGCGATGCAGAGCTTGGTGCAGCTGCTATTTGGAAGAAATATGTGCCGATCTTTGAGTTGTTGTCCAATCTGTTGACATTGGTACTTATGCTTGTTGGCGGTGTTATGGTGGTGCGCGGAGAGATGACATTAGGTGATCTTGTTGCAGTAAACGGATATTTATGGATGCTCACAACACCGCTTCGCATGGCGGGATGGTGGATCAATGATATTCAAAGATTTACTACATCAGTAGAAAAGATTTATGGGACTTATACTGCGGAACCGGATGTGAAACATCCCGGCCATCCGGTACAGCATCAAAAGTATGAGGGGAATATCTCGTTCCGCAATGTGTCGTATCGGGCAGATGATGAGGACATCATTCGTGATGTATCTTTCGAGGTAAAGAAAGGTGAGACGGTCGGCATTTTGGGAACGACCGGAGCCGGAAAGTCAACGATCATTAATCTGCTTTGCCGTTTCTTTGATGTGACAGACGGTGAAGTGCTGGTAGATGGCATTAATGTGAAGGATCTGGATCTGTATGAACTGCGCGAGAACATTGGTATCGCCATGCAGGATGTGTTCCTTTTTTCGGATACGATCGAAGGAAATATTGCATATGGCCGTCCAGATTGTTCGTTTGAACGAGTAAAAGAAGTGGCCAAAATGGCAGACGCCAATTTGTTTATTAAAAATCTTCCGGATGGATACGATACGATCGTGGGTGAGCGCGGTGTCGGACTGTCGGGCGGACAAAAGCAGCGAATTTCTTTGGCGCGTGCCTTACTTAAAGATCCGGCGATCTTAGTGCTTGATGATACGACATCGGCGGTAGATATGGAAACAGAGAGTTACATTCAGCGCCAGTTGGAAAATATTGGACACAGTTGTACGACATTTATCATTGCATATCGAATCTCTTCTTTGCGTGATGCCGACAAGATCTTGGTTATGGATCAGGGTCGCATTATTGAGCAGGGAACCCATGAGGAATTGATTGCAAAAGGTGGATATTATGCAACCGTTTATTATCACCAGTATCCTATGGCTGTACCGAAAAACGGACAGGAGGTGAATCACATTGGCTAGAAATACTTATGAAAATGATGAGATATTAGAAGATAAGTTTGACGCCAAGCAGTTAAAACGACTGGGTGGTTATATACGTCCTTATACCGGCAAGATGCTGCTCGTGTTGTTTTTGATGTTGTCATCTTCCGGACTTACCATGTTTATTCCAAAGTTTTTGCAGATAGAGATGGATACGTATATCCCGAATGGCGATATACACGGTATTGTGATCTTGACGTTGATCGCAGCAGTGATCGTAGTGTATGCAGTAGTCAGTCTGCGTATAAAGGTAACACTTACGACGCAGGTTGGACAGGATATCATTCATCAGATACGAGAGGATCTCTTTGCTCATTTGCAGGAACTGCCGTTTAGTTATTATGATGACCGTCCACATGGGAAGATTCAGGTACGTGTGGTTAATTATGTCAACAATCTGAGTGACCTGTTGTCAAATGGTATTTTGAATACGATCACAGATTTGTGCAACCTGATCTTTATTTTGATCTTTATGCTTTCTATGAGCGTAAAGTTGACACTGGTATGTATGTGTGGCTTGCCGGTGCTGATCCTGTATATTGTCTTTCTCAAAAAGAAGCAGCGTTATGCTTGGCAGGTACAAAGCAATAAGCAGTCTAACTTGAATGCCTATATTTCCGAAAGCATTAACGGCATACGTGTGACGCAGGCGTTTGTGCGGGAGGAAGAAAACACCAATATATTTAACCGTTTGAGTATGAGTTATCGCAAGGCGTGGATGCGTGCCGTGATCTATAACTTTGCAATGGGACCGATGGTCGATCTGATCTCCACGATCACAACGGCATTTATATATGTGATCGGTATTAACTGCATTATAAATGGAGGATTGGATGGCGTGACAACCGGTAAGTTGATCGCGTTTACAGCATATATCAGCCGCTTCTGGCAGCCGATCAATACGATCGCAAACTTTTATAATAGTGTGCTCACGGCAGTTTCTTATTTGGAACGTATCTTTGAGACGATTGACGAACCGGTGGCAGTAAAAGATGCACCGGATGCCGTTCAAATGCCACAGATCAAAGGAGATGTTGCGTTTGACCATGTCACCTTCAGTTATGAAGACGGTATTCCGATCTTGCATGATGTGAGTTTTAAGGTACAGCAGGGTGAAACAATAGCCATTGTAGGTCCGACTGGAGCCGGCAAGACAACGATTGTAAATTTATTGAGCCGTTTTTATAATGTAGACCGTGGAACGGTCAAAATAGATGGGATTGATATTTCCAAAGTAACGCTTCGTTCCTTGCGTGAACAGATGGGCGTTATGATGCAGGACAGCTTTATCTTTTCCGGAACGATCATGGATAATATTCGTTATGGCAACAAGAAGGCTTCGGATGAAGATGTGATCCGTGCCGCAAAGACGGTGTGTGCGCATGACTTTATCGTACAGATGGAAGATGGCTATAACACACAGGTTAATGAGCGAGGAAGTCGTTTGTCTGTTGGACAGAGACAGTTGATCTCGTTTGCCAGAGCGTTGTTGGCAGATCCGGCGATCCTGATCTTAGATGAGGCAACGTCAAGTATTGATACGGAGACGGAAATTGTGCTGCAAGAGGGCTTGAGCCACTTGTTAGAGGGACGTACCTCGTTTATTATTGCACATCGTTTGTCGACAATTAAAAATGCGAACCGCATTATGTATGTTGCAGATGGTAAGATTTTGGAAAGTGGTTCTCATGAAGAACTGCTTCAGATGCATGGTAAATATTATGAATTGTTTATGTCGCAGTATAAGGCATAATAAGATGGTCACTTGTATGTTGTTGCAAGTGACCGTCTTGCTTTTTACTTTATAGGAAACTTCGCGATTCCTACGACGCTAGAGTGTCTGCGGAATGGGGATTAATATGTCCAAATTCTTAAGAAAATTTTAAGATTGCATCGAATATATTGAATTCTGTAGTTAGGTATGATTTAATGAGAATATAAATAATAAAAGACAAATTGATAATATGAATAAAGATCAAGATGAAAATGCAGGGGGGATCATCATGAGAACATGGAAAAAAATTATAATTAGCGCAATGGCAGCGTTAGGAATCGCCTGCTTTGCAGGGGGAACTGTAGATGCGGCATCGGTGAAGATTGATGAAACAACATTTCCGAATGCTTGTGTACGCACCTATGCACGGCAGCAGGACAAAAACAATGATGGCGTATTGTCTGAGGAAGAAATTAAAGCAGTAACAAAATTTGATTGGACAGAAAGCGTGAACATAACTAAATGTGGTGTTAAGCCTGGAATGAAAATTAATTTCAAGGGGATGGAAGTTTTCACTAATCTAAAAGAAGTAAAAATTAACAGCATTTTTTTATGAAAGAACAGATGAGAAGATGTTGGTATTTAGAAAATGATGACATTTTATCACAGTTCCCTTATGCAGAATATTTGGCACTTAGCAATATTGAGAATATTACACTGTCACCATCGAATAAGAACTTAAAGGAATTAGTTGTATATTATGATAAATTATCTGTAACAGCACCAATAACATCAGTAGATAAGTTGACAACTTTTTCGACATCACTTGATGGTTATAGTCAGGACTGGGGAAATTGCTTTCCAAATGCGAAGAAAGTCAGTATTGCATTAGATGATGTACAGAAGGAAATAAATGGCTTCAAGCAGCTGGAACAGCTGGAGATTACCGGATATAATGCAGGAAAAACGCTTAATTTGTCACGGTATAAGGACACATTAAAACGACTACAGATAGGGGACACATGGGAAGAGACACAGTGGGCTTGCTATGCACCTGACTACATAAACTCATTAACAACACTAGATATTTCGAGCATGAAGAAGCTGGAGACAGTGGAGGCATGTACAGTGTCAAGTTTAGAACGGATTATTCTTGCGGATTCTCGAGGAAAGAGTGCGTTGAATAACTTGAAAACACTTCATATTACAAATAATAAGATCAAGAAATTAGATCTGGCTGCTGCAGCAAATATAGAAGAGGTGTTTGTAGGTGGGAAACTATCGGAAATCAATGTTAATCGATGCAAGAAATTGCAAAAACTGCTGATCAACAGTAATTCTCTTAAGAAGCTGACCATTAAAAATAAGAGCTTAAAACATCTAGAGATTAAAAGCACACAGCTTGGAAAAATCAATGTCGGCGGATGCACTAATTTGATTGGCTTAAAGATTTCTGGAAAGCAAAAAAGATCTATCGCCAAACTTGATCTGAGCAAAAACAGAAAACTTGTATATTTACGCATGTATGACAAGAAAAAATGTTCCGCAGTAATTTTACCAAAGGTTTCTACCCCATCAAAATTCAATACATTATATGAACCAAAGGAGAACAGATCGATAAAATGCGATTATTGGGTTCCGGCAGTTAAGGTGGATGTGAGCAAATATACCAGAATGCCAGCTAAAGTGAAAAAGTACCAGATCAAATCAATTATTGCACAGAAATATAGTAAGACAAAAAAACTTATGATCAACAAAAAACTTCGCAAAGCAGACAAGAAATGGATCAAGAAACTGGCAAAGAAGTGGAAAATAAAAGTGGTCGAGAAAAAATAGCTTTGTTTTATGGCAATGACTTTTGCGAGTTATTTATAGAGGAGTTATACTAAATTATAGTCTTTTTAGGAAAGGAAGGTATATAAATATGAAACGAAGATTTTTAACAGTACTTATAGTGGTAATGGCATGCTGCTTTGTGGGGTGTGCTAAAAAGGCAGAGCATAAATTGGCGAAAGAAAGGACGACAGCTTCTGCAGACGACCACAAGGCACAGTATAAATCAGAACCCCAAGGGGACATCGACGAATTAAAAGGAAAATATTCTGATTGGATAAAAAACGGTGAGGTAACATATCCCTACACACTGGAGTCTAAAGAGCTCAAAGAGGCGGAGTCGTATGTTGAACGGACGAAACTTGTAAATGTACCGCAGGAGATAACAGAGAGCTGCAGTACAGCAGAATTATTGCATTTGATTGAGGAATATCCTTTATTAGATTTGAGTTTGTATGATACGATGGACATTGCGGTGGAAAATTATCGGAACGTGAATACAGCGTTTGATGAATTTTTCCAGAGGGAAAATGGACCGAAGGAGGCCTTGAACGCATTGCAGCAGAATGCAAAAAATCTTTCTGCTATTAAAGACCCGGAAGTATATAAACGTACACTGGATGGAATGCAATTAGAGCTATATGTGGTGCTTTCTGCGCATGGCTATGAAAGTCTCGGAGCAAAGCAGGCAGCTAATGTGAAACAAATAGTTACACAGATGAAAGATGCGATAGAACAGGATCAAGCGAACGCATCCACTACAAAAATTGACATTGATAAGTTAATTACCGACAAAAGGTGGACAAAGGAATTATCATAAATGCCGAATGGACCGTTATGTCCCATTGATTTCTGCGGCTACTCATGCTATGATTATTGATACTGGTGCAATGGAACGTAGTATTCGCTGTACGAGCCGGATGGACAAAGCGTGTCTGTCCAAATAGATTTGGAAAAGAGGTTGCATATGTACTACATACTGAATCAGATCATGAATCCGAATCAGATCGCAATGATCGGAGTATTGGTAGCGTTTATTTTGACATTTTTGGGATTGAAATTCCCATTTTCTTTTTTGCCGGTGGATCATGGACGTGAATTTGCCGTTAATGGTGCGTTATCTAAGGGAAAGACCCGTGGCGTTGGTTTGACCTTTGTATGCAGTTTTATTATTAGCTGTGTTTTGTTTATGCCAATGGACAAAGAGTATATTATTTATTGCATTCTTTTGTTTGCAATGATGCTCAGTGGTTATTTGGATGATGCGGCTAAGACACCTTGGAGTGACTATAAGAAAGGCGCGATAGATCTCGTGCTTTCGATCATGACCGTAGTGACGTTCCTTAATTTTAACCCATCGGTATTGCATATTGGTTCTGCGAAGTTTGCACTGCCAATGCCGGTATACTTCATTTTGGCGATTATTTTGCTGTGGGTGTCCATTAATGTGACGAACTGTTCTGATGGAGTGGACGGGCTGTGTGGTAGCTTGTGCTGTGTTGTTATCGCAGCATTTGCCGTACTTTTCCCGCAGGCACTTGGAAACTATGTGATCGCTGCCCTGCTTTTTGCAGCAACACTTTTAGCGTACCTTTGCTTTAATTCAAAGCCGAGTACAATGTTAATGGGAGATGCCGGTTCAAGAGCACTTGGATTCTTCATTGCAGTGCTTGCGATGAAGAGTGGTCATCCATTGATCTACATTTTGTTGGCGTTAGTGCTTATTATTGATGGCGGTCTTGGTTTGGTCAAAATCTTTTTGCTTCGTTTCTTAAAGATTCATGTGTTAAAAAACACACTGACACCAATTCATGACCATGTCCGTAAGAATAAAGATTGGTCAGATACACAGGTTGTATTCCGTTTTGTGATCATACAGGTTATGTGCGTTGTGGCAGCATATGTGTTGCTGACGTTACTTGGTTAATAATTCGTCAAAGCGTTTTATACCAAATACTCAAACTTCCCATACCTCAAATCCTTCTTAATCACATATTGCTTATTATGTCAGCAATAAATAAACTATTTTGCAGCCGGTAGTCTGACTTGTTCTGCCGGCAGCGAACTAAG
>ERZ779892.3666-NODE-3666-length-10564-cov-2.621467_pt1 | contig 10564 bp, 7 predicted proteins | sample MGYA00511552_ERZ779892 | MGnify/ENA primary metagenome ERZ779892 (study PRJEB29588, sample SAMEA2154561) | human gut metagenome | biome: human gut; feature: human-associated habitat; material: faeces | place: Denmark | collected 2008/2010 ... | reverse complement strand
CATCTTTTTTCTGGAATGTGGACCGGATTTAGAAAATTTCTGGAAGAACTATTTTGACTTAAATACAGATTATGAGAAAATGATCGCATCCATCACACCGGACGATCACTATCTGAAAGCAGCCTCTAAAGCCGGACAGGGCATCCGCATCCTTCGTCAGGATACATGGGAAATGATCATTACTTTTTTGATCTCGCAGCAGAATAATATTTCCAGAATCCGGAGCTGTATCGAGAGGCTTTGTGTCAGATATGGTGAGAAACTGAAAGCAGGAGATACCGAATATTATTCCTTTCCGACACCGCAGCAGTTGTCCGGGGCGACAGAAGAAGAACTGCGGAGGCTTGGAATGGGATACCGTGCCAGATATATCGTGGAGACAATGCGAAGCATTCTGGAGGGAGAAGTTTCACTGGAAAAACTGTATCAGATGAAGTATTACCGCAGAGCACGAAAAGAACTGATGAAGCTCAGTGGAGTAGGCGAAAAAGTAGCAGACTGCATTTGTCTGTTTGCATTGCATCACATGGATGCATTCCCGATCGATACGCATATCCGGCAGGTTCTTGACGAACATTATCGCAGAGGTTTTCCGAACAGGAGATATCATGGCATGAGAGGCATTATGCAGCAATATATTTTTTATTATGAACTGATCGGAGAGAGAGGGAAGATATGAAGTATTTTGTAAATGTGCTGGTGGATGTTCTTGGAGCAGTCTATCAGGCAGCAGGCGCATCGCTGCTTATCGCGGTTCTGATCATGTGTGTCTATATGCTGGGAAGGAAGCAGGGTGTTGGACCGGTAGCCAGAGCGTGGATCTGGCAGTTTAAAGAAAGCAGTTGGTTTCGCAGACACTTTTTCCTTGTGTTTTATACCTGTATGCTGCTTTTTCGTACGTTATTCTGTCGGAGCGTCTGGGGAAATCCGCTGGAAAACGTGATCGGAATCTGGGGACTGCATTATAACGGACAGCTGTATACGGAGAATTTTGAGAATCTGATACTGTTTATGCCGTTTATTATTTTTCTTTTCTGGGCGAGAGAAGAAAAAGATCACACAAAGGATAAAAGAATTCAGGAAGTATTGTTGAACAGTTTTGAGATCAGTTTCTGCTTTTCACTTGGAATTGAAACCTGCCAGCTTTTTTTGAAAATTGGAACATTTCAGCTGACAGATCTTTTCTTTAATACGCTTGGTGGAATAATCGGCGGAGCAATCTACTGGGGATTTGAGAGAACCAGAAACAGAATTGTTTCCAGTGTGAAGAAAATCGGTGGCTGGGATGTTATCCCGTGGAAAAGTGCTACTCAGAAAGAAGCAGATGTGGAAAACACCTTGGAGGCTGTTACAGCTGTAGAGGGAAGCCTTCCGGAAGAGGCGATTGCGCCAGAATGTTCGGAGCCGAGATATGCTGCAATCGAGAAACTGGTAAGAGAAGCCGGACAGAAAATGCTGAAGGCGAGACCGGGTGAGGAAAATATCCACAAAAAAGAGGGACTTGCAAATTTCTGCACGGATTATGATACAGCGATCCAGAGATTTCTGATCAAAGGTCTGGGTGAGATTCTTCCGGGAGCTGCTTTCTTCGGGGAAGAAGACACGGAAGGAAACGCCGGTGCTGATGCAGAGGGTGAATTTACTTTCTACATAGATCCGATCGATGGAACTACGAACTTTATGTTTGATTATCATCACAGTTGTATATCGGTTGGTCTGGCGCATGGCGAGCAGATGATTGCCGGATTTGTATATCATCCATATGTGGACGATATGTATGTGGCAGTGAGAGGACACGGAAGTTATCTGAATGGAAAAAGACTTCAGATGGCTGACAAACCGGTGGAAGAGGGAATCGTGGAATTTGGCTGTGCGAGATACAATGAAGCAGGAATCGACTGGCTGTTCCGCGTGGTAAAAGAAATGTTCCAGAACAGTCTTTCTATTCGCTGCGGTGGTTCTGCGGCACTGGGACTCTGCAGAGGAGCATCCGGAAGTAACACCGTTTATCTGGAACTGAAACTGCAGCCGTATGATTATGCGGCAGCATCGGTGATCCTGGAGGAAGCCGGAGGTAAGATTACACAGATCGATGGCAGCCCGATTACCTTACATGAGGGATGCTCGATCATCGGAGGAACACCTGCAGCATGGCAGGAGAGCAAAGAGGCCTTCGAAAAATTAAAAGAAGAGATGTAGATCAGAACCGACAAGATTCTAAAAATCAGTAAAAAAGCATTGTGTGGTTGAAAAACTGCATAGTGCTTTTTTATTACGAAAAAGTTAAAATAAAATAACAAGTGTATTTCGTGCTATTTTGTTGCTGAAAATGATTTTCAATAAGAACATTAATGAGAAAAAAAGTCAATTTCTGGTTAGAAAATGCTAACATTTTTGTGGACATGAAAAAAGAGTTATGGTATAAAAATAAATGGTTAGAAAACGCTAACGCAATGGTGTATAAATAAAGAGGAGGAAGGAAATGGCAAATCAGAGATTGATGAAAAAAGTTGCACCAGTTGTTTTGAGTGCAGCGGTCGTAATGACAAGTATGCCGGCAACAGCTTTTGCAGCAGATTTTTCTGATACAGAAGTTACTGTAGCAGAGGAAAGTGCTGATATTGAAGAAGCAAGTGCAGAAGCTGCGGACACAGATGTTGTGGAAGATACAGAGGATACAGATGTAGACGTTGAAGAAGCAGCAGAGGACGTGACAGAGGATGAAGAAACATCTGATGAAGAACTCTTCAGCGCAGAGGTCAGTGAAGATGAATTTGCTGATGAGGCTGGAGATGGACAGACAGAAGGCGAAGCATATGTCCTCATGAACATTCCTTATGACGATTTTTATAAGGCAGAATTAAAGAATAATGATGTGAAAGTTGATACATTCACATCTGCAACAAAACAGAAGACAAGATCCAGTCTTGCAAAAGGCTCTTATCACGTAAATTCAGATGGAAGCGATATCACTGGTGTGACTTTTCCTGTGAAAGTATCTGATATTTCAGTATTGAAGGACAAAAAACAGATTAAAGATAACGCTTCAGTGAGTATCACAACAGCTATAAAGGGAAAAGAAACTACTACAGAATACAAAGGAAAAGATGCTCTTTTTGAAAGCGACTCATATTCCTATTATGTTCTTTCTGAGGAACCATCCTACTACAAAGAACTGACAGTCGGTGAAGATGGAAGTTTTACATTCAGTGCCATTAAAGGTAAATCAGCAGCACCGGAGACAAAACAGGTGCAGGCTGAATTCAAAACAAAATCCAACTATGGTGACTACCAGCTGAAGTTTGATAAGACTGAATTCAAAAGCATTATCAATATAGATACTGACACAGTGTATGGTGCAGTTATTAATACAACAGACGGAACAACCTATGGTCTCTGCCATCAGGAAAATATCTGGAAAGGATATGAGTTGGCATGGAGTACAGGATATACAACAGAAAGTCATGGATGCCATCTCAACTCTGAACATTTTGAGTCTATGATGGGAAAGACAATTGACAGCGTAACATATTATGCAAGTAATGGCATTTATACATTAGATATTGCAGATGTAAAGGTTCTGGCCAAAACTGGTGTGACAGCGACTGTTACAGATATCCATACAACTGATACAGAAGCAGCGGTTACTCTGGACGGAACTCTTCCAGAAGGATTTTTAGCAGAATATACTGTTGACGAAACAGAAGTTGCTTATGCAGATGGTAAGATTACAACAGGAGCACTGGCGGCAGGTTCCCATACATTGACGATCAGTGATGCTAATGATGTATATGCTCCGATTCAGGCTTCCTTCTATGCAAAAGAGGCAAATGTACCGGCTGTATATGATGCGACAGAACATAAAATCGCAGCAGCTGACGGAATTACTGAAGACCAGTTAAAAGCATATATTAAAACAATTACTTCTGTAACAGTGGGAGATAAGACTTATGCAGCTTCAGGAAAAGGTGCAACAGTGATTGTCAAGAAAGACGGAACACTGGATACCTCTAAACTGGAATTGGCAGAAGGTACAAAATTTGTAGTAACATCCAGTTCATATGATAATCTCGAATTCTCTTACAGCCTTTACAGCTATGTGTACGCAGGACTCACCTGGGGTGAATACTGGAGTCAGGAGAGTGTGACCGCAGCGGGAAACGTAAGCGGATCTGATGAAAAAGACTCTCATAATGAATCTGATACAGGCGCATTTGATGCAGTAACAAGAGCTACAACAAATCATGGCCTTCACAGAGGAAGCTATCAGTGCATGGCAACAATTTATACAACAGAAGGCAATGCATATCAGTTATCTTACTGGAAGAGCAGTACAGAACCGGTTCTTGCAGATGGAACAGTTGCAATCTGGACTCCGGCAGATAGAAAGACTGGTACTCCGGCATCTATTCAGGTAAATGGCGGAGCGAAAGAAAGCCTTGATCATTATGCAGTAACAGGTATTAAATATGTCCCTGTACAGGTAAAAGCTGAAGATTATGCAGATTTTGCAGCAAAATATCCGGTAGTAAAAAATGGTGAAATACTTGTTGGTGGTTTCTCTGAAAACAATCTGAAAGCATACAGCGAGACTGCAAATGTAACAGTAAACACAAATGGACTGAAAACAGTAACTAAGAATGAAGATGGAAGCTTCTCTTTCAGTGCAAGAAAAACAGGAACAGAATCCGGTATTCAGGGAACTGATCTCAAAGTTGCAACTGGAATTAAGCCAGAGGTTAAAACAGCAAGTGGATCTTATGGAGAATTCCTTCGTGTGGATCTGAATGGTAATTATGGTGGTCTTGGTGCTGCAATGCAGGCAGTTAAATGGGATTACTATGGAAATGGTAATACAGTACTTGCAACATATGGTACGAAATTTGCTGCTGATAACTGGATGCATAAAATGATGGGAATTCAGCTTGGTCTGACACATTCTGTAAGATGCCAGCTTCCGGCAGGAACAGATGGAACAGGTCACTGGAAATTGACCGTTTATGCACTGGGATATCAGGACTATACATTTGAGTTTGATGCAACAGCTACCAATATTGTGACTCCAACAGATCCGTCCACAATTGATACAACAGCACTGAAAGCAGCACTTGAAAAAGTAAAAGCTCTCAATAAGGATGATTATACAGAGGAATCCTGGAAGAAAGTAGAAGATGAAGCTACTGAAACACAGGAAATGCTGAAAGAAATTGAGGCAGCAATTAAGGATAAGACAACAGTTGCATTCAGCCAGGCTGCAGTAGATGAGCAGGTTAATGAGCATCTGACAGCAGCAATCAATGGACTTGTGAAGAAAGAAAAACCTGTAGAGCCGGTAGTGACACCAGATGTTAAACCAACAGTAACACCAGGTAAAAATGAAACTAAGCCAACAGCAACTCCGACGCCAGTAGTTAAGCCTGGTATCACTGCAAAAGTCTCACAGGTTTATGTCGGAAAGAAAGCTACAATCAAAGTTACCAAAACTAAGGTAACAGGAAAAGTTACTTTCAAATCCAGCAATAAGAAAGTTGCAACAATCAACAGTAAGGGTGTTATCACAGGTAAGAAAGCTGGAAAAGCTGTTATTACTGTAAAAGTTGGTAAATACACCAAGAAATTAACTGTTAAAGTTAAGAAACCTTCCTTCAAGCTTGTAAAATCTTCTGTAAAGCTGAAAAAAGGTAAGAAAACAACGATTAGAGTAAAAGCAGCACCGGTATCTAAAGTTACATACAAGACCAGCAACAAGAAAGTTGCAACAGTTAACAGCAAAGGTGTTGTAACAGCTAAGAAGAAAGGAACAGCAAAGATTACTGTTAAATGCAATGGAATTACAAGGACATTCAAAGTAACAGTAAAATAATTCCTTTATAAAATACACATACAAAAGAACGGGGGCCGTTTATAACTGCCCCTTCTTTTGTATGTTAAGGGGTAGATTATATGTACAAAAAGAATCTTATGAAACTTCTTCCGGCAGTTGCTGTAATTATTGCGATCGCAGCAGCTGGATTTCAGCAGGACAGTGAAGTGAAAAGTACAAAAACAGTTCAGGCAGCTGAGAATGAACTGATAAAATCAGATGAACTTACGAGTCTGCTGACAACTGCATATTTTAATGACGGAGGAATGAAGGATACGGATGAGGCAGACAGCAGCATTCTGAAAACAAAGAAAAGTAAATCCAAAATAAAAAAAGCGGGAATTACGACAGGAAAAACAAAAGCACTTCCGGAAAAGTCAGCAGCAGCTTCTGGGCAGGGGCAGGGAACGACCACGACACCTACAACTTCTGTTCCAAAGGGCGGATATAAAGATGGGATTTATCAGGGAAGTGGAACTGGATTTGGTGGAACGATCACTGTTCAGGTAACGATTTCCGGAGGAAAGATTGCTTCTATAGAAATACTGAGTGCTGCTGGTGAAACAGGCTCTTATTTTGCATCAGCCAAAGGCGTGATCAGCAAGATGATTTCCGGTCAGACTCCAAATGTCGATGCAGTAAGCGGCGCAACCTATTCCTCAAATGGAATCATCCAGGCAGTTCAGAATGCACTGTCAAAGGCCGGAAAAGGAAAAGCTGCAAAGACAACGAAAAAGACGACAAAGAAGAATACCAATACTTCAAATAAAACAACGATACCGGTTGAAATCACAAAACCGTCCGGAGAGGTAACTTATAAAGATGGAATGTATACTGCAGAAGCAGAAGGATTTGACGGTCCGATAAAAGTTACTGTTACGATTAAAGACGGAAAGATAACCGCAATCACAAATACGAACACTGATACAAAAGAATATTTTAATAAGGCATGGAATAGTATTCAGCCGAAGATTCTTGAGAAGCAGGCAGTGTATGGTGTGGACACCGTAATCGGAGCAACGTTTTCTTCAAATGGTATTCTCAAGGCGGTACAGAAAGCCCTGGAACAGGCTTCGGTAAATGTGACACCGGCACCAGAAGTGACGGTAAGTCCAACTCCGGTACCGACAACCGCTCCAGCACCGGTTATACCGGACACTCCGAAGGTTTTATATAATGACGGAACGTATACGGGTACTGGAATTGGATATGGTGGAAAGATAAATATCAGTGTAACAATTAAAGATGGAATAATTACGGAAGTATCTCAGACCAATGAAGGAGAAACACCAAGATATTTCAGAAATGCATGGAATGTAATACAGCCGGCAATTATTGCAAAACAAAGCACAGATGGCATTGATACTGTATCAGGAGCAACATATTCTTCTGAGGGAATTCTGTATGGAGCAAAATCAGCTTTAGAGCAGGCTTTAAAAACTTCAGATATAACAGCGACACCAACTCCGAATCCAACAGCAACACCGGAACCAACGGCAGCACCGGAACCAACGGCAGCACCGGAACCAACGGCAACACCGGAACCAACAACAGCACCCGGAGCTGGGTATAAAGATGGAAGTTATACGGGAACAGGAGAAGGATTCAATGGTCAGGTAACTGTTACGATTAATGTATCAGGGGGAAATATTGTGTCAGCCGGATATGATGGGGAAGATGATGAACCGGAATTTTCAAATGCATGGAATGGCATTTATAATCAGATCATGGGAAAACAGTCTGCCGATGGAATAGATACAGTGACAGATGCTACATATTCTTCAAATGGACTGATTCAGGCATTTCAGAGTGCTATCAGCCAGGCAAAATAATAAATGTTCGATAGTGAAAAAGAAAACTTGAAAATATAAGGAGTCTGAAAGGAAAACTTTAGATGAAATACCAGAATTTTATTATGAGAATTTTGTGTCTTCTGTTGATTCTTGCCGCTGTAGTAGGATATAATTCTATGCAGAAAAAAGATACGCAGGCACAGGAATCACAGGAGATTACGGCACTCACAAAGCGTGTGGAGAAGCTGGAAGAACAGAATACGGAGATACTCTCTGCTCTGGAAGAGGCTGCTAAGAATCAGGAAGCAGCGATCGCACAGGCACAGAGGGATGCAAAAGACAAAGATGATGCTGCAAAAGAGGATGCGGAGGGAGCTGACGCTGCAGATACAGAAGAGTCTGATGATTCGGAAAATGTATACAAAGATGGTACGTATACCGGTTCTGCACAGGGATTTGGAGGTGCGATCACCGTACAGGTCACACTTGCAAATGATGAGATCACAGATATTCAGGTGACAAGTGCACCGGGTGAGGATTCCGCTTATCTTTCGCAGGGAGAGGGCGTGATTAGTTCCATCATTTCTGCGCAGAGTACGGATGTGGATACGGTATCAGGTGCGACATTCAGCTCTACAGGTATTATCAATGCAGTTGTAGATGCTCTTGGAAAGGCGGAGAACTGATGAAAAAGAGGCAGAGAAAGGTCCGTCTGATCCGGGCTGCCATACAGCTTGTATTTTTTATCTTTTATCCGGCGCTTTTTTCAACGGCATTTGCGGGCGTGAAATCTATTTTTCAGGCAATTGCAGCACACCAGCAGATTGCCTGGAACTCATTTCTTGATGTGACAGGATTACTTCTTCTGGTTACGATTTTGTTTGGCAGACATTTCTGCGGATATGCATGTGCATTCGGTTCATTGGGAGATGCCATGTATGAACTGACTGTTTTTATCAGACAGAAAGTATTTCATAAAAAGGGAAGACATGGTTATCCGGAAAAAGCAGTCAGAATTCTTCAGAAGGTGAAATATGTGCTTCTGGCATTTCTTCTGCTTTCCATCCTGACCGGATGGTATGCATCCCTTCAGGGGATGAGCCCGTGGGATGTCTTTTCCATGCTGACAGCAAGAAAACTTCCAAATGCTTCTTATAAGATTGGAATTATCCTGCTGGTGCTGATCCTGATCGGAATGTGTACACAGGAAAGATTTTTCTGTCAGTTCCTTTGTCCAATGGGAGCAGTTTTTGCAATGATGCCGATCCTTCCGTCTGCACTGTTTAACAGAAACAGGGAGAAATGCCCTTCAAAATGCGGACTGTGCAGGAAGAGATGCCCTGCACATCTGGAGATTGACGGAGATACACCGCTTTCAGGGGAATGTATCTGCTGTCATGCCTGCCAGGTGACCTGCCCACGTAAAAATATTCAGATTGGCCCGGTAAAAGAGCGGGAAATGGTGAAAGAATGAAGATAAAAAAGAAGTCAGCTGTCATGCTGTGCGGAGTTTTCTGCACGGCATTGACAGCAGTTCCGGTACTGGCGGATATAGAGGTACAGAAATATACAAATACGGATTTTGCAATGGATACAGTTGTGTCTGAAACATTGTATACAACAGGAGATGACCTGAATACTGCAATTGGTCAGAAGATACGGGATATTGAGACAGAGTATCTTTCCTGGACGGATGAGGATTCTCAGATCGCGAAACTGAATGCAGCATCGGGAGAAACAACGGAAGTTTCAGATGAGCTTGCCGGCTATTTGGAAAAAATATTTCAGCTTGCGAAGGATTCGAATGGAGCTTTTGATCCAACGATTGGAAAGATCATTCGTCTCTGGGATATTACAGGAGAAAATCCTCATGTCCCGGAGCAGTCAGAGCTGGATGAACTTCTGAAAGATGTGGGATACCAGAAAGTATCTCTGGATGGCGATAAGGTAACGCTGGAAAAAGGAGCTACTCTGGATCTGGGAGCAACCGGAAAAGGAATTGGCTGTGATGTAGTTTCTGATTTTCTGAAGACACAGGAAGATGTGTCAGGAATGATCCTGAACCTTGGCGGTAGCAGTGTTATGGCTTACGGCGAGAAACCGGATGGTTCTGACTGGAAAGTTGCTGTGACTGATCCGCGTGATGTCGAAGGCGATTACCTTGGTGCGATCACACTGGAAGGTGGAGAATTCCTTTCGACTTCCGGTGACTATGAAAAATATTTTATGGAAGATGGTAAGAGATATCATCATATCCTTGATCCGAAGACAGGATATCCGGTGTGGAATGGTCTGGACTCTGTGACGGTTGTCTGTGACAGCGGACTTCTGGCAGATGGACTTTCTACAGCATGTTTTGTACTTGGAATGGATGATGCATTAGAATTGCTTGAGAAATATAATGCGGAGGCAGTCTTTGTAGATGAGGATAAGAACGTGTATCTGACGTCCGGGATGAAAGACCGTTTTGAATTGATGAAGAATACCTATACAGTGAAAGAGGCAGAATAAAAAAACAACGAAATTGTCTTCGGACGATTTCGTTGTTTTTACGTTACAGTAAATGATTTATATAAAATTAAAAATGAATACGTTTCAAAACTTCATTAGTCAGTGTTCCAATCAGTAATCCGGTAATGACACCGGAGATCAGCAGTGCCGGTGCATAGTAGATCAGACCGGACGTCATGGTGATCAGACAGGCAATCAAAAGCTGACCAATATTATGGGAGACACCGCCGGCAACACTGATACCGAGGATGCTGAAGTCGGATTTTTTTTTCATAACCGTCATGACGGTGAGGCTTAAAGCTGCACCGGCCAGACTGTACAGAATACTGAAAAGATTTCCGAACATGAATCCGATGATAAAGATACGGATGACAGAAACAAGGGCGGCTTCTTTCCA
>ERZ779892.3656-NODE-3656-length-10586-cov-2.969898_pt1 | contig 10586 bp, 9 predicted proteins | sample MGYA00511552_ERZ779892 | MGnify/ENA primary metagenome ERZ779892 (study PRJEB29588, sample SAMEA2154561) | human gut metagenome | biome: human gut; feature: human-associated habitat; material: faeces | place: Denmark | collected 2008/2010 ... | reverse complement strand
ATCGGAATACCACTTGCGGCGGGTGTGTGGATACCGATATTCGGCTGGACATTAAATCCGATGTTTGGTGCTTTGGCAATGAGTTTATCAAGCTTTTGTGTTGTAACAAACGCATTGCGGTTAAACTTTGTTAAAATAAAAAAATGTAAATAGTAAATGTTTTTTTGATTATTAAAGTATCTGACATAATATGAAAAAGTCTGATATAATGCAAAAAAACAGGAACAGGAGGAAAAAGTTATGGTTAAGACAATAGTAGGAATTGATGGAATGATGTGTGGAATGTGTGAGAGTCATGTAAATGATGTAATAAGAAAGTCATTTGATGTAAAGAAAGTTTCTTCATCACACAGTAAGAAAAGAACGGAGATAATCTCAGAGGAAGCATTAGATGAAGATAAAATCCGTGCAGTTATAGATGAGACCGGATATACCGTAATGTCGGTAGAGACAGAGCCTTACAAGAAAAAATTTGGATTATTTTAAGTAGAAATATACTACCTTGACTAATGGACGCTTTGAAGAAGGAGTATTATTCTGCACTTAGGGACGCTTTCACTCGGAGAATAGCGTAGAGGTACATAGGTGAGCCAAAATACGCTCGCTTATGTACCGGCGATGTTCTAACGCCCTTCGGTCAGAATTGTAAACCTTCTTCAAAGCTGTTTTTTATTTAGAGATAAAAATATTATCCTGCATTTTGTATGGTAAGTACAGTTTTTATTGGTGAACTTTTTTGTGTTTTTGTGGAGATTTTGTTTATTTATTTGACAGTGTTGTATATTTAAGTGTATATTTTTATATGTATGAAAATGAAAAGTATAATAGGTACTTGTGAAAGCATAGTAATACATACTTAATATAGTATATAATTTGTTTTGCAATTACCTAAGAAGGAAAGAGAGGGAGTTTTATGTTAAGGATTGAGAATCTGACTAAGATTTATGGAGATAAGAAAGCTGTTGATGACCTTTCTCTACACATAAATGCGGGAGAGATTTATGGTTTTATAGGTCATAATGGAGCAGGTAAGACGACGACACTTAAGTCTGTTGTCGGGATTTTGAAGTTTGATGAGGGTAAGATTTTTGTTGACGGGGAGTCTGTTTTAAAAAATCCTATTGAATGTAAGAAAAAAATTGCTTATATACCTGATAATCCGGATATTTATGAGTTTATGACAGGAATAAAATATCTGAATTTTATCGCTGATATTTTTAAAGTCGATGCTGACACAAGGCAGGAACGCATTAGGAAATATGCGGATATATTTGAGATTACGGATGATCTTGGCCAGCCGATAGCAGCATATTCACATGGCATGAAACAGAAACTTGCGATTATTTGTGCATGGCTTCACAATCCTAAACTTATTATCATGGATGAGCCTTTTGTCGGACTTGATCCAAAGGCATCTCATTTATTAAAGGAAATGATGAGGGAGTTTTGTGATAATGGCGGAGCAATCTTTTTTTCAACACATGTACTTGAAGTTGCAGAGAAACTTTGCGACAAGGTGGCTATAATAAAAGGCGGCAGACTTATCAAATCTGGTACTATGGAAGAAGTAAAAGGTGATGACAGTCTTGAAGATGTCTTTTTGGAATTGGAGGATGAATAATGACATGGATTCTTATAAAGAAACAGATGATGGAGATATTCAGGAGCTATTTTTATGATTCAAAGAAGAATAAAAAGCGTTCAACTGTTTCAACAATATTATTTATGCTCATATATGCAGTGATGATGGTTGGTGTGCTGGGCGGAATGTTTGCATATTTTTCAAAAGGTATCTGCGGACCATTTGCAGCGGTAAATATGAGTTGGCTTTATTTTCTTATAATGAGTATGGTTGCTGTATCACTCGGTTCATTTGGCAGTGTTTTTAATACATATTCAGGTCTTTATATGTCAAAGGACAATGATCTGCTCTTGTCAATGCCTGTTCCTGTAAGAACGATACTTATAGCAAGGCTTGCAGGCGTTTATCTTCTCGGTCTTATGTATTCAGCAGTAGTGATAGTGCCTGCCGTAATTGTTTACTGGGTTGTTGCAAAATGTACCGTATTAAATGTAATAGGTTCAATTTTACTTATAGTAATTATTTCACTCATTGTGCTTATATTGTCATGTATTCTCGGCTGGTGTGTGGCAAAGATAAGCAGAAAATTGAAAAATAAAAGCTTTATTACTGTATTGGCATCACTTTTATTTTTTGCCGCATATTATTTTGTATTTTTTAAAGCACAGGAAGTAATAAATAAAATTATGGTTAATGCGGTTGTTTATGGGGAAAATGTTAAAAATAAAGCATACCCTGTATATATGTTTGGAAGAATAGGCGAGGGTGATATAAGTGCAATGCTTATCTATACAGTTGTGATAGTGATTTTATGTGCTTTAATATACCGTGTGCTTTCAGGCAGCTTTATAAATATTGTTACATCAAATAATACTGTTTCAAAAGTCAGATATAAAGAGAAAAAGAGTAAAATGAAAAATCAATTTGCGGCGGTTCTCTCAAAAGAATTTGCACGATTTTTTGCAAGTCCGAGTTATATGTTAAATTGTGGGCTTGGCTCTCTGTTTCTGTTTGTATTAGGTGTGGTGTTTATCGTGAAAGGTCATTCGCTTGTAGTTTTTGCGGATACGATATTTCAATATAAAGAAGCAGTACGCATGGTACCACTGTTTTTTGCAGTAGCAATATGTGCAACGGCAGCTATGAATGATATAGTTGTTCCGTCGGTATCACTGGAGGGAAAAAATCTGTGGGTGCTACGTTCACTTCCGGTAAAAACATGGGATATATTTAGGGCAAAACTTGCGGTACAGTTTATTTTTACAGGGATTCCGGTATTGTTTTGTGATATATGTATGCTTATAGTATTCAGAGCAGATATAAAACCGGTTACTCTTATAATGTTATTTATACTTCCAATTTTATATATGGTGTTTATGTTACTATTTGGAATGTTGCTTGGGATTAGTTTTGTAAATCTTACATGGACGAATGAGACGGCTCCAATAAAACAAAGTTTAAATATATTTATAGCAATGTTTGGAGGATGGATATTTGCAATTGCGGTAGCATTAGTGTTTATTGTTAAAGCGTACAAAATTGGTTTGTTTATGTATGTTATAATTGTTGATATGGTATTTGCTGCTTTATCAGTAATGTTATATATATGGATGAAAAAAATAGGTGTTGCAAAATTTGAAAATTTATAAATAAATTTAGTGGCAGTTTACATCAGAGAAATGAAGTATAAAAATTATTGTTGAGCAGTCAGAGTGGCTTAACAGTTATATGGATGCAGTTGAGAAAATGGAGGGCAAAACATAATGATAAATCCACTTACAATGATGAAATTAAATCAGACAAAAAATAAATTTGTATCAAATCATCCTAAATTTGCCGCTTTTATTAAAAACTTTTTTTCAAAGAAGATAGAGGCAGGAACTATTATTGAGATTACTGTTAAAAGACCGGATGAAGAACCTGTTACTTCCAATATGAGAGTGACAGAAAGTGATTTGGAATTACTTAAAAGCATGAAAGATATAATGAGCAAATAAACTATTGAAAAAAGCTGCAGTTTGTGATTATGGTGTAGTTTTAATAAAAGGTGTCATACAGAAATGTATGGCATTTTTTATTGTATAGGAAAATGCCTGTAAAGTAGTGTTTTGCCCTTTTGTAGTATATTTTTTTTGAAATGGCAGATAATGTAAGAGAGCATTATAGTTACTGTTTACTTGAAAGCATTACACTGCTTGCAAAGATATTTGTCAATGAGTGAATGGTGACAGATAAAATATAGTGTAATTTATTTTATAGAGTGGTTATGCTATATGTAGAAATAAAAATTAAATGCGAAAAATAAGGAGGATTAACATGGAGCAGATTACAAAAAGAAATGAAGCCGTAAAAGACAGCAAACAGACAAGAATGTTCTGTTATCAGTGTCAGGAGACGGCAGGGAACAAAGGTTGCACGGTATCAGGAATGTGTGGGAAAGTTCCTGAAGTAGCAAATATGCAGGATTTACTTATATATGTGACAAAAGGTCTTTCTGCCGTGACAACGAAAATGAGAGAAAAAAAGCTTGCAGTTGATGAGAATGTAAATCACAGGGTTACATTTAATCTTTTTACAACGATTACAAATGCAAATTTTGATAATGAGTCGATAAAAAACAGGATAAAAGATACATTGCTTGAAAAGGAAAGATTATTAAAAAAACTTAATGACGAGGACAAAGAGAAACTTCCTGAGGCGGCATTATGGAACGGTGATGAGAGTGAGTTTGAAAAGAAAGCTAAGGAAGTTGGTATTATGGACACTGAGGACGACAATGTCCGCTCGTTGAGAAGCCTTATCACTTATGGAATAAAGGGAATCGGTGCATATTCAAAGCACGCAAATGCACTTTTAAAAGATAATCCTGAGATAGACGCTTTTATCCAGAAAGCACTTGCCGCAACGCTTAGGGATGATATTTCTGTAGATAATCTTGTGTCACTCGCACTTGAGGTCGGAAAAAACGGTGTAGCCGTTATGCAGCTTCTAGACAAGGCAAATACCGACGCATACGGTGAACCTGAGATAACAAAGGTAAATATAGGTGTTAGAAAAAATCCGGCAATACTTGTGTCGGGACATGACTTAAGGGATTTAGAGATGCTTCTTGAACAGACTAAGGGGACGGGGGTTGATGTATATACACATTCGGAGATGCTTCCGGCATGCTCTTATCCTGCATTTAAAAAGTATGAAAATTTTGTCGGAAATTATGGAAATGCGTGGTGGCAGCAGAAGGACGAATTTGAAAAATTTAACGGTCCGATACTTATGACAACAAACTGCATCGTGCCGCCAAAGGAAAGCTATAAGGACAGGCTCTATACAACGGGTGCGACAGGCTATCCGGGATGTAAGCACATTACGGGCGGATATGGTGAGAAGAAAGATTTCAGTGAGATAATAGAACACGCAAAGAAGTGTCCGCCACCGACAGAGATAGAAAAAGGAGAGATTTATGGCGGGTTTGCACATGAACAGGTGATAAAACTTGCAGACAAGATTGTTGATGCAGTCAAATCAGGAGCGATAAAGAAATTTGTCGTGATGGCAGGCTGTGACGGCAGGGCAAAAAGCAGAGAATATTATACTGCATTTGCAAAAGCACTTCCGAAAGATACAGTGATACTGACGGCAGGATGTGCGAAATACAGATATAATAAACTTGACCTCGGCATGATAGGTGACATACCGAGAGTACTTGATGCAGGTCAGTGCAATGACTCTTATTCGCTTGTAGTTATAGCAATGAAATTAAAAGAAGCTTTCGGACTTGATGATATAAATGCCCTCCCGATAATCTATAATATCGCATGGTATGAGCAGAAAGCCGTACTTGTACTTTTGGCTCTTTTGTCGCTGGGAATAAAAAATATACACTTGGGTCCGACACTTCCGGCATTTTTAAGTCCGGAGGTCGTTGATGTGCTCGTCGATAAATTTGACATTGCAGGAATTACGACCGTTGAGAACGATATGGAGATATTCTTTGGGTGATGATATGAGCTTTTCTGTATTTTGCAGGAGTAATATTTTGTGATTTTTTAAACTGTCTTATAAAATGTTCAACATTTTTATAACCACACTGCAGACTTATCTCCTCAATCGTTTTGTTTGTGGAGGACAAGAGTTCACAGGCTGACTGGATTCGACTTTCTATAACATCGGCAATACAGGTTGTATTGAAAAAATGTTTGTAAATGTAATGCAGATAACCGCAGCTTATATTTAAAGACTTTGCCATATCATTTATTTTCCAGTCATTTTGCGGTGACGAATAAATTTTTTCACGCAAAGCTGCAAGTTCGTAATATAAATCAGGAAATTCAGTGGTCTTGCTCTCATCGGTTATCATCTTTATAAGGGCATCGGTAAGTGAATTTAATATTGTCTGTTTGTGTGGTGCACTTCCGTAAAATTCACTGTTTATCAGATGAAACAGATTGTAGAAATCATCTGGATTGTGCAGTTGTATCGGATTTCCGAAAGGAAAATTATCAGGCATTGACAGCGTAGCCTTGTCTATATGCATCCAGTTGTCAGTGTAGTGGCAGTCACTTGCTGCACCGTAAAGATGTTTCTGGTATGGCTTAAAGATAACGGCACAGTCTTTTGGAATGTTTAATAAATTATCCGTGGAATGATTTCTTACTTTGAACTCGGAAGAATTTGCTGCATCAATAAAAAAAGATGCAGGTGTTTTTATTAAAAGTAAAAGGTAGGCGGGATGTCCGAGTGGTCTGTCCACGATAAAAGTGGAGTCATGGGTGGCGTTTTCGCCTATTTTTAATATGTTTATCATATATATTATCTGTTGTCCTTTCGTTAAAATATATGAGAATATATCAATTTTTTATTAGTATAATCCATTGAAACAATAGCGTCAATAAAATAACATTATATTCTTGAAAATCTTCGTTTTGAGAAGATAAAGAGAGTGCATTAACAAAGAAAGGCGGCAGATTGATATGGTAAGGACATTTAATACACATAATATTAGAAAACAGCGGGAATTAACGGGAAAATACTGGGATTTTTCTCCTTGCGTGGGCAAATATGCAGGTGAACATTTTAAGGTTGCAACGCCTTGCTGCTGGGAGAGTCATCCGAAGTTTGCAGGGTATCGCGGAGAGGGAGAATATACCACGACATTTAAAACTGGTGGAAATATAAGGCTTGAATTTAAGGGGATAAGCCACACAGCAGAAGTATGGCTTGACGGAAGGAAGATTGCAAAACATTATAATGCATATACGATATTTGATGCTGTGTGCACTAATCTTTCATATGGCGAGCACACGCTGACAGTAAGAGCCGATAACAGATTCAGCGAAAAAAGTGCATTACATATACCAAATGATTATATGTCATATGGTGGAGTGAGCCGCCCGGTAGTACTTGAGCAAATATCAGATGTTTATATTAGAAATGTTCAAGTTACACCTTACAGAGCAGACGGAAAATGGAAAGCAAAGATTGAAATTTATCTTGAAAATACAAATGGTAATAAATATGGAGGTAAAGGTTATTTTAAAATAAATGAGACAGAAAATATAAGTAAAAATAACAGATATGTGCCAGATGGAGAGAATGATATAAAAAATTCTGAAAACAGAAGCGTGGATGTTTTGGTAAATGTGGCAGGAGAAAATTTAATAATAAAAAATATTGATGCAGAAAAAAATAATATTGTTAAGGCAGAAATGGAATTTGATAACATAAATGAATGGACACAGGAAACACCTGAACTTTATTATATTGAGGTTAAACTTTTAAGAAATGAAAAGGCGTTTGATGACCTTATTGACAGATTTGGGTTCAGGGAGATAAAAGTATCGGGAAAAGAAATACTTTTAAACGGGGAGAAAATAAGGATAAAAGGTGTCTGCCGTCATGAGGATCATCCTCAGTTTGGATGTGCACTCCCATTTGCGGCTATTGCGGCAGATATTGAGCTTATAAAGGATATGGGTGCAAATTCGATAAGGACATCACATTATCCAAATGATGAGATTTTTCTTGATATATGTGACGAGCAGGGAATACTTGTGTGGGAGGAAAATCATGCGAGAGGTCTTAGCGAGGAGAACATGAGAAATCCTAACTTTGAACCGCAGGCGGAAAAGGTGATAGGGGAGATGATACCGGCACATTATAATCATCCGTCAATTTATATATGGGGGATATTAAATGAGTGTGCGAGTGACACGGAGTATGGAAAAGAGTGTTATAAAAAGCAGTTTGACATAATAAGAAAACTTGATACATCAAGACCGTGTTCATTTGCAAGCTGTAAATTTAAGACGGACATATGCTTTGAGCTGCCGGATGTGGTTTCATATAATATTTATCCTCTGTGGTATCATGACACAGAGCCGGATGAATTTCTCGATGACCTTTATAAATGGGTGCAAAATGAAACTAAAGGTGTGGGAAAACCATTTATGATAACGGAGATAGGAGCAGGTGGTCTTTACGGCTATAGAAACAATTATGATTCAAAATGGACGGAGGAGTATCAGGCAGAAGCACTTAGAAAACAGCTTACGGCGGTATTAGGGTATAAAGACTGTATTGGTGTTTATATCTGGCAGTTTTGTGATATGAGGATAAGTGATGAGTGGTTTGGCACAAGACCAAGAACGATGAACAATAAGGGGATTGTTGATGAATTTCGCAGAAAAAAACTTGCTTACAATGTGGTAAAGGAGATTTTTGGTAAATAAAAGATACTTTGTATTTGAGGTGAGTATGTTTTTTTGTTATAATTGTCTATGATAGATATATTTTAGAAGTGAAATAAACACTTTGCCGGCTATTAAGTGTATTCAATAACTATATGGCTTTAAGTGGATTGTGAATATCCGCTTGACTAAATAAAGAATGGAAAGGGAAGTAGAATTATGCCTGTTATAAAAAAAGGAAATTGTTATATGGCTCCGAGTGCTGATATAATCGGGGATGTCACGTTGGACGAGGAGGTCAATGTATGGTATCATGCAACCATAAGGGCTGATGCGGACAAGGTTTATATAGGAAAGAAAAGCAATATTCAGGATAACTGCGTAATTCATGTCGATGAGGGGTATCCGGTTCGTATAGGTGACAAAGTGACCGTCGGACACGGTGCGATAATACACGGTTGTGAGATTGGGGACTGCTCTCTTATCGGTATGGGTGCAATATTGCTTAACGGCTGTAAGATAGGGAAAAACTGCCTGATAGGAGCAGGTGCACTTGTAACGGGTGGTGTTGATGTGCCTGACGGCTCGGTAGTGCTTGGAAATCCGGGTAAGGTTGTAAGAAAGATAAGAGACGAAGAACTAGAAGCGAATATAAAAAATGCGGGGGAGTATGTAAAAGAGGCGAAGGAGAGGTTTGGGGTCGAGAGTCAGCCATAACTATAACTAATATATAAATGCAAAAAAGATTATACGCAATGTATAATCTTTTTTTTGACCGCCATACGCAGTCTGAAAATCATTTTGTAAAAAACTTATTTTAATCTTGTATATGTAATTTTGAATGGTAATAACAAATTCATTATATGATATATATCAATATAATGCAAGTGATTTTTAACATATTCCTAAAACTAATGAAACGACAAATGCCAAATCGTGAATAGTAATCAAAATATAACATGATATATGCAAAATGTCAAATTAACCATGATGAAAGCGGTAGAAATATTCTGATTAAAAAGAGGTAAGAGGTGTATTCAAAGAGGGATTGGGAATAAAAAAGTTGGAATAGATACTTGAATAATATAAATGAATGTTGTATATTATAAATAAGTGCAAAATAAAATTCAATGTCATTTCATTATGGTTTGAAAATAGGAGGATGTATATGAACAGAAATAAACAGGTTTTAATGGATAGAGCAAATGTTTGTGATAGTACAAATAAAACAATGGAGCAGTTATATAATATTGCTTTGGATATTGGAACTTCATCAGTTGGATGGTGTGTTACGGATATGAATGGCAAATTGATGAAGTTTAAGAGAAGAAATATGTGGGGAGCAAGATTATTTGATAAAGGACAGACAGCGGAAACAAGAAGATTAAAAAGAAGTCTGAGAAGAAGATATGCGAGAAGAAGGCAGAGAATAATTTTACTTCAAAATTTATTGGGAGATATGGTTAATCAAAAAGATAAGAATATGGTATGTATATATGTTGCTTTAGGTAAGACTAAGAAAGAAGTTAAAGATATTTATTATGATCTTACTAAGAGAGGGGCTGCATCATATACTATTATTATTGCATCATTTCATGATGAACTTCCTAATAGAACATATTTAACTCCTTATGTTGCTTTATCAATAGCAGAGTCTATGATGATGGATTCTTATGATGTTCTTGTTGTTATAGATGATTTAAAGAAACATGCTGATGTATATAGACAAATATCTCTTGCTAGTAAGAAAACTCCTGGTAGAGATGCTTATCCATCTGATATCTTTTATGCACACAGTAAATTGCTAGAAAAGGGTTGCCAACATAAAAATGGTGGTTCTATTACAATACTTCCAATAGTAGAGACTAAGAGTTCAGATATTACTGATTATATATCTACTAATATTATTTCTATTTGTGATGGACAGATAGTTTTATCTAGTAAGAACTTTGCTAAAGGAGAGAAACCGGCATTAGATTATGGATTATCAGTGTCTAGATTAGGTGGAGCAGTACAGTCTCCAGAGGTTAAGAGGCTTGGTAGTTTAGTTAGAGGTAAATTACTTGAATATTTGGAAGTTAGAGATATATATGAGCTTGCTAATATTGATGAGATGAGTGAGGAATTACAACATAGGATGAAAGAAGGAAAAGTTATTCTTGATAAACTTAAACAAAATAAATTTTCTCCTAAAAGTAAGGAAGAAATGCTTGATTTATATAAGTTCTTAGAGGAAGGTGATAATAATGAAAATAGGTAAAATTATTACTATTAATGATATTTCTGTAGAAATTATATTATCAAGTAATGATATTAAA
>ERZ779892.3652-NODE-3652-length-10591-cov-6.594058_pt1 | contig 10591 bp, 9 predicted proteins | sample MGYA00511552_ERZ779892 | MGnify/ENA primary metagenome ERZ779892 (study PRJEB29588, sample SAMEA2154561) | human gut metagenome | biome: human gut; feature: human-associated habitat; material: faeces | place: Denmark | collected 2008/2010 ... | reverse complement strand
GCGCGTCTACAAACAGAAGTATTGATGTCATTGCCGGAAAACTGATTCCGGGTACGTATCTGATTGACAACTTTAAAGCGCTGATTGCGCAGCAGAACCTGCGCCTTGCACTGTGCAACTCCTTCCGGAATGCGACGGTGCTGACCATTCTCTGTCTTCTGGTCTGCTCGATCGCCGGTTATGGATTTGAGATCTATCATGATAAAGCAAAAGATGCGGTATTTACCGTACTTCTGACTGCGATGATGATTCCGTTCGCAGCCATCATGATCCCAATGTTCCGTATGTTTTCCCAGCTAAAGATGGTCAACACGATGGCAGCTTTCATGCTTCCTTCGATTTCAACACCGTTCATGATCATGATGTTCCGCCAGGCTTCCCGTTCCTTCCCGCACGATATCATCGAAGCGGCAAGACTCGATGGCTTAAGCGAGACAGGAATTTTCTTTCGTATGTATATGCCGACCATGAAATCGACGTATGCGGCAGCAACAATCATCACCTTTATGAACGCATGGAACAACTACCTGTGGCCGAAGGTTATCTTACAGAACAATGAATCCATCACCATGCCGATGCTGGTAGCGAACCTGCTCGGCGGCTACACTGTAGATTATGGTGTGCTGATGCTCGGCGTATTTATCTGTACGATCCCGACAGCAATTATTTTCTTCTGCTTCCAGAAGAGCTTCACAGAAGGTATCACAGGTGCCGTAAAATAAGAAAAAGAATCGAACAGAAAAGGTGGATATTTGGATGAATATCCACCTTTTTTTCAAAAGATCAAAAAGAACAAAATTCCAGAAGGAGGAAAATAAAAATGGGTGTATTTCAGTATGAAAAAGTGAAGGACCCGACGTACTATGGAGAAAACCGGGTGGCGGCGCATTCCGATCACAGATATTATGGATCGGTGGAAGAAATGGAGCAGCATGTGGAAAACTTCCGTCACAGTCTGAACGGACTGTGGAAATTCCATTACGCAAAGAACTACGAGAGCACGATTCCGGGATTCGAGACACCGGAGTATGACTGCACAAAATGGGACGATATCCGCGTGCCGGCACATATCCAGATGGAGGGATATGACGCACCGCAGTATGCCAATGTGCAGTACCCATGGGAAGGAAGAGAAGAGATCCAGCCGGGCGAGATTCCGGAGCGGTTCAATCCGACGGCTTCCTATGTGAAATATTTTGAAGTGCCGGAGCAGATGAAAGGAAAACGGCTTTTTGTTTCCTTCCAGGGAGCAGAGAGCGGTATTGCCGTATGGCTGAACGGAACGTTCCTTGGCTACAGCGAGGATACGTTTACTCCGTCCGAGTTTGAACTGACCCCGTATCTGAAAGAGGGCGAAAATAAACTGGCTGCGCAGGTTTTCAAATGGACGAGCGGAAGCTGGTGCGAGGATCAGGATTTCTTCCGTTTCTCCGGTATTTACCGTGATGTGTATCTGTACACGATTCCGGAGGTTCACGTTTCGGATCTGAAAGTACAGACGCTGCTGGATGATACGTTTACGAAGGCAGATCTGGTCATTGATACGAAAACGATCGGAACAGGAAAGGTAAAAATTACCCTGTTAAAAGACGGAACGGCACTGCAGAGCACCGAAGGTGTGCTGGATGGGGAAACACAGTTTGTTCTGAAAGTCGATCACCCGGAACTGTGGTCCGCAGAGACACCGGTGCTGTATGATCTTCTGCTGGAAGTCACCGCAGAGGATGGAACGGTGCAGGAACTGATTCCGCAGAGAGTCGGATTCCGCCGCTTTGAGATGAAAGACCACATCATGATGCTGAATGGAAAGCGGGTTGTCTTTAAAGGCGTCAACCGCCACGAGTTCAGCTCCGTATCCGGCCGTGTCGTTTCGAGAGAAGAGCTGATCAAAGACCTGACGACGATGAAACAGAACAACATCAATGCAATCCGTACCTGCCATTACCCGGATGCGGTCGGCATTTATGATCTGTGCGATGAATACGGTCTTTACATGATCGCGGAGTGCAACATGGAGTCCCATGGAACGAGAGATACGGATGCGGTACGAAGCGGAGATTTCTCCGGTGTTGTACCATGCGACCGCCCGGAGTGGATGGACTGTATGCTCGACCGTGTCAATTCGATGTATCAGAGAGACAAAAACCATCCGGCGATTCTGATCTGGTCCTGCGGAAATGAATCGTTTGGCGGAAAAGTTATTTTTGAAATGTCCCAGTTATACCGGAAAATGGACCCGACCCGTCTCGTTCATTATGAAGGAGTTAATGACGACCGCAGATACAACGACACCAGCGATATGGAAAGCCGGATGTACACCACCGTCAATGAAATCCGTGAATTCTTGTCGAAAGACAGAAGAAAACCGTATGTCTGCTGTGAGTATGCACATGCGATGGGAAATTCCTGCGGCGCCATGAAGAAATATATAGATCTTGCCGAGGAAGAACCGCTGTTCCAGGGCGGCTTTATCTGGGATTATATCGACCAGTCAATCTACAAAAAAGACCGCTACGGAAAAGAGTTCCAGGCGTACGGCGGAGACTTTGATGATCATCCATGCGATTACAATTTCAGCGGAAATGGTATTGTATACGGCGGCGAGCGCGATGCTTCCCCGAAGATGCAGGAAGTAAAATTCTGCTATCAGAACATTGCTGTGGATGTACAGAAAGACAAAGCAGTTGTAAAAAATAAGAACCTGTTTGTGAATACCGATGCGTTTGACTGCGTGGTAATTCTCGAAAAAGAAGGAAAGAAACTGAAAGAAGTGCCGATGGAAATTTCCGTGGAGCCGCTTTCCGAAAAAACAGTGGAGCTTCCGATTGCCGTACAGACCCTTCCGGGCGAGTATGCGGTGACCGTTTCCTTCCGCCTGAAAGAAGATACCATATGGGGCAAGCGCGGCCATGAAGTTGCATTCGGACAGGGTGTTTATGAAGTGGAAGCACCGGCGAAAGCAGAAAAACCGGCGAAATTTGAAGTGATCCGTTCCAACCATGATTTTGGTGTGCGCGGCGAAAATTTTGATGTGATGTTCTCCGATCTGAACGGCGGACTCGTATCGTACCGTTACGGCGGCGTTGAGATGATCAAAATGATTCCGAAACCGAACTTCTGGCGTGCGCCGATCGACAATGACTGCGGAAGCCTGATGCCGATGCGTTACAGCCAGTGGAAGATTGCTTCAATGTATCTGTCCCACAAATATCCGAACGGCAGCCATTATCCGGGACTGTATGCGCCGGAAATCGAAGTACACGAGGACTGCGCAGAAGTCAGCTACCGCTATGTAATGCCGACCACACCGGCGAGCGAGTGCCGTCTGACCTACCGTGTCTTCGGCGATGGAAGCATTCAGACGACGCTGACGTATGATCCGGTGAAAGAGCTCGGCGATATGCCGGAATTCGGCGTGATGTTCAAGCTGGATGCCGATTACGACCACGTTACCTGGTATGGCATGGGACCGGAGGAGACGTATGTGGACCGCTGCGCCGGAGCAAAGCTTGGCGTTTATAAGAATAAAGTCGAAGACAATATGGCGAAATATCTCGTTCCGCAGGAGTGCGGCAACAAGGTTGGTGTACGCTGGGCAACCGTGACGAACCGCAAGGGCCGTGGTATGATGTTTAGCGGCGACAAGATGGAATTTTCCGCACTGCCGTACACACCGCACGAGCTGGAAAATGCGATGCATCCGTATGAACTGCCGCAGGTACATTACACCGTTGTGCGCGTGGCAAAACAGCAGATGGGTGTCGGAGGAGACGACAGCTGGGGTGCACAGACCCATCCGGAATACCTGATTCCGGTTGACCAGAAACTGGAATTTACCTTTACATTCCGAGGCATTTGAGAATAAAAGGAGATTTTCATGAGACAGAATATAAATTTTGGAAAACTTCTGCATGGCGGAGATTACAATCCGGAACAATGGCTGGAATATCCGGAAATTCTGGAACAGGATCTTGCGTATTTCAAAAAAGCGAAAATAAATGAAGTTTCCCTCGGCATCTTTTCCTGGGCATTCCTGGAGCCGGAAGAAGGCGTGTTTGATCTGGAATGGCTCAAAAAAATGGTAGACCGCCTGTATGAAAATGGAATTTCTGTCATGATGGCTACACCGACAGCGGCAAGACCGCGCTGGATGGCACAGAAATATCCGGAAGTACTCCGCATGGATGCGATGCGGCAGAGAAATCTGTACGGAGAGCGTCATAACCATTGCTATACCTCGCCGGTGTACCGGGAAAAAACGAGAAAGATCAATACAAAACTGGCAGAAGCGTTCAGGGATCATCCAGGTGTCATTGCATGGCATATTTCGAATGAACTAGGCGGAGAGTGCCATTGTCCGCTCTGCCAGGAGGCATTTCGGAACTGGGTAAAACAAAAATATGGCAGTTTACAGGCCTTAAACCATGCATGGAACACGGCGTTCTGGAGTCATACATACCAGAGTTTTGATCAGGTGGAGAGTCCGTCGCCAAAAGGAGACGCATCGCTGCACGGACTGAATCTGGACTGGAAACGATTTGTAACAGATCAGACAGCCGATTTTGTGAAATGGGAGATCAGCGCGCTGCGGGATGCCGGTGCCAAACAGCCTACGACCATCAATATGATGTATGATTTCAAGGGACTGGATTATCACAAGTTTGCCGACATTGTTGATTTTGTTTCCTGGGACAATTATCCGACCTGGCACAAAGAAGCGGAAGCAGTTACGGCAGCAGATACGGCGATGCAGCATGATATCATGCGCAGTATCCAGAAAAAGCCGTTTTATCTGATGGAGAGCTGTCCGTCCGCAACAAACTGGCAGCCGGTCAGCAAACTGAAAAAGCCGGGCATGCTGCACGCCGCATCCATTCAGGCCGTGGCGCACGGATCAGACAGCGTCCTGTATTTCCAGATGCGCCAGAGCCGTGGAGCTTCCGAAAAGTTTCATGGAGCGGTGATAGACCATTATGGAGGAGATGACACCCGTGTATTCCGGGAAGTGACAAAGGTAGGAGAAACCCTGGCGCAGATGCAGGAACTTTCCGGTGCCATCTGCAGTCCGAAAGTGGCTGTGATTTATGACACCGAAAACCGGTGGGCACTGGAAGATGCGGCAGGGCCACGGAATCAGGGCCTGTTTTACAAAGAAACCGTGGAAAAATCATACCGCGCCTTCCGCAGACTCGGCCTGGATGTTGATGTCATCGATGAAACGCAGGGTCTTTCGGACTATCAGATCGTGGCAGCGCCTGTGGTTTATCTGCAGCGGGAAGGATGGGTGGAAAAAGTACGGCAGTTTGTGGCCGGAGGCGGCACTTTCCTGGCAACGTACTGGTCCGGAATTGTAGATGAGACGGATCTTTGTTTCCTTGGCGGAACGCCGCACGGACTGCTGGATGTAATGGGACTTCGGAGCATGGAGATTGACGGCCTGTACGATGGGGAATGGAACGAAGGAGTTCCGGTCCCGCAAAACCGTCTGCATCTGACCCGGACGTACCGGTGCAGCAATCTCTGTGAACTGGTGAAACCATCGACAGCAGAAGTGCTGATGACTTATGGAAAAGATTTTTATGCAGGAATGCCTGCACTGACAGAAAACCAGTATGGCGCAGGAAAAGCATATCAGATCTGTGCCGGTTTTGAACAGGGTCTGTACGATGAGCTCTGCGGAAAACTGGCAGAAGAAGCAGGTGTCACATCGGTGGTGAAAGAGATTCCGGATGGCGTGGAGGTTACAACGCGCGAAAAGAATGGAATCCGGTATGTGTTCGTACAGAACTTTAATCGGAATGCCGTGGAAATCAAACTTCCGGTCGAACAGTATCCGGTGTGGAACGGACAGTATGATGGAACAATCGGAAGCTGGGAAACAGTGGTGCTGAAAGAAAACAGTCCGAATTTCCGGGAAAAATAGAAAATAAAAATGTCTCAAAACAAAAGACTGGTTTTGAGACATTTTTTTTGCAAAAAACAAACGAATATCAGGCGGTTTCGGATTCTTCGGCGGAGAGTTTTTTCTTATAATTTTCTCCCCAGCTCCACATGGCATCCATGATTGGCTGTAGGCTGTAGCCCAGGTTGGTGAGGGTATATTCTACCCGCGGCGGAACTTCTGCATAAACTTTACGGCTGACGAGCCCGCTCTGTTCCATCTGACGGAGCTGGCTCGTCAGAACTTTCTGGGAAACGTGACCGATGGATTTTTTTAGTTCGCCAAAACGTTTGGTGCCCGGCATCAGATCACGGAGAATCAGGACTTTCCATTTATCACTGATTAAGGTTAAGGTAGTCTCTACCGGGCAGGCCGGGAGATCGGCTAAAGATATTGCGTTTTTTTCAGAAACTGACATAAAAAACCTCCATTTCATAAAGATTTTCTTGTAAAAGTAAGCACGGAAAACCTTGTATTTACACAATAGTTTCCTTTTGGTAACTACAGCACAATATTGTGCTTACTTTACGTTAAGACGCTTTGGGCTTATTATAAAGCCATCGAAAGAAAAAAGCAATCCTTTCGAGAAAAAAGATCCGAAGCGCATTCGAAAAAGGCCGAAACCAAATCATAAGAAACAAGCTCAAAAACAAAATCAAAAAACGAAAATGGAGGACATCATCATGAGTAAAGTAGTAGAATTCTTAAAAGAAAACCCGGTACAGTATTTAGCAACTGTAGGGCGCGATGGAAAAGCAAAATGCCGTCCGTTTATGTTTATTGGCGAAATGGAAGGAAAACTGTGGTTTTGTACCAACAACACAAAAGATGTTTATAAAGATATGCTGGCAAATCCGGAAATTGAAATTTCCACTTCCAGCCCATCCTATGCATGGATCCGTCTGAACGGAAAAGCTGTATTTGAAAACAACATGGCTGCAAAAGAAATGTGCATGGGAAATCCGATTGTAAAAGGCCAGTACCAAACCGCTGACAACCCGATTTTCGAGGTATTCTATCTGAACAATGCACACGGTGTAATCGCAGACTTTTCCGGAAACCCGCCGTACGAGTTTTAATCTGTCGCTATGAATTTGAAGTAAAAAGAGAAAGGAATCTGCCGCTATGGAGAGAAATGATTATCTGAAGATGTTAGTAGAGGAGATGCACTCAACCACGATGGCGACGATCGGTGCAGACGGTCATCCACAGACCCGTGTGATCGATATGATGCTGTGGGACAAGAAAGGAGTGTATTTTCTGACGGCAAAAGGAAAAGCCTTTTATGCACAGCTCATGGAGCAGGGCTATGTGGCAATTTCTGCGACGAAAGATAAAAAAGCAGTCTCTCTCCGCGGCAGAATCCAGAACATCCACAGTGAAAAGCTGGATGAAATTTTCGGAAAAAATCCATACATGCAGAAAATTTATCCCGGCGATACACGCGCGGCACTTGAGGTGTTCCGCGTGTACGAGGCCGAGGGAGAATACTTCGACATCAGCGATCCGTCGCATATCATGCGGGACACGATCCTGATCGGCGGCGCAGAGCAGTCGATGGCTGGGTACGAGGTGGGAAACGAATGCATTGGCTGCAAGCTCTGTTTTTCAGTCTGTCCGCAGAAATGCATCGACATCACCCGCATCCCGGCCGTCATCGACCAGCACCAGTGCCTGCACTGCGGCCGATGCGCGGAGACGTGTCCGAGAGGAACGATTCGCAAAAGAGGGCAGTAGTCCCCTTATTTTAGCTACAGATTTTATGGGAATAGTGATAAGATAAAGTCTATAGAAACGATGGAAATGAGGGAATAACATGAACCAGAGTGAACGAAGAAATTTTCTGATCCAGTCATTGCTGGAAGAGAGCCGGGAGTACCGCGGAATGCAGATTCCGTCTGACAGCACCGGGCAGAGACAGCTTCTGCGGGGGCTGATGAATGTGCGCATGGTGAAAAAGAGCAGTGCAGAATTTCTGAACATTCAGGATGCGTATCTGCAGGAGGAGACGGCAAAAAAGGGCGTGACGAATGTCGACGACCTTACGCCGGTGCAGCAGGGGCTGTATCTCTGGCAGGGCGATATCACCGCGCTCCGGTGCGATGCGATTGTGAATGCGGCGAACAGCGGGATGACTGGCTGTTACGTGCCGAATCACCGGTGCATTGACAACTGCATCCATACGTTTGCGGGTGTGCAGCTTCGGCTGTACTGCGAGGAGATGATGGAAGCGCAGGGCCATGCGGAGCCGACGGGGCAGGCGAAAATCACGCCGGCGTATAATCTGCCGTGCCGCTATGTGCTCCACACGGTTGGACCGATTGTGGGCGGCCATCTGACGGAAACACACTGCCGGCAGCTGGCGGACTGCTATCGGTCGTGCCTGTCACTTGCGGCGGAGAACGGACTGAAAAGCGTGGCGTTCTGCTGCATTTCCACTGGAGAATTTCATTTTCCGAACGAGAAAGCAGCGGAGATTGCCGTTGCGACGGTGAAAGAGTTTCTGGCGCAGAAAGAGACGAGCGTGGAGAAGGTCATTTTCAACGTGTTCAAGGACCGCGACCGGGAGATTTATGAGGAGCTGCTGGGAGAAAAGTAATCGCTGAAGAATGGGGAACAAAAGCAGAAAGAAAAGAAGAGGTGAATTTGTGATGTTTGAAAGTTGGAAAGAAAGAGAATTTGAAAAAAAGATGGAGCGTTTTCGCACCGCACTGCAGGAAAAAAACACGATTTTAATAGGAGCCGGGGCTGGGCTTTCGACATCGGCCGGATTTACCTACAGCGGTGAGCGGTTCCGGAAATATTTTGCAGATTTTGAACAGAAATACGGTTTCCACGATATGTATTCTGGCGGCTTCTACCCTTACGATACGCTGGAAGAATACTGGGCGTACTGGAGCAGATACATTTACATCAACCGTTATCAGGACGCGCCAAAACCGGTTTACCAGAAACTGCTCAGCCTGATGAAAAATAAGAGCTATTTTGTCATCACCACAAATGTAGACCACTGCTTCCAGAAAGCCGGATTTGATAAAAACCGTTTGTTTTACACGCAGGGAGATTACGGCCTGTTTCAGTGCTCTGAGCCGTGCTGCAAGGAAAAGTATGACAATGAAGAAATCATTCGAAAGATGCTGCTTGCCCAGGGGTATCAGATCCCGGAAGACGGAAGCCTTGTTCCGCCGGAGAACGGAAACCTGAGCATGCGGATCCCATCCGAACTGGTGCCGTACTGCCCACACTGCGGAAAACCGATGAGCATGAATCTGCGCGCGGATGACACGTTTGTGGAAGATAAAGGCTGGCATGAGGCATCCAGCCGACGCATCGATTTCCTGCTTCGTCACAACAGAGGCCATATCCTGTATCTGGAACTCGGCGTGGGATACAACACGCCGGGAATCATCAAATATCCATTTTTCAGCATGACAGCAGAAGATAAAGATAATCTTTATGTCTGCATCAACACCAGCGATATGCGTGTCCCGGATCTGATCCGTGACAGAGCGGTGTGCATTAAAGGGGATATTGGGGAAGTGCTGGATCGGATCTGAGACGGAAAAACATATAATATTCGAGAAAATTAATCACGTCACTTACGTGACGAGATGATGACATGATTGACGAGATAAATTCAACAGAGTTACATACCTGCCTGCTGGAAATCACATTGCTGCCGCTGACACATTACTGGCATTTCTGGTACGGCCCGCTGGATGCAGCCATCTACGGATCCTTTATCCTGGGAGCAAAAATCCTGTGGCACATCGTCGATTTCGGACAGAGTATGCGGACCGCAGCCGAAGTAAATGAATAGCTCCACAGACGACGCATGGAGACGGTGGAGGAAAGAAGAGAAAAAATGAGAAAACGGCACTGATCTGTAAAAAGATCGGCGCCGTTTTTTGCATAGGATAGGAAGGACTACTGTGCCTTCTGTGCAATCTCTTCATCGGAAATCAGATTGCTGTGATATTCGATTTTTCCCGACAGGACATCATCGTAAAAATTCTGTTTCCAGTCGATATAATCGATGGCTTTCTGCAGTTTTTCCATCGATGCGAGCAGCGCTTCTTTTTTTACCGCGAGAATTTCTTTACGCTCCGGAATGGAGGATGGACCTTCGAGGCAGTAGGCGAGATATTCTTTCATTTCCGCCAGCGTCATGCCGCAGCGCTTCAGGCAGCCGAGGCTCTGGATCCATTTGATGTCGCGGTCGTCGAAAACGCGGTAATTGTGGCTGTCGCGTTTTACGTTCGGGACGAGGCCTTCTTTGCAGTAAAATTTCAGGGTTTCATACGACATGCCTGTCTGAACGCAGGCTTCTTTCATGGAATACATCATGCATACCTCCCAACAAAGTTGATAACAGAATTGAATCGGTAGTAACTACCGGGCAAGATAACCATAGTATAGAATTCGGACTTTGTCAAGCGATCAGCTCTTCAAATTTTTCCTTTTTCGGAAAGGCCCGCCGAGAGGAAATGTTTGTCGATCTTGACTTCATCAAAAAGAATATCCTTCAGCGAATTCAAAGAAGAATACCCCGATCCGAAATCGTCCATGGAAATGCGGATATTCCGATCGTGGAAGAAGCGGATCGCCTGCTTGTGATAGGCGGAAATCTTTTCCCGCACCACGGCCGGA
>ERZ779892.3650-NODE-3650-length-10595-cov-5.097343_pt1 | contig 10595 bp, 9 predicted proteins | sample MGYA00511552_ERZ779892 | MGnify/ENA primary metagenome ERZ779892 (study PRJEB29588, sample SAMEA2154561) | human gut metagenome | biome: human gut; feature: human-associated habitat; material: faeces | place: Denmark | collected 2008/2010 ... | reverse complement strand
CTGCCCGTCAGGGTCAGCACGACAAAAGCGGAGGGCGCGCCCGCCTTCCTGCCCGGCCTGCGGGAGTGCGGGTACCGGGCGGGGGAAATACAGCAGATACCAGAAAAACAGCGAATACAGGAGGTTCCGCTAGATGACGGAAAAACAGATAGGAGGGAACGGCATGGCCAAACGGCAGCCAACAGTACTGCGCATACCGGAAAACGGGGCAGGGGATCCCTTTTTTGGGCGGCAGGGCAATTGGTTCGAGGTTATTTTTGAATCTTCCTACGATGGCTTTTACATCACCGATGGCAACGCCATCACCCTGACCCTGAATAAAAGCTACGAGACCATCAGCGGCCTGCGCAAGGAGGAGATGGTGGGCCGCAGCATGGCGGAGCTGGTGGCCAGCCGGGTCATTTCGGCTTCCGGCACATTGCTGGCGCTGGAACGCCGGGAATCGGTGACGATGGAGCAGCAGTTCAAAACCGGCAAGCGGGCCATCATCACCAGCACCCCGGTTTTCGATTCCGAAAGCAACATCGTCATGGTGGTTACCAATGTCCGGGATGTGACCGAGCTGTACTCCCTGAAGGAGCAGCTGGAGCAGAGCGAGGAGCGCAACCGGCTCTATTCCGCCGAGCTGGAGGCTGCCCGCAGCCGCCAGGACCGCAATCCATCCAGCCTTATTTTCCACGATAAGAACATGCAGAATGTCATTAGCCTGCTGAACCGCGCCGCCCAGATGGAGGTGCCGGTGCTGCTGCAGGGCGAGGTGGGCGTGGGCAAGGGCGCCCTTTCGGAGTACATCTACAGCAAAAGCAAGCGACGCAAGGAACGCTTTATCACCATACCCTGTGCCTCCCTGCCGGATGACACCATGGTGGCCGAGCTGTTCGGGCTGGGACCGGGGGTCTCACCGGAATACCCACAGGGCAAGACCGGCCTGCTGGAGCAGGCCAACCGCGGGGTGGTCTTTCTGGATGAGGTGGAGCAGCTGAACCACGAAAGCCAGACCCGGCTGCTTTCGGCCATCAAGCGGCGGCAGGTAAAGCCGCTGGGCTACGGCGCCGATAAGCCCTGTGACCTGAGAATTATCGCTTCCACCAGCGCTGACCTGCTGGCCCTGGTGCGGGAAAAGAAGTTCCGGGAGGACCTGTACTATGCCCTGAGCGTGCTGCCCATCAATGTACCGCCGCTGCGGGAGCGCCGGGAGGATATTCCCTACATTGTGACGGCCTATGCCGCCGAAATGAACAAGAAATATCACCAGAAAAAGCGCTTCGCCCCGGAGACCATCATCTGCATGCAGAGCTACAACTGGCCCGGCAATATCCGGGAGCTGCACAATGTGGTGGAGCGCATGATGATCATTTCCAAGAACAATGTCATCCAGCCGGAGGAGCTGCCCATCACCGATAACATCACCATCAGCCAGAAGGATAGCGAGGAGTACTTTGAGCAGGTGAACCTGCACAGGCTGGTGGAGCAGCTGGAGATCAGCTACATCCGGCGGGCGTACAGCCGCTACGGCAATGTAAGGGACGCCGCCCGCAGCCTGGGCATGGATGCTTCCACCTTTGTGCGCAAGCGCAAAAAGATAGAGCAGGGGAGGGAATAGTTGCAAAAACGCAATGATGCGCAAAAATGCAACACCTCTTGATTTGTTCAAAAATTTTTAACGAATAGTCAGAAAAGCAAGGAATCAAGAGGAAAAACGGAACAAAATTTTTTGTAAATCGGGAGTGACTGTTGCAGATGCACAACACGAACTCCCGATTTTTCCGCAAAAAATGTAAAAAATGTAGCAAAAACACCCAAAACCGCAAATATGCCAAAAATAAAAGTGAACAAAGGAATTCTCCTCAAAAATACACCCCTGCCAAACTTGCTCCGGGGCGGTTTACAAGCCGAAATTGGCTGGATATAATCGAAAATGAAAGCGGGTGGCCGCTGTGCCGCGCCCCTGGAGAAAGGCCCGCTTTACTGTGAAACAGCCGGATGGCAGCCGCCTGATTGGGACAGGGGAGCAGCCCGCCGGCAGAGGAGTTACCACAAAAAACTGTGACGAGGAGGAAACTTCACATGACCGAAATGACCGAAACCAAAAAAGTGGAGGTACCGGAAGGCTTTATGACCGGTAAGTTCCCGCTGAAAAAGCGCGCTTACGGTGAAGAGCAGCCCGGTATCAAAGTAGGCCCCTTCAAGATCCGTCTCCCCCTGATCCACCACGAGTGGTCCTGGACCGAGATGGCCGCCGCCATGTTCCTGGGCGTTGCCTGTCTGGGCGCTGGTGTTACCACCACCATGACCACCTTTGGTCTGGATGACCCCGCGAATATCGCTGCCCTTGGCTTTGATGAGAACGGTGTATTCCTGATGGCCCTGACCTTCGGTGTTCTGAACGCGATCTGCTACTACCTGCCCTCTCTGCTGGGCGACCCCGTAGTTCCCGGCTGGATCACCCCCGCGCTGCCTTTGACCCTGAAATTCCTGCAGCAGTGGGACCTGCCCAACTACGCCACCGGACAAGTAGACCGTATTTACGCGATGATAGCCCTGCAGATGCTGGTTGCTCTCAGCTTCCTCATCATGGGTGCTACGGGTATCGGCCGTAAGCTGGTAGATGCCGTACCCATGGGCATCAAGGCCGGTATTGTATTGGGCGCCGGCGTAACGGCCGCGGTAAATGTATTCTCCGCCCGTATGCCCAAGGCCCCCTGGACCGTTGCCATCGCTGTACTGATGTCCTACTTCTTCCTGTTTAACCCCACCTTTGCCCGCAAGGCGACCAAGAGCCGCTTCTGGAATGTAGTGCGTAACCAGGGCGTAGTACCTGCCCAGCTGTTCGCCATCATTCTGGCTCCCGTGCTGCTGCACGAGATCCCGCTGCCTCAGATCCAGTGGGGCTTTACCCCCCTGAGCTTCGGCTATGTTCTGGAGCACTTCACCATCTTCGGCCTGGGCTTCCCGGCCTGGAGCTTCTTCCTGGCGGCAATCCCCTCCGCGCTGGCGACCTACATCATCGCCTTCTCCGACTTTGTACTGGCGAAGGAAGTTGTTGCCGAGGCTACCGCTTACCGTCCTGATGAGAAGGTTATCTTCGATGCCAGCCGTTCCAACCTGGTAAGCTTCCTGCGTAACGCCATCATGTCCCTCTTTGCTCCTTGGGTTCCCATGTGCGGCCCGCTGTGGGCTTCCGGTCTTTTGACCATCACCGAGCGCTATAAGAGAGGCTACAAGACCATGCACACCTACTGGGACGGCGTATGTACCTTCCGTGCCGCCACCGTCATCGCGGTTCTCATTCTGCCGCTGGTTACCCTCATTAAGCCCGCGTTTGCCATCTTCTTCGGCATCACCATGGGCGTTCAGGCCTTCGCCTGCGGCAACATCGGTATCCGCATGTGCACCACTGCCAATGACCGCGGTGTCGCCTGCGTTATCGCCGGCGCTCTGACCTACTTCACCCCCGGCTGGGCTCTGCTGGTCGGTATCATCGTCTGGGCTGTTGTTGACGGCTCCGAGGCTGTGATCAACCTGAAGAACCGCAAGAAGACCGCCGGCGGCCCCTCTCCGGAGGAGCTGGTCTTTAAGCCTGAGGACAAAAAAGGCTGCTGCTGATCATTGAAGAAATTACCCCGCAAGGAAAAATGCCTCACCCGCGGGAGATGAGATAGCCCACTGCGGCGCGCACTCATCTCCCGGCGGGCAAGGGAAAGATGGAACTGATGATCCCAAGGTCAGTTCCATCTTTTCCGCGAAAGCGCGCCGCCCCAAAGAGAAAAGAAAAGGGAGGTAAACCGCCATGAAAATGCTTTCTATTAAACCGACCATCTATAAGTTTAAGACCGCTGAAGAATTCGCTGCGGAATTCAAAATCGGCGTTGGTGACCTGGTGATCACCAACGAATATATCTACCAGCCCTTCTTTGGCAAGCTGAACCTCGGCTGCGATGTGCTGTATCAGGAGAAATACGGCGCTGGCGAGCCCTCCGATGACATGGCAGAGGCCATGTATAAGGACATTAAAGGCGACCATAAGCGTGTTATCGCCATCGGCGGCGGTACCGTCATTGATATTTCCAAGCTTTTTGCACTGAAAACTGTTTCCCCCATCCTCGATCTCTATGACGGCAAGACCGAGATCGTGAAGGATAAGGAGCTGGTACTGGTGCCCACCACCTGCGGCACCGGCAGCGAGGTGACCAACATCGCCATTCTGGCACTGAACAGCCGCGGCACCAAAAAGGGCCTGGCGGTGGATGAGATGTATGCCGACAGCGCCGTGCTGGTACCCGAACTGCTGAACGGCCTGCCCTTCCGCTTCTTCGCTACCAGCTCCATCGATGCCCTGATCCATGCCGTGGAATCCAGCCTTTCCCCCAAGGGCAACGAGATGACCCGGATGTTTGGCTACAAGGCCATTGATATGATTCTGCACGGCTACAAGAAGATCGCTGCGGACGGCCCCGAGGCCCGGATGCCGCTGCTGGAGGACTTCCTGATGGCCTCTCTGTACGCGGGCATCGCCTTTGGCAATGCGGGCTGCGCCGCCGTTCATGCCATGAGCTATCCCCTGGGTGCGACCTTCCATGTGGCGCACGGCGAGAGCAACTATGCCATGTTTACCGGCGTAATGAAGAACTATATGGAGATCCGCCAGGATGGCGAGATCGAGAGGCTCAATCAGTTCATCGCCGATATCCTGGGCTGCAAGGTAGAGGATGTTTATGAGGAGCTGGAGAAGCTGCTGAATAACCTCATCCAGAAAAAGGCCCTGCACGAGTACGGCATGAGCCGTGAGCAGATCGAGGAATTTGCGGACAGCGTAATAGCGAACCAGGGCCGCCTGATGGCCAATAACTTTGTGGAACTGGATCGTGACCGTTTGATCAAGATCTATACCGAGCTGTACTAATTGCACATAAACAGAGCCGACTAACGATGAATCCAAAGAAAGAAAGGAAGTAACGAAAATGGCACTGATGACAGGCGAACAGTATATCGAAAGCATTAAGAAGATCAAAATGGAGATCTATATGTTCGGTGAGAAGTACAGCAATCCCACCGAAAGCCCCATTCTGCGTCCTTCTCTCAACTCCGTGCGTATGACCTACGACCTGGCCCAGATGCCCGAGTATGAGGACCTGATGACCGTGGTTTCCCCCTACACCGGCACCCGCGTCAACCGCTTCACCCACATCCACCAGAGCACCGAGGACCTCATCAAGAAGGTAAAGATGCAGCGCCTGTGCGGCCAGAAGACCGCCGCCTGCTTCCAGCGCTGCGTAGGCATGGACGCCTTTAACGCCCTGTTCTCCACCACCTATGAGTGCGACAAGGCCCACGGCACCAACTACCATGAGAACTTTGTGAAGTTCATGAAGTATGCCGCCGAGAACGACCTGACCGTTGACGGCGCCATGACCGACCCCAAGGGCGACCGTTCCCTGGCGCCCCATGCACAGGTAGATCCTGATATGTTCCTGCGTATTGTGGAGCGCCGCCCCGACGGTATCGTAGTCCGCGGCGCCAAGGCCCACCAGACCGGTATCTGCAATTCCCACGAGGTCATCGTAATGCCCACCCAGTCCATGGGTCCCGATGATAAGGACTATGCGGTTTCCTTCGCCGTTCCGCTGGATACCCCCGGTCTGTTCATGATCATCGGTCGCCAGAGCTGCGACACCCGTAAGCTGGAGGGCTCCACCCTGGATGTCGGTAACGCCGAGTTCGGCGGTGTAGAAGCACTGACCATCTTCGACGATGTATTTGTACCCAACGACCGTATCTTCCTGTGCGGCGAGCATGAATTTGCCGGGATGCTGGTGGAGCGCTTTGCCGGTTACCACCGCCAGAGCTACGGCGGCTGCAAGGTCGGCGTAGGCGATGTTCTGATCGGTGCTGCTGCTGTTGCCGCTGACTACAACGGCGCTGCCAAGGCCAGCCACATCAAGGATAAGCTCATCGAGATGACCCACCTGAATGAGACCCTGTACTGCTGCGGTATCGCCTGCTCCGCCGAGGGCCACAAGACCGAGAGCGGCAACTACATCATTGACCTGCTGCTGGCCAATGTCTGCAAGCAGAATGTGACCCGCTTCCCCTATGAGATCGTCCGCCTGGCCGAGGATATCGCCGGCGGTCTGATGGTTACCGCTCCCTCCGAGAAGGACCTGCGCGATGAGAAGATCGGTCCGTACATCGATAAGTACCTGCGCGGTGTGGCTACCGTCACCACCGAAAACCGCATGAAGATCCTGCGTCTCATCGAAAACCTGGCTCTGGGCACCGCAGCCGTTGGCTACCGCACCGAATCCATGCACGGCGCCGGTTCTCCCCAGGCTCAGCGCATCATGATAAGCCGCCAGGGCAACCTGAATGCCAAGAAGGAGCTGGCCAAGGCCATCGCCCATATTGAAGAATAACCTCCCCATAGAATAACCCCTTTATCTCCCCGCGGGGCAGGGCACAGGGCGCTGTGCCCCGGCTCTGCCCCGCCCCCTTTGTGGGGGAAAACCAAAGACCCAAGGAGAGATGTAAACCATGCTGGAACGGATCGAACAGGTTCTGGATGAAAAAGTACGCCCCGCCCTGCGCACCCACGATGGCGACATAAAGGTGGTGCGGGTGGAGGACGGCGTTTTGTACTTCCGTATGCTGGGGCAATGCAGCAACTGTCCCTCCGCGGTGGTAACGGCCGAAGAACTGGTGGCGCCGCCTATTCTGGAGGCGATACCGGAGCTGCGGCAGGTGGTGCTGGATACCACCGTAAGCGATGAGCTGTGGCAGGACGCCATGGAGCTGCTGCGGCGGCGTCACGCCGGTGAAGCGTGAGAATAGGCATAAAGTACTGTGGGGGCTGCAACCCACGCTATGACCGGGTGGCCGCGGTAAAGGAGCTGCAACAGCGGCACCCCGAATGGAAGATAGAGCCCGCCGGAGAGGGCGGGCAGGAGTACATCCTAGTAGTGTGCGGCTGTACCGCCGTGTGCGCGGGCCATACCCAGCTGGAGGCCACCAAACACAAATTTGTCATTAACAGCAGGGAGCAGTTTGCGGCTGCCTGCGAAGCGATAATAAAAGAAAACGAGGTGTAACAATGGAGGACTGGAGAACTCTGTATCAACGGAAGCTGACCACAGCCGAGGAGGCAGTAAAGCATATTAAATCTGGCGACCGGGTAGTAGTGACCCATGCGACCGGCGAACCGATCCTGCTGACCGACGCCATGGTTGCGAACGCCGAGCAGTACGAGAATGTGGAAGTGGTGCACATGGTGGCCATGGGCAAGGCCGAATACTGCCTGCCCGAAAATTCCAAGCACTTCCGCCACAACAGCCTGTTTTTGGGCGGCAGCACCCGTAAGGCCATAGAGGAGGGCCGGGGCGACTTTACCCCCGTGTTCTTCAGCGAGATTCCGGAGCTGTTCCGCACCACGCTGCACCCCAATGTAGTGCTGCTGCACTTGAGCACCCCCGATGAGCACGGCTATTGCAGCTTTGGCGTTTCCTGCGACTACACCAAGCCCGCCGCCGAGTGCGCCGACCTGCTGATCGCGCAGATCAACCCCAAGATGCCCCGCACCATGGGTGACAGCTTCATCCATGTCAGCAAGCTGGATTACATTGTGGAGCAGGAGACCGACCTCATCGAGCTGGCCCCGCCCCATATCGGCGATGTGGAGCGCGCCATCGGCGAGAATATTGCCTCCCTGGTGAAGGACGGCGACTGCCTGCAGCTGGGCATCGGCGCCATTCCCGACGCGGTGCTCCTGTTCCTGAAGGACAAGAAGGACCTGGGTATCCATTCCGAGATGTTCAGCGACGGCGTGGTAGAGCTGGTAGAGGCCGGCGTTATCACCAATGCGAAGAAGAACATTCACAAGGGCAAGAGCGTGGCGACCTTCCTGATGGGCACCCGCCGCCTGTATGACTATGTGGATAACAACCCCGAGGTGGCCATGATGCCGGTGGACTATGTCAATGATCCCCGTGTCATCTGCCAGAACGATAACCTTGTTTCCATCAATTCCTGCGTGCAGGTGGACCTAATGGGCCAGGTGGTTTCCACCTGCGTGGGTCTGCGGCAGATCAGCGGCGTGGGCGGCCAGGTGGACTTTGTCCGCGGTGCCAATATGAGCCGGGGCGGGCGCACCATTATGGCCATGCCCAGCACCGCCGCCAAGGGCACCATCTCTAAGATCGTTCCGCTCATTGATGAGGGCGCGGCCGTGACCACCAGCCGCTACGATGTGAACTATGTGGTGACCGAGTACGGCATTGCCCAGCTGAAGGGCAAGACCCTGCGCGAGCGAGCCAGAGAGCTCATCAAGATCGCGCATCCCGATTTCCGGGAGGGGCTCATCAAGGTATACGAGGAGCGCTTCCACGCGAAGTTCTGATTGATTTTCTCTTCATTTTCATGTTCCCCTTCGCGGAGAGGAGGACAATGCCAGCCCCATTGTCCTCCTTTTCTGCACATAGAGAAGCGGAAAAAATGACCGAAAAGAGAGGAGTACACCTCCATGAATGAAGTGATATTAAGCGGACTGGGCATCCTGCTGGCACTGTGCGGCATGACCGTACTCATCTTCCGGCGGGTCTCGCCCATTATAGTGGGGCCGCTGGCGGCGCTGCTGGTAACAGTGATGAGCGGGCTGCCGGTGCTGGATTCGGTGACCGGGGTATATGTAGCGGGCGTCGGCTCCTTCTTTGTTTCCTACTTTATGATCTTCCTGCTGGGGAACATCCTGGGCAGCCTGTACCAGATCAGCGGGGCGGCGGCGAAGATCGGCGAAACGGTGGTGCGGTGGTTCGGCGCCAAAAACTGCATGGTGGCGTGCTTGATTTCGGCGGCGCTGCTGAGCTATGGCGGCATCAACAGCTTTGTCATCATCTTCGCCATCTATCCCATCGCGCTCAAGCTCTTTGAGGAGGCGGACCTGCCCACCTACCTGCTGCCGGGTATTGTGTGCGGCGGCATGTGGACCTTTGCGATGACCGGGCCCTTTTCACCGCAGATCTGCAACATCGTTTCGATGCAGAGCCTGGGCACCCCCTCCTACGCCGGGCTGATCCCCGGCTTGGCGGCTTCGGTCGTCATGGCGGTGCTGATTGTGTGGTACATGAACCGCCAGGCAAAGAAGGCAAAGGGACGGGGTGAGCACTTTACCCCACCGGAGGGCGGTGTGCGCCAGCATGAGGGGCCCACTCCCGGCACCGTGGTCAGCTTTGTCCCGCTGACGGCTGTTATCGTGCTTTTTAATGTGACGGAGATCGGCATTGTGGCCTGCCTGCTCATCGGCATTGTGCTGTCGCTGGGGCTTTTCTGGCGCAGCATTCCGTGGGGAGAGATGCTCTCCACCATGAACCAGGCGGCGGGCAGCTCCGTGACGGTCATCATCAACACGGCTACCATTGTGGGCTTTGGTGCGGTGGCGAAGATCACCCCTTTCTATGCCTGGGCGGTGGAGCTGCTGGAGGCTTCCACCGCGAACCCCTATGTGGTGGCACACGGGGGCAGCAATATTTTCGCCTGCATCCTCGGCTCCTCCTCCGGCGGGCTGACGCTGATGTATACCTCGCTGAAGGAGATCTTCCTGAGCTACGCGGGGCAGGGGTACAGCCTGGAATTTATCCACCGGCTGTGCTCGCTCGGCTCCGGGGGGCTGGATTCCATGCCCTGGAACGGCTCCATTGTTTCGGTGTTCGGCATCTGCCACACCACCCACAAGGCCAGCTATAAGTATAACTTTGTGACCTGCGCGGTGATCCCGGTGCTGTGTACCTTCCTCATCGCGCTGCCCATCTGCATTTGGCTGGGCTGAGAGAAGAAGGAGAAAACCAATGAAAACGATACTGACCATGCCCAGCCCCGAGCTGGCCCTGCTGACGATGACGGGGGAGGGTAAGCCCTTTGTGCTGAACCGCCGCACCATGGCGGAGCTGGAAGCCCTGCTGGATGAGGTGCGCCGCAATTACCCCGATCTCGTGGCCCAGCGCTACAAGCTGGATGCAGAGACGCTGGCTCTGCCGCCCTACGAACTGCTGGAGGCCATCGGCCGCAAGCGCGGTCTGCTGGTGCGCGGCGGCGAGGTGAACACCGAGCGCTGCGCCATTATGCTGGTGGACGAGTTCCGCGCCTGCAAGTGGGGCCGCATCTCGCTGGAGCGTCCGCCGCAGCGGGATGATCTGGCTGATTTTGCCGAGGAGGATGACGAATGAAGCGCCGTTCCGACGAGGAGATCTCGGCTCCGTTGTATGAGTACGATGCCGCTGTACGCAGTCAGTACGGCTGCTTTGCAGGCGTGGACGAAGCCGGACGCGGCCCTCTGTGCGGCCCGGTGTGCGTAGCGGCCTGTATTCTGGACCCGGAGAATCCGGTCTTTGGCATCAACGACTCCAAAAAGCTTACCGAGAAAAAGCGGGAAGCTCTGTTTGATGAGATCATTGAAAAGGCGTTGGCCTACAAAATTGTTTTTGTGGGGCCGGAGATCATCGACCGGAACAACATCCTCAACGCCACCATGGGCGGCATGAAGCAGGCCGTGGAAGAGCTGGACATCGTGCCGAACCTCGTGCTGGTGGACGGCAACCGCACTCCGGCGG
>ERZ779892.3648-NODE-3648-length-10596-cov-3.855042_pt1 | contig 10596 bp, 10 predicted proteins | sample MGYA00511552_ERZ779892 | MGnify/ENA primary metagenome ERZ779892 (study PRJEB29588, sample SAMEA2154561) | human gut metagenome | biome: human gut; feature: human-associated habitat; material: faeces | place: Denmark | collected 2008/2010 ... | reverse complement strand
GGGAAAAAGCATAGGAATGCCTAAGAAAGGAATTAGCTATTGCATTTAGTTCATTACTTATCTCTAATGAGATAATTTATTTAGCTCAACAGCGGATGGAGTGAATTTCACTTTCAATCGATGTTAATTATGAATCAGTTACGAGCTACGGGCTACAAGTACCTTTCTGAACAGAACGCAGCTACTTTATCACCCTATCACCTTAACACTCTCTTATTCCTTCTGCACCGATCAAATTCAACTCCTGATTCACATGATATATAGAAAAAGAGAATATGTCATACTCTTATTTATACTTTCTTTTTCTTCGGCAATACTTGATTCAGCACCACATATCCGAGTATTCCGGCAATAATAGTACCACACAATACACCGAATTTAGCCTGATTCAGCAATTCCGGATAAGCACCGGAAAAAGAAAGATTAGCTATAAACAATGACACTGTAAACCCAATGCCCCCCAACAGCGAAACTCCTGCAATATTCTTCCAGTTCATACCTTCAGGCATTCGGGTAAGTCCACTTTTGATAGTCAGCCAGGTGAAAAGGTAAATCCCCAGAAACTTACCAATAAGAAGCCCCATGCCGACAGCAAGACTCACATTCCCTATAACTTCTCCACTACCGCCAAGAACCACTCCCGCATTAGCAAAGGCAAATAAAGGAAGAATAACAAAATTCACAACCCCATGCAGATTATCCTCCAAAGATTGTAAAGGGCTTATCACGCGATCCGAAGCTCGCTCCACTTGCTTCAATGTAGCAATCTGCTCATTTGTCAATACTATATTATCAGACTGCACGATCGGGAAAGAACTGACAATAGCCCGGATACGCCGGATATATTTACCTGCATCCAATCGCGGACGGGCAGGTATAACAAATGCAAGTATCACACCGGATATTGTACTGTGAATACCGGATTGCAGGAATAAATACCAGATAATAATGCCAAAGAAAAGAAAGAATATCTTCTGCGTCATACCAAACTTGCCCATATAATACAAAAAGATATAAAGGATGGCAGCCACAATCAAATAACCGTAAGCAACTTCAGAACTATAAAAAATGGCAATCACCAGAATACCACCAATATCATCTACTACAGCAAAGGCAGTCAGGAAAATCTTCAAGCTCAATGGTACGCGCTTACCCAACAAACTAAGTACTCCTAAGGAAAAAGCAATATCCGTAGCCATAGGAATAGCCATACCTTGTGTTTCAGGAGTATCAGGAGTTACTAGAAGAAAATAAACTACAACCGGAAGTATCATTCCCCCGCATGCTGCAATAAATGGTAGAATGGCCTTTCGAAAAGAAGACAATTCGCCAACCAGTAATTCACGTTTTATCTCTAATCCTACAGCCAGAAAGAAAATCGTCATCAAGCAATCATTGATAAACTCGATCATCGTAAGATTATGACCGCCATGCGAAAGCAGATTAAAATCGCCTATACGCAAATGCAACTCTTGCGACAGGAAGCTCTGATACACAGGAGCTAATGAAGAATTGGCAACAACAGCTGCCAAAATAGCCGTCAGGAATAATAAAATACTCGCCACTACATTCAGTGCCGAAAAGTTTTTCACAGTACGTAGAATAATCATATGTTCGATTTAAGTATTACATTTTCAAAGGAATGTGCTATTAATGAGCTATTCCTGATAGCTCATTAATGCCAGTTTTTTAACCCAAAGCACAAATATACCTGTTAATATTAAATTTAACACAATAGTAAGTACAGAAATTACTAATGCCGGCCCCCCCAGATTGTAACCCAACGCAATAAAAATAACTCCTGCCCCTACCTCACCACGCGTAAACATACCTATGGAAAGTGCCAGACGTTCGCTCAATTTACGGTCGCGATAGAAGAATACCGGAAACAACTTACCGACATTGGAAAGTAACGATACAATAACCACATGTACAATAATCAGTGCCCAAGGCATCATTTCCTGTGAACCTGTTATAGAGGCTAGCCCCATATCACCAGAGAGACTGATTCCCTGAAGCGGAGGCATACTCATACCTACCAGGAACATAAAGATAAATGAAATTCCTGTCGAAGCTTTACGTTCCCAAGCCGTATCAATATCCTTATGCTTCATGACCATACCCAGGACGAATGCCGGAAGCAACACCTCGATATGAATGCTGGCATCTTCGCCATATAAGTTCTTCGTAATAAGATAAAGCGATTGAGTGACAGCAAACACCAGAACGGAATAAAACAGAATGGCTTTCCAATCCTGCCTCATATTATATTTACTCAGTTTCTTCCAACCGAAAGAAAGCAACAGAAAGACGATAAGGATAATAACCAACAACTGCCAGCGCGGTCCGATCATCATTATTTGCAAAGGAATCATTAAAAGGATGGTATCCAGATCATCAAAGATAGCCAACACCTGAATCTTCTTGTAGATCCAACTGGACTTTAGTCCGATAGCCGCCAACATAGTAAATAATATACCTGCAGAAGTAGGAGCCGCAAAACGGCTCAGCAACAAGTTTTCTTTCCATGCCTCCCAACTATTCCAGTATTCCGGCGGAAGTAAAACGAAAATATAATAAATAGCAATCAGCAGCCAAGGCATGGCTGCTGTAGGCATTGCGACAAAATAATCTTTTGCGTATGTTTGCCATCGGGACTTGTCCACTTCGAATTCACGTCCCACATTAATCATAATGAACCCCAGACAAATATACAACAACACATTAGATACAGTTTTCACTGTACCATAATCACTTCCTGACCATGCAGGCAGATATTGCGCTATAAAGAGACCTACCACCAGGAAGGCCGAAAACGATAGAACTTTTCTCATTTATTATTAGTTAGAATTTTCAAAACAAAGGGGATTGCCAAGACAGTCCTACAGAAAGAGAACAATCCCCAGACTAATATGAATCTGCTTTTATGATTTTTTATATTAATCTAATTTCAACACCGCAAGGAACGCTTTCTGTGGCACTTCCACATTACCAATCTGCTTCATACGTTTCTTTCCTCTCTTCTGCTTTTCCAACAGCTTTCTCTTACGACTGACGTCACCACCATAACATTTCGCCGTAACATCTTTGCGTACTGCCTTAATCGTCTCACGAGAAATGATTTTAGCTCCGATAGCCGCTTGGATAGCAATATCAAACTGCTGTCTCGGGATCAGGTCTTTCAGCTTCTCGCACATGCGGCGTCCCAAATCATACGCATTGTCGAAATGTGTTAGTGTTGAAAGGGCATCCACCGGCTCGCCATTCAGCAAGATGTCCAGTTTTACCAACTTGGACGGACGGAAACCACTGGCATGGTAATCAAAAGAGGCATATCCTTTCGAAATACTTTTCAGTTTATCATAAAAGTCAATCACTATTTCTCCCAAAGGCATGTCGTAATAGATCTCCACACGATTACCGGAAATATATTCCTGCTTCACCAGTTCACCACGTTTACCCAGACACAAGGTCATGATAGGACCGATATAATCTGTGGTTGTGATAACGGAAGCACGGATATAAGGCTCCTCAATATGGTCGATCAAAGTAGGATCGGGCATACTTCCAGGGTTATGCACCTCTGTCATATGACCTTGTTTATCGTAGATATTATAAGAAACGTTCGGTACAGTGGTTATCACGTTCATGTCAAATTCACGGTCAAGTCGCTCCTGCACAATCTCCATGTGCAACAGTCCCAGGAATCCGCAACGGAATCCGAAGCCCAGCGCCAACGAGGATTCAGGCTGGAAGGTCAGTGATGCATCGTTCAATTGCAGTTTTTCCAAAGAGGAACGCAAGTCTTCAAAGTCTTCCGCTTCAATAGGATATACACCGGCAAAAACCATCGGCTTCACTTCCTCGAAACCTGCAATAGCTTCTTTACACGGGCGGGCAATGTGAGTAATCGTATCTCCCACCTTTACCTCTTTAGAGGTTTTAATACCGGAAATAATGTATCCCACGTCACCAGTACGCAGTTCCTGACGTGCCACCATTTCCATCTTGAGCACACCGATTTCATCAGCATCATATTCTTTACCGGTATTGAAGAATTTCACCTTATCTCCCTTACGGATCACACCGTTTACTATCTTGAAGTAAGCAATGATACCACGGAAAGAATTGAATACAGAGTCAAAAATCAAAGCCTGCAACGGTGCTTCCTCATCACCTTCGGGATGAGGAATACGCTCGATAACCGCAGCCAGAATTTCTTCTACCCCCATACCCGTCTTACCGGAAGCACGGATTATCTCACTGCGCTTGCAGCCAAGCAACTCTACGATTTCATCCTCTACCTCTTCAGGCATGGCACTCGCCATATCGCACTTATTGATGACCGGAATAATTTCCAGATCATGCTCGATTGCCATATAAAGATTGGAGATTGTTTGTGCCTGTACACCCTGCGAAGCGTCTACAATCAGCAATGCACCTTCACAAGCGGCAATAGAACGGGAAACTTCATACGAAAAGTCTACGTGCCCCGGAGTATCAATCAGATTCAGAATATACTTTTCACCCTTGTACGTATACTCCATCTGAATGGCATGGCTCTTAATGGTGATACCTCTCTCTTTTTCCAGATCCATATCATCCAGCATCTGTCCTCCGGTCACCTGTATGGTGTTGGTATATTCAAGCAGACGGTCAGCTAAAGTAGACTTACCATGATCAATGTGGGCAATAATGCAAAAGTTACGTATCTTATTCTTCATCTTCTATAATTATCTATTAAATGCGGGCGCAAAGATAATGAAAAAGATGAGGTTTTGAAAGTGATTTATTCAATATCCGAAGTTGTAAATGTCTATATATCCCAGAACTATTCCATCATTCTACTGTTATGTATGGACAATAACCTAAACCATATAACTGAAATGAAAAAATTTGTTATTCTAGCATTCTCTTTATTATTACTTGCAGGATGTTCCAAAAATGAAATAATCATTTATGAATCATCCCCCGGAACCAATGATCCCGGTAACGGACAAACCTCACAAAAAGAAGATATACTCATCACATTTTCCGCTTCACTTGAAAGTCGTAAGGTAACCAGATCCATGTCTCCTATGCCCAAAGGATTAGTAAGCCAAATATATGCTTTTGAAACGACAGACAAGAATTTTAATGATCCGTTTGCCGAAGGGCTATATTCAACAGTTTCAGCTGGTACATTAACGGGGATGAAAGGATACAAAATGTATTTGAGTAACGGCTCTTATAACATGTATGCATTTTCAGAAAATTCTTCTACTTATCCTCCGAGTCTAACCGATGGAATATCGGCTCCGCTAAAGAATGGCGTAGATTATTTATGGTGGGAAAATCTGGACCAAGATATCACAGCTTCACAAATTCACATGCCCATTGTTTTTCAGCATATAGCTACTCAGGTCGTAGTTGACCTGTCAGCAGGTGAAGGATTACAGCTTGACAGTTTAGTATCGGCAACTATTCTTCCGCCTACTCCTGGCGCCAGCCTTGATATAGAAACCGGTATTATCGAAGCAACCGACACTTATGACACAACTCCACTTAATATGGGCAAGAATGGATTTCTCGCACAGGCCATTGTCTTACCAACCCGTGCAACCACCCCAATGTCAATGACACTAAAAATTCTCGCAGATGGAGAAACCACACCACGTACCTATACCGGAAGTATCCCTATCCCGGGTAAACTGGCCGGTGGATTTTCTTATGTCTTCAGCGCCATTATAGACGGAAATTCCGTATCGTTCCCCAATGTCAGCATTAAAGACTGGACCGAAGTAGACGAATCAGGCAATCCGATTTATCCGATACAAAAATAAGAGGAGATCACTCTTTATTATCAAAATACAACAACAAAATAGAAAATATGGAAACCCCAATATCTGAAATCAGAAGAGAATACAGCAAAGGCAAGCTGACACAATGCACTATCCACGACAATCCTTTTGAGCAATTCGTGGAATGGCTAGATGATGCTATCATTCACAAAGAAGATGAACCTACCGCTATGATAGTAGCAACAGTTTCAGCAGAAGGGTTCCCCTCCACGCGCACCGTTTTGTTGAAAGGGGTAGAAAACAACCAATTTATATTCTTCACTAATTACGAAAGCCGAAAGGGAAAACAATTAGCAGGCAATCCATATATTTCCCTTTCTTTCGTATGGCACAAATTGGAAAGACAGGTACACATTGAAGGCAAAGCCGAAAAATGCCCCGATAAAGTTTCGGATACTTACTTTGCCACCAGGCCATATAAAAGCAAGATAGGTGCAAGAATATCTCCGCAAAGCCAGGTGATAAGCAGCCGTATGGAGATTATGCGAGCCTTCGTGAAAGAAGTCTTCAAGCTGGCAGGCCGCGATATTAAACGTCCCGATAATTGGGGTGGTTTTGCTGTAACCCCTACCCGCTTCGAGTTTTGGCAAGGGCGGGAAAGCCGTCTGCACGACCGCATCCAATATATACTTCAGAAAGATGGCAACTGGATACAGGAAAGACTAGCTCCTTAACATCCTTCACTGATGAAATATAGTATATAAAAAGAAGCGTTGATAACATATAAATGTATCAACGCTTCTTTTTATAAGATAAATGTCAATCTCTCTCTTAAACCAACTTGACAAACAGTTCACCTTCTACTTCCTGAGTAGAGATTTTGTCTTCTCTCAACAACCAGCCAAGACCCAAGAACAAATCTTTGTCTACCAACTTAGTTGCTTTCTTGATTTGTTTAGCAGTCAAACCTTCAGTCTCATTCAGAGCACTCCAAATTTTTCCTGCAGTTTCACCAGCTTTTTCTTTTAACATTTTCTTCTTTTTTTTAGTTATACATGCTTTAATCCAACTTCTCTCATTGATGAGGTTCAGATTTTATTTCAGCGGCAAAGATAGTTATATTTATGTTATATAACACATTATTCTCTGTTTTTTTATGTTATATGTCATAAAAAGAGCATTTTTTCAGCAGGTCAGACCAAAAATATAACCTGTTTATATCAAACAGACGGTCTGTTTTCAAGATATTCCGCCCAGATACGGGCAGCTTCTTCTACCATCCTGGCACACGGACGTTTAGCATAATATTGTTCGGTACGTTCTTCGGGGGTAGACACTCCTTCCGGCTTCTTCAGCCCTAATAGTTCAGCACAAATTGTAGAACCGTTCCGTTTCTTAAACTCAGCAGCCAACTCCTGAACTACGGCATAATTGGCACCTTTTCCTTCACGATCCTTGGGATCAGTTGCCCCAGTCTCCAGCCCTGCAAGTAAAAACATACCGCATGCGGCTCCACAAGTCTGACGCATACGGCCAATACCTCCACCAAAAGAAGCTGCCATACGCGCTGCCTGTTCTTGTGTAAACCCATACATATCAGCAAAAGCAAGTACTACAGACTGGGAACAATTATAACCACTTTTAAAAAAATCTACTGCTTTTTCTATTCTTTCTTCAAACATCGTTCCTCCCCCTTCCTCTTATCCTTCTATATCCAACAACATGGGGCAATGATCAGAATGTACAGCATCATTCAATATGCGCGCCTCTCTCAGCAACGGACGAACCAGTTCAGTCACCATACAATAGTCAATACGCCATCCTTTATTCTTTGCACGGGAATTAAAGCGGTAACTCCACCACGTATATTCCTGCTGTTCGGGATGCAATAGGCGGAAAGTATCAATAAAACCGGCATTTAGAAAACGCGTCATCCATTCCCGCTCTTCAGGCAAGAAACCACTATTCGTAGCATTTCGAATAGGATCATGGATATCTATCGGTTCATGACAAATGTTATAGTCACCACAAAGAATCAGTTTCGGACGCGATTTTCGTAACCCCGTCACATATTCCTGGAACTTCTCCAGCCATACCATTTTGAATGCCTGACGTTCGTCACCGCTTGTTCCCGAAGGATGATAAACACTCACAACAGATATATCGCCAAAATCGGCACGGATAAAACGGCCTTCATTGTCATATTCCTCCATACCCATACCATATTCTACATGATCCGGTTCCCGCTTGGTCAAAATGGCAACTCCACTATAGCCTTTCTTCTGTGCAGAATAAAGATAATGTTTGTATCCCAATGCACTCAGTGCTTCTTCCGGATATTGATCCGGTTGCAATTTGGTTTCCTGAATGCATACTACATCAGCTTGTTCCTGTTCCAGCCATTCCGGCAACCCCTTGCCAACAGCTGCACGCAGCCCATTCACATTATATGTAATAATCTTCATATGATTGTTTATTTGGTTTATACTAGTTCAGATATCAGCAACATAATATTCAATACAGTAACGATTCCCGCAATAGCATAGAGTACAAAACTACTCCACTTACTATTAACGTACTGCCCCATCACTTTACGCGAAGACGTCAGTCCCACTTGCAGGAAAACAGTAAATGGCAACTGAATACTAAGCACCATTTGCGAAATCAACAATCCTTTGAAAGGATCACCGATGAAGAATATCAGCAACAACGCAATACCCAATGAAAGGATTACGCCCACCTGAGAGTGGCTATCCTTGATATGATAGGATTCTCCAAAGATACCGGCAAAAATAGAACCTGCCGCCATACCACTTGTAATGGTAGATGAAATACCTGCCATCAACAAGGCCAAAGCAAACACGACTGCAGCGCTGCTTCCAAGTAAAGGTTCCAACAAAGACTTTGCCTGTTGCAGTTCTTCAACCTGAATACCACTTTTAAAGAAAGTAGCAGCAGCCAGCAATATCATGGCACTATTGATAGCCCATCCCACAATCATGGAGAAAAGCGTATCAAACAGCTCATACTTCAAGACCTTACGAATAGAACTGTCATCTTGCTTATTATACTCATGGCTCTGTATTACTTCCGAATGCAGGAATAAATTATGTGGCATTACCACTGCTCCCAGCACACTCATAATAATCAGCATACTTCCTTCCGGAAAAGCAGGTGTCACCCATCCTTCTACAGCCAACGGCCAGTCAATCTTCACCAGGAACAACTCATAAATAAAGGATAATCCAATAACTGAAACAAACGCGATGATGGAACGCTCTATCTTCTTATATGAGTTCGTAAAAAGCATGATGACGACAAAGACGGTTGTCAATATGGCTCCCCATATAATGGGAATATCAAAAAGCATTTCCAAGGCAATTGCTCCTCCCAGTATCTCGGCAAGGGAAGTCGATATGGATGCCAACACCGCAGTACCCAGAATAGGACGGGAAACCCATTTAGGAGTATACTTCGTAGCAGCTTCCGACAAGCATAAACCTGTAACAATCCCCAAGTGAGCCACATTATGTTGCAATACAATCAACATGATCGTTGATAAAGTTACCACCCAAAGCAGGGAATATCCAAATTCGGAACCCGCCGCAAAATTAGAAGCCCAGTTTCCGGGATCAATAAAACCTACTGTAACAAGGAGTCCGGGACCAATATATTTAAAAACGTCCAGACCACCTAAATAGCGCTTATGATCCCTACGTTTCAAGTCTTTCAGAATATTTTTCATTGTTCGTTCTTTTTATGGCGTAAAATTACGAAATAATAACAAGCAAGCCACACATTCTGTTCAAAAAAGAAGCCCCCGGCATTGTACAATACCGAGGGCCAACCTATATATTTAAAAGTACAGGGATTTTGTTAGAATCCCATTTCATGCAGCGCCCTACATAACTGATCCGGACAAGAAGTCGGACGTCCTCCGCAACGAATTCCTTCCAGACGGGAAATCACATCATTTACCGGCATTCCCTTTACCAAACGGGAAATACCTTGCAAATTACCGTTACAACCTCCCCAAAATGCAATATCCGTTATTATATTATCTTCTATTTCCAATTCAATGTGAGAACTACATGTACCTTGAGTCTTATAAGTATACTTCATTACTCTTCACTTCCTTCCGGCTTCATGTTGGTATAAACCGTTTGCACATCATCAAATTCTTCAAGACGCTCTATCATCTTGTCAAGAGTCTCACGTTGCTCGGGAGTTACCTCCTTCGTATCGTTCGGGATATAAGTAAATTCACCACCGACATCCTCAAAGCCACATTCCTCCAAATGTTTCTGGATGGCAGCATAGCTCTTCGGATCACCATAGATAGTGATTGTACCTTCTTCTTCATCCTCTTCAAACTCATCATCTACATCGTAGTCAATCAAGTCAAGGATGAGTTCTTCCATATCTATGCCGTCTTTCTTCTTGAAAGTAAACATACATTTGTGGTCGAACAGGAAAGCCAATGACCCCATAGTACCCAAGTTTCCACCAAACTTGTTGAACACTGAACGTACATCAGCAACTGTACGGGTCGTGTTGTCAGTCAATGTATCTACGAATACAGCAATACCGTGAGGGCCGTATCCTTCATAAGTCATTCCTTTGTAATCGCTCTGATCTTTGCCTAACGCATTTTTAATAGCACGGTCAATGTTATCCTTCGGCATATTCTCACGCTTACAAGTAGCGATAACAGAACGCAAAGTCGGATTATTTTCCGGTTCCGGGCCACCAGCCTTTACAGCAATAGCAATTTGTTTACCCAGTCTTGTAAAGGTCTTTGCCATGTGACCCCATC